>Ga0272441_10005794_pt1 | contig 21189 bp, 22 predicted proteins | sample SSMProp6N_FD_193582 | JGI IMG/M metagenome (GOLD analysis project Ga0272441, IMG submission 193582) | Marine sediment archaeal communities from Little Sippewissett salt marsh, Falmouth, MA, United States - SSM-Prop-6N | ecosystem: Environmental > Aquatic > Marine > Wetlands > Sediment ...
TCCCTTACATTTCTCCACCACCCGCAGAGCTTCCCTGATCAGTTCGCTCTTGTCCCTGACCCTCCGCACTTCGTGAAAGACCAGGTTGCTCGTGACCAGGTCAAACGCCTCGTCGTCAAACGGCAGCGATGCCGCGTCGGCCCTCTCGAAGGAGACGCGCTCCGCCACGCCTTCGCGCCTCGCATTCTCCTCGCACAACCGTTGCGAGGACTCCCACGCCGCGCCCCAGTTGTCGATGCCGATCACTTGGGCGCGGGGATACCTCTTCGCGATCTGGATCGCCAACGCGCCACTTCCACAGCCGATATCGAGAACCTTTCCCTCCCCGTCCCAGTTCAGCACGTGAGACAACGCCAGGTCGAGGATCTTCGACTGGATGTTCCTACCCTTCGGCGAGAACGCGTGCCGCGCGTACGCGAAGTAGACGAAGCAGAGAAAGAAGAGGCCCGCGACGATACCCAATGGAGGAAGGAAGAACGCCGCCCCTCCGAGGAGGAGACTCAGCCCCGCCGGCACGACGAGGAGTCTCACCGAAACCCAATTCCCGTACTCCGGCTTCTCAGCCGTCATCTCTCCCACGGCTTCGCTCCTCTAGGGACTCCGGTGCTTCTCGCGACAAACGCCGACCCCGTTCCCCGATGCATGCCGAGGCTGCATCGCACGACAGCCTACGGCCGAGAAACGCTGCCGACAAGATTGCGCTGGGAGAAGGATGGATGGTCACATCTTGCATTGCAACAGCAGTTTGGATCTGGCTTAGGCAGTTCCGTGTGCAGGATTGCAGGACTTGACCGCATTCGTGACTCAGCCCATTCCGGGCAGCGTGCGAATCCCGGCCCACGCTTCACGGAACCTGACGATGCACGCGATCCGAACAGCCAATCCTGGAGGCGGTAGTCGCCTCTTGTGCCAGCGACTTCCTCAATCCGGTTGAGAAGCATGCTCATGAAGAAGACACTGTTCTCGCTAGGGTCTTCTGAGAGGTGGGGGGCTCCTTGGCGAAGGCACCACACGCCTTTGTCAAGAACGCAGATCAGGCGGAGCGTGTCGTAGCCGCTTGGGTACTTCGCGCGGAGACGCTCAACTTCGTCCTTCTTTGCGTCGGCTTTGTATGCGAAGACAGCAAAAAGAGGGTACGTCGTGCTCCCGTCTTCCTCCTTCCCTGGTATCGCAATCCGCATACCGTCTGGGTTTTTCTTGGTCAAGGGCGCTATCCGTCTGCTGGCCGGCACGATTTGATCGTAGTCAGTAGCCGTGAGAGTGCTCTTGACTTCAACAACACAGAGCACACTGTCAAGCGGGAACACTCCCCTGTCCCCAGCGAGGAGAACCGGCGGCAGCTGCCGTCTGTCGTAGACGACCACATCGCTCTGCATGCTCTGCCTGCCATAGGCGTCGACAAGGACGCCGGATCCCACGCCGAAGTGCACAGGCAGGAGAGGACGGATCAGGCAAGACAGGAAGAACTCGCGAAAGGCCCCCTTCTCGGCATCGTGCTCCACACCGCCGGACAGGTCGTACATCTCGAGCATGCTCTTAGCGCGTGCCTTAATAGTCCTACGCAGCAAATTCATGCAAGCCCTTCCGCGCCATCGCTCGCCATCAGTTGCGGAAAAGGCCGCACGCCTTGACCGTCAAGTGCATGGCTTGGTTAGCCACGGCTCTCCTCGAGCTCCTCGGACACCGACTCTACCATACGCCCGCAGAGCCGGAACCAGTCTCTGAGCTGCTCCCGCGTCAACCAGATGTTCGAGCCAGAGCGCAGGTTGCGCAACCTTCGGGCCGCGGCCTCGTCGACGCGACCGTCGTTGTGCGCGATGCAGTTGCGAATGGCACAGAAATCGCCCACAGCTTCCCTATCGCAGTCAGTCAGGGCCTCTCTCCTAACTTCGATACTGAGCAGATCGTCCACCGACTTCCAGTTCGGTTTCGGACACCCTGGAAGCCGCTTTAACTGTGCTTCGACCAGGCCCTTGAGTCGCAGGAAGAACGCGTCACTGATCTCTCGCTCCAATCGCTCCGCATCGGATTCCGAAGGGAGAGTGATCTTCCCAAACCAGAACTCACGCGTGACTGGGAACTGGCTGGGAAGCCCGGTCAATGCGATCTCATAGCCCGAGAGCGCCAGTTCAAGAAACCGCTGGCTTTCTTGCCGCCACTTACTCGGAGATTCAGTGCCCATCGTTTGCTCCTCACCCAGTCACTGCGATGGCTAACTTGATGCGCACAAGCGGTAGCCCGTGCGCCTGCCGATCAGTCCGCGCCCGTGGCCATCCGCTCGATGCGCTTGTTAGGGGATGGCTGGCCGGAGAGTGACTTGAGCCCGTCATGCAGGGCGCCCGCAATCCGTGCGGTCGCATTGACAGAACCGTTGATCTCCTCAACTGATACGAGTTCGGCGTCACGGTTCTTGTCACGCGGGTGCAGGTTCATCACGCCGATCGCTGTAGTTTCTTCGGCGGGATTGTCCTCCACGAACCCCATCCCGACTGCGTTGTGGGCGACGATATTGCGGATCTCCGCGTGCGGCAGAACCTCCGACCAAAGATCCAGGTACCCGTTCTTTGCCTCTTCTGTGAGCCGGTCCGTGCGCTGAATCATCTTCCTCACGATATCGATCCGAGAGCGTAGCTTCGCACGCCGGGCGAGGACAGTCACCATCGAATCTGACTGGAGCTCGCCAATCCACTCGTAGCTCAGAAACTCGATGTACCCGAGATTGAGCATCAGCCGGCCAGTCGCTTCAACGAACACCAGAGTCGCCGGATGATTCTTGATGAACTCAAGGCGCGCCATCTATTGCCCCTAACCATGATTAGTGTTCAAGGCTGCGCACTAGCGCCTCGGCCCCTTCTCCATGCTTTCTTAAGCTCCAGTCAGGTCTTTCGCTACATCTACTCCCCCATATTGACATGGGTGTTCCGACACGACAGCCTAACGCCAAGTAGCGCTTCCGGCAACCCCGGATGCGAGAAGGACACCACACGTAGGATGTAGAAGATCGTTCGAGCAGATCGCCTTGCTGGGGGTCTCGTGGATCGCGAGACGTTTACTCGGTACCGCGGACTTCTAGAGCCTCGGTTCGAGCATCGGGGGAGACGACCAGGACGTTCGTGCGGATGTCCTCCAGGTGAAAACGGACGGCATCCTCATGGATCCCTGGCGGGGCGCAGACGGTGAACAGCACGCGGCGCGTCTGGGGCGTGATCCGCGTGCGCTGATCGGGTTCAAGGCACGGAGATCGAGAGGCCGGAGCGCGACGGCAGCTAGCCCTTTGTGTTGTACGTCACATTCCAGCTCTTCTCGCCTAGGGGCTCGGTGTACTGCACGTTGTCCGCGATGCCCGCAAGAGTCTGGCGGATCTCTTCTTCGGTCGGGAAGTTCTTCACGACCTCGAACGATCGAGCGTCCGACAGGACGCGTCGTTCCAGGGTGTTCCCGCGCGCATCCTGCCGTCTGACTTCCCCGTCGTAGGGTAACTGATCGACAAACAGGACGAAGGCTCCGGGAAGCAGCTTGCTGTGCAAGGCGCCGAGAAAGGCCGGGATCCGTTCCTTGGGCATGTGGGACCACCACCAGATGCCGAAGGCGGCGCTGAATCCCCCGGGTACGCCGTCGAGCGTGTAGGCGTCGGACATCTGGAAGGTCACGTTAGACAAGTTCTTGCACCGGTTCTCTGCCAGGGCGAGGACCGGTGGGTTGACATCGACGGCGAGGACCGACGCGGCCACTTCGCCGATGACGGGGGTCCAGTACCCCGTTCCGCAGGCGATCTCGAGAACGGTGTGGCCGGCGAACATCTCCCGGAATCGGGCCTTGATCGGGGCCCTCAGTGCCTCTGACTCCGGATCGGTGTATCCGGCCGTCTCGTCATACTCGGAGGCTCGTGCCTCGTAGTACCGTGCGACGTCATCAACGAGTGCCATGATTCCTTTCTCAGTCGCCAGCAGCCCGAAGCTGCAGCTGCTTCCTCCTCACGCCACGGCCGGCGATGTGCGGATTCCCGCGCCGCTGCATTTCAGGCATCCGTGGCGGACAATCCGGGGACACATACCCTATTCCTCCGCTCACCCCACGCCCTTGCTCATCGCAAACACCATCGAGCCGAGTAGCAGGATCGTGGTGCCCACGGTGACGAGCCACAGCGGCCGGCTCACGCGGAACATCGGCAGCCCCATCAGGAGGATCGCGCCAAAGAACAACACGAGGTACGGCCCGAGGATGTCGTAGCGCATCGGCGATCGGAACTCGACCGGCCAGACATACTCCACCGCGATCATCATCGCCACGAACGCCAGATAGACGCTCGGGCCGATCCAGTGCCGCCACCCGGCGCCCGCGCGAACGAATGCGACGAGGGCCGCGGTCGCTGGGATGGCCAGACCGATCATCACGCGGCCGAGCAGGTGATTGACCGCCAGGCTTCCGGTGGGCACCCGCGACAGGAACCCCACCGCCTGCAGGACGTTGACCGCATTCACGACGCCCCAGACGGTGAGCGCCGCCCACCAAGGGTTGCCGACAGATGGTGCGTTCATGACTCCGGACCGTCCGGAACGAGCGTGAACGCCCGCTCAATCGCCTCGGGGATCGAGCTGGGGCGGCCGGTCTCGGCGTTCACGAACACCCAATCGGTCTCGCCTCTGGCAAGGATCTGGCCATCGGATACCCTCGTGAATGCGTACCGACGCAACGAGCGCACGCGCCGAAGGCTGGCGACCCACGTGGTCGCCTCGATGCGATCGCCGGCGAAGGATGGGCTGAGATACTCGATGTGGTGAGACCGGGCGACCCACGTTCCGCCGACGTCGTGCATCGCGTCCACGCCGCCGGTGGCCGCGAAGTGCGCAATGGCGACATCCTGCATCCACTGGACGTAGGCGACGTTGTTCACGTGCCCGTTCCCGTCGATCGCGCTCTCCGGAACCGTGAACTCGCTTCGATAGACTCCACCCGGCTCAGTCCTCGCCGCTTCGTCTTTGCCCTCTTCGCGTCGCATGGTCTCGCGGAATCCTAGAGGCGCGCTCCCGCACGATCAACCCTCAAGAGACACTCAGAAGCTTCCCCGCTCTATGCGCCGCGCGGCCGGCGAATCCGCGGGATCCACATCGGGACGTCGCGCATGTACTGCCGATACGCGTCGCCGAATCGGCCGATGAGCCGGCGCTCTTCGTGCCGCGAGATGTAGTGAAGGAAGGCGACAGCGATCAGCATGACCGCACCGGACGCCAGCGAAAGGCTCACGAGCAGCAGCCCCAGATACAGGAGGACCTCGCTCAGGTACATCGGATGACGAATGACGCCGAAGATGCTCTTGCGAATCACGTGGGGCGTCTCCCTCTTCTCGCCGAACACGATCCGCATACTGACCGTCGAGAGGTACCCGGCGAGGATCAGGATCAGTCCGCCAACCGGAATCCTGATGAACAGCGGCACGACGTCATTGAGGAAGGTCGTGTATCCCAGAAGCTGGTCGCCAAACCAGATTACGAAGAACAGGACCGCGAGGAAGAGCTGGCCGGCATCCCCCCACGGATGCTCACCGACCAGATCGTCGCGCCCTTCTCGGCCTGCCCGGCTCCCATGTCGACTCATGCCGTGTCCTTTCTCGTCCGCCCGATCCTATCGCCACCCGGAGTTGCGGGGCAAGCTGCCGCACTGGATGTCACAGCCTCTCCGCCGCCCAAAGGAGTGCATTCGTCACGAACAGGAGGTTCGATCCCCGATCGAGCAATCCGGGGCCTGGGGCGAGGCTGCTCGGCGAGCCGATGAAGCCCGAGTCGGCCGTCGCGACGACACGCCCGTCGCCGCAGGCCATCGCGACAGCGAAAGCCAGCCCTTCTGGAGAGAGACCGCATCGCTCGTCGACTACCGAGAGCGGGAGCCGGATGATCCCGCGAGCCGACGTGCATGTCAGCGCAGAGCAGTTGTTGAAGACGACCGACTCCACGGAGCGCCCGTCCACGCCCTTCGCCGTGAGAATCGGGTGGTTCCTGTCGAAGTCGCTTGTCGAGACACGCGTGACTCCGCCCGGCGTTCGAAACCAAGCGCGCTCGATCGACAGGCCGAACAGCTCCGCGATCGATCGATCATGCCGCGTGTGATCGTACTCGTTGTGGCCGGGCCAGTCGGCGTGATTCGTGAGCAGCAGGAGCCCGCCACCCCGCTCGACGAAGGATCGAAGGCAGCGCCGCTCGGCATCGGATGCCGGCGAGACACGCGTCGCTACGAGCAGGACGTCCAGATCGCGGAGTGCGCGGTCCGTCAGCGAGTCCAGAACCTGAGGCGATGCCGACAGCTCCGCCTCCCATTCGCTCAGCAGCAAAGACAACCGGGCTTCGTCGCGCTGATGCTGCCGCACCTGCAGAGAGTCTCCGTCCAAGCCGATTCTCAAGTCCCTGATCCCGTCTCCTCAGCCTTCGTACGATCGGACGCGTTCTGCTCGCGAACCGATCGCGACGAGCAAGATCCGCCTGTCTTCTACTCCCGCTATTCGCCGTCCCGAGCGTCTCCGGCGACAACGTAGACTGGGCTCGTCCACGCCACGTGCCCATCTTCCTGCGCGACACGCGCATAGATCGGATTGTCTCCGGCATGAAGCTGCGCGATCGGCAACCGGATGTCGAAGTCACAGTCCCCCGGTCGATCGGGAAGCCGTGAGATCTCGACCCGCTTGGCGAGGCCTCCATACTCCCAAACGCGCGGCTCGACTCCGAGCTCTCCAATCTCACATGAAAGGGCTCCCTGTTCCGTCTCCATCTCGAGGGTTCCGGAGACTCCGTCCGCCAACGTGAGCATCGCTCCGCAAAGGCCGCCGGTGGTGATCGATCGCCAGCGAAGGGCCTCATCCCCCATCCGCTCCAGCGCGTTCTCGGGATTCCAGAAGTTGATCGGAGCTGCATCCTGGATGCGATTACCGCGGACCTGTAGACGGCCGTCCCATCCGGTCATGCGATCGCGTCCGCGAACCTCGGCGCCACTCCAAACCACGCGCACTCTCCGCCCAAGATCCTCGGCCGCGTACGGCCGAACGACGGCGATCGACTCAAGTCCGTTGCGGACCTCGATCGACTCGATCGGTGCTGTCCCTGTGCCCCAAACGCGAAGCTCCGGCCGATCATCCGGTCGTACCTCCAGCACGTCCCCGAGGATCGCCCGTCGGCCATCCTCCGTCGAAAGCTCAAGGTCCAGCAAGGGGCGATGGCCGGTCGTCGCCAGCGTGTGTCGGGCGTGCAGTGCCTCAGCGACGGACTCACGCGTGAGATTCGCTAATCGAACGCATGTCAGACCGCCGTACGATCCGAACGTGCTCGCCCCCGGGTACGACGCGCCAGGCCGCCCCTTGTGCCCGTCAGAGTTCGCGCAAACACCGACGCGGTACCCGAGGCGGAGCGCGTCCTCGAGCAACCATTCGAAGGTGCCCCACGCCGAGTGAATCTCCACCGCGACCTCGGTCTTGGGATCGTGCATTCGCAGGTCGGCGTAGCGGCCGCCGACGTGGGCGAAGACGAACGGCTCGGCGTCGGCTTGCTCACGCAACGCGGCGAAGAGCGCATCCGCCGTCGGGGCGTCCTCGTATGCCGATTGCTTCTCCGGGAGTAGATCGCCGCAGCTCCGAGCGATCCGTCCTCCATCGGCCGCGAAATACACATTCCGGTCTCCGCCGAGCGGCGTGTTCCCGCTCCACTCGTACCCAGGGAAGGTCACGAACCGCTCGGGTTCGTGGTATTCGCTCGCTGCGCGTCCGATGTCCGCCCAGAACTCGTCGGTCACCTGGAAGTCGTTTCCTTGATGTGCCGCGATGTCGAGGACGGCGGCATCGCGCGCGAACGCGAAGTAGTCACGAATTGTGTTCGATCCAATCGTCTCCTCGGACTGGCCGTGGAAGTCGGCCCAGTAGCGTCCAAGCCCTATCTCGTCTTGCAGAACCTCGATCGGGTTGCTCCTCGCCGACAGCCCGGTCACCTCGTCGCGCGTCTCGATCGTCTCAATCCCCGCTGCGGCGAACGCAGCGTGCTGGATCCGACGAGCAGTTCCGGTCGGATTTCCCCAACGATCTTCCAGTTTGAGGGAAACGGAGAATGGCTCGTCCGCAGTGACACGCGAAGGCGCAATGCAGACGGCCCGGACCGGCGCCCCCGGGATGATCTCCACCGTCGGAGAGACCTCGAGTTCTTTGAACCGGTAGGTCGCGATCGGATCGACGAACGTCTTGAACTCGAACGTCTGCTCGCAAAAGGTCTGCGCCCGCCAACCGGGCGAGCCGCACGAGGTATCGCCGAACGTCACGGTGAGTGTCTCTCCCCGATCAAGGAATCCCTTCCGGATCTTGAGATATAGCGCGCGGCTCCACGGACGCGTGTGCCCCTTCGGATCCCATCGCGGTTCGATCTGGCAGTCTCCGCTGGTCCGAATCGCGCAGTAGTTGGGTGCTGCCGGATCCCCGAACTGCGGCGTTCCGAAGTCTCCCACATGGCGAAAGACGATCTTGACGTAGCCAGAGTCGTCCAGCGGATGCCCTGCGGTGTACGTGTAGACCATCGTGACGTACGAGCCTGCGATGATCGGTCCGAGCGGCTCGACCGCGGCGTGTCCGAGATCGAATCGTGCGGTCATGTTTCCCGGCCCTGCACGACTCTACGTCGTCGCGTCTTCATGGACTCGTGTCTTCTCGGAACTGAAAGCGAACGCAGAGGTGAAGTCAGAGGCAATCTCCCGTACGGATCCGTAGACCGCGTCACCGGCAGCACGAAGGCGATGCGCGCTCTGGTGGCCCGTCGCGACCAGTGCGGCGGACACTCCAAGGGCCTCAGCCACCTCAGCGTCGTGATCTGTATCCCCAATGAGAATCGCCGTGTCCGGCGGGATGTCGAAGTCATCGAGCAGACTGCGCGCTCGCGCCAACTTCGAGTCTCCCTCGAGATGATCCAACCCATAGAGCGCTTCGAAGAAGTCTGTGATCCCGAGGCGGTCGATCGCGGATCTCAGTAACGCTTCTTCCAGCGCCGAAAGGATGAACTGCCGTACGCCTGCTTTCCGAAACGCCGCGAGAGCTTCCACGACGCCTTCGTGCAATGGACATGCGCTCAGCCCGGGAACGTAGACTTCATGGAATTCGGCCGAGAGATCCGACATGGACTCCGCCGATAGATCGAAGCCGATCTTGCGGTAGTAGTCGACAATGGGAAACCCGAACACATCCCGGAAGGATGCTACGTTCAGTAACGGCAGATCTCTCCGCGCCAGCAGCACGTTCACGGACCGGACGATGTGTTCGGCGTCGTCAATCAGCGTCCCGTTGAAGTCCCAGATGACTGCTTCGAGCCCGGGAGGCATCTTCATCGACCTCACTCTCTATGACGCACGACGGCTCTTCATCTAGGCACGGCGTGTCTCGACCTCTTCGATGAACGCCTTCAGTAGGGGCACGACGAGTTCGCTTCGCGCCAGGGCGGCACCGTGATCCAATCCCCGAAGCGGCTTGAAGCGCCCGTCGCGAATCGCTCCGCAGGCCCGCTCCGCGTCGAGGAAAGCCTCGTCTTCCGTGCCGGCAAGGATCAGGCACGAGCCGTCAATCGACGGCAGGATCTCCTCTAGGCTCGAACGGTCGCAGGCCGCGGCTCGCTGGGCCAGGAAGTCCGCCTCTCTCCAGTGCGCCGCGTGTCGCTTTGCGAAGTCCTCGTCGATCTCATAGAGGCGATCGATGAATGCCGCAGGCCCTTCCTCCACGCCCATCGAGAGCAAGCTGCGCAACCCGGACATGTTCTGTGCGAACGGATGGGCGCCACCGATGGCCACGGATCGGAATCTCTCGGACGCGTACTTGTGAATCCCAAAGCCAATCCAACCGCCCATCGAGTAGCCGTAGAAGTGTGCCCGCTCAATGCCCAGGTCATCGAGAACCGTCACGACGTCGTTCACTCGGGACTCAAGCCCGTAGGCATCCGGATCATGCGGCTTGTCGCTCTCGCCGTGCCCGCGAACATCGTGTGCGATGACCGTGTAGTCGTCCGCAAGGCGGTCGACGTACCCGTAATCCGTCCATCCCTCAAGTGACCCCAACGACCAATGATGCAGTATGAGCGGCGGCCCGTGACCTTCCACCTGGTAGTGAATTCGGACGTTTCCGTTCCGCACGTACGGCACGTGTTGATCCTCCTGCCGCCGAGCCCTACGACTTGGCCATGGCTACTGCCCAACTCATGTGCGTGTCCTGGGTGCTATGCGATCTACTGCAGTACCGCGCGGCAATATCAGTACTGTCCGACCTTCTCGGCCTTCTTCGCCTTCTTGGCGGCGCGCTTCTCCTTGATCGATTTTTGCGCCTTCTTCTTGTCTTTGGATTGCTTCTTGTCCTGTGACTTCGCCATGAGAAGCCTCCCTTTCGTGAAGTGTTTCGTGTCCCCCCCAGGAACAGATCCTACATCATTCCAAGGCCAGCCCGCACCGTGCCCGCAACAACCAGCCTACGGCGAAGCCTGCTCCGCCGGCTGCAGGACCTTCCGCCAGAGGGATTGAGACGTGCACTCGACGAAGCCCATCGACTTGTAGAACTCCTGATCCGAACCGACATAGGCGGCCGTCGCGCCTTCCCTTGCGCAGCGCCGGATCCCCTCGAGCACGACCGCGGTCCCGAGGCCGATCCGGCGATAGTCGGGGTCGGTGGCGACCGGCTCCACGCAGCAGACCCGATTCTTCTCATCCATCCACGTTCCCGAGAAGGAGACGAAGTTTCCGTCCGGCGCCTCGGCCACGATCGTCAAGTCTCTCCGCAAGCTTGGCGCCGCCAGCTTCCTCAGTCGATCCTCGAGCTCGCCCGCGGGCGGTTCACCCTCATGATTGAATCCTCGATGCATCACCCGGTGAACCTTGGCGACGTCGAAGTCGTCAGCAAGGCTCTTCAACCGGAACCCGTCCGGGACGCGGATTTCCGGGAATGGCGTCGGGATCTCCAATCGGCAGGCCACTTCCGAGTTCTTCGGATCCATCCTCTTGAAGCCGCGCAAGGCCGCGACGGACTGAAACTCCTCGTCCGCATCATCGATGTAGACGTGCACGGCCTTGCCGATCTTGAACTCGTCGCCGAGGTGTTCCTCCGCGTAGGTCAGGATGTCTGCTTTCAGCGAAGGATTCCACGGATCGAGCTGAACGTAGAGGATCCCCATGCGATCCTCGAAGTGAACGAGGCCGATGATGTTTCCGTCGTCCTCCCAAAGGCCGCATCGCCCGAGCTCGTCTCTTAGCCCACGATCATCGAGAGATGGGTGAAAGTGCATGTACTCCCATCGCGTCGGATGCCAGTTGCCATGCGGCCCGCCGGGAAAGGTCCGACGGAGGAACGCGTCGACGGCTTCAAAGTCTTCCGGATATCGATACGAGCGTTGTTGAGCGACCATGACCGTCCTTTCCGATGGGCGTGATCATACCTTCCAGCAGGATCGCCTTGCAGTGTGCCGATCCCGGCGGGAGAATCGCCTCACCATGGCGCGAATGGCCCCGGTCGATCCCACTCTGCTACACTCAGCCTTCCTCGAAGCGTTCGCAGACTACGCGATGGACGCAAGCGGGACAACCGAGGACCGCCTGCTTCTGCGGATGAAGAAGAACGCCGTCGACTACGGAGTCTCGCCCGGCCTCTACGACGAAGACCGGCTCGTCGGATTCACGCTAATAGGGATCGACTCTTGGGGCGGCTCGTTGACGGCCTACGATGCCGGCACCGGAATCGTGCCGGAGTTCCGTAGGCAGGGCTGGGCGAGGAAGCTCTTCGATCACGCACTCCCGGCTCTCCGCGAAAGGGGCGTCGAGCAATTCGCGCTCGAAGTCTTGCAGCAGAACCAGCCGGCAATCAAGGCCTATCGGAAGAGCGGATTCGAGATCGTTCGCAAACTGCGATGCTACGCAGCGGCAGTCGAAGAGCTACGATCGAGAATCGACTCGTCGGTGCTTGAGATTCGCCCAATCGATCGGCAAACCTTCTCACGGCTTGAGCCGTCGGCCGATTGGCTGCCGTCGTTCGAGAATCGGTTCACCGCCCTGGACGCCATCGATACCAACGTGCAAATGTTTGGCGCGTTCGACGACGAGACCTGCGTCGGCGGTCTGGCGTACAGCCCGCCCCTCAAGTGGCTACTGAGTCTCCTGGTCGATCGCGAATACCGCAGGCGCGGCGTCGGGACCCTGTTGCTACAGCATCTCGCGAAGCAGCTGTCCGACTCGTCAACGCGCCTCAGCGCGCTCAACGTAGACACTAGTGACGGAGGAATGCCTTCGTTCCTCACCGATCTCGGCTTCGAGCACCTCGTCGATCAGTACGAGATGCAACGCGAACTCTAGAGAGGCTGCTGCGCCCGTCGCACACGCGCCGCGATTCCTAGGAGACGCTCTTCTCCGCCGCTTCGACCGTCTGGGTGATCAGCGTCGCGATCGTCATCGGCCCGACGCCGCCCGGAACCGGCGTGTAGGCTGCGCACTTGTCGACGACCGCCGCGAGATCGATGTCCCCGACGCCACCGGGATGGTAGCCGGCGTCAACCACCACGGCGCCGTCCTTGATCCAGTTGCCCTTGATGAACTCGGGCCTCCCGACCGCGCCGACGACGATGTCCGCCTTCCCGACGATCTCCGGGAGATCTTTTGTCCGGGAATGGCAGATCGTGACCGTCGCGTTCTTGTTCAGGAGCATCATAGCCATCGGCTTGCCGAGAATCGGACTGCGCCCGACGATGACCGCGCGCTGCCCCTCGATCGGAATCCCGTAGTGCTTAAGGATCGTCATGATCCCGCTCGGCGTCGCCGAGCCGTAGGCCGGTTCACCCATCGACAGACGACCGAACCCCCACGTCGTGACGCCATCGACATCCTTCTCGAGCGAGATCCGATCGAAGCAGGCACGTTCGTCGATCTGCTTCGGCACGGGGTGCTGAAGCAGAATCCCGTGAACGTCAGGGTCGCCATTCAGTTTGTCGATCTCGGCCAGGAGCGCTTCGGTCGTCGTTTCATTGGCGAGGAGGACCTTCTTCGACTCCATGCCGATGCGACGGCACGCGTTCCCCTTCATCTTGACGTACGTCGCCGACGCAGGGTCCTCGCCCACGAGAATCGTGGCGAGAATCGGCGTGCGGCCGCCCGATTTCTCCTTCAGCTTGGCAACGCGATTGGCAAGCGACGCTTCAATCTCTTTGGATAATGCTTTTCCATCCAAGACGACGGCGGCCATCGAACCATCCTTTCTTCCTCGAGAGAGTCTGGTGTCCGTGTTTATGGCCATCGTAGGGATGCCGGTCGCACGCGTCAAAGATCGTCTCGGAGTCCGTCTTCACTCCGATCCGGTCCGTGAAGGGCCGCGATGAAACCGTTGACAACCATCAGGTCTGCACCGGCGTGAAACAACGTCGAAGCGATGAGGCTGTCCGTGAAATGGACGCACGCCGCCCACACAAGCCCGAGCGGGAAGAGAGTGATCAGGAACCGGACCCTTTCGTCCTTCGACATGTAGGACACACCAATGTGTGCCAACGCGAAGATTGCGGCCGTGAGCCCGATCGCGGCGATCGGGCCAATAAGTGAGACCAATGGGCGGAGGAAGAGGGCGCGGAACCAAAGCTCTTCCATGAAGGCGTTGGCGATGATGAACACGAGAATCGCCGGGAGGAGCCGTCGGAACGTCCCTCGATCGATCTTCATCGACCGTGCTTGAAGTGTCGCTACGGTGGCGAACAACGCGAATCCCCCAAGCCCGATCGCGAGGCCGAGGCCAAGGCGGCCTGCTTGGAGGTAGATGGAGGCGAACGGGACACGAGCGACAAGCAACAAGACTAAGATCGTGCCGACGACTACGATCGCCTCCAAACCTTTGGCCAACGCGATCCCGTGAATCGAGTCGTCCTTCAGCTTGAACGGACGATGGAGCTTCGCTCCCGCAGCGCCGAGCACGTTGGCCGCAGCGGCAGCCAAGAAGGCAATCGCGAGGAGCCCGTACGCCGAATCGAGGTCGCTTCGCGTCGCAAGCCAAGCCGCGATCGCGAAGGCCACGACGAGGGCGATCTTGAACAGCCAGCTCTTGTTCGTCCGGAAGAGTGTGTAGTAGCTGCTCCCAAAGACGAAGACCAAGGCGCTTGCGCCGACGAAGAGCCCCCCTGTAAGCACACCAGCGAATGTCGCGTTCATCCTGATCCTCCACGCTACCGCTGAGCCAACGCCCCCGTATCACTTGACAGCACGCGACGCGGATCCGACACGCACTCTCATCCTACTCGTCTGTCTCCCATCGGACCGGAATCGTTCGATTGCCTCAACGAGCAGCTGCGCGGTCCTCGTGATGCACATCGGCCAAGACAAGCCTTCCGGCGAGACGTTCGGCTAGAACCGGATTGACTGGAGTTTCGTCCATCGAGTGCTCCATCCCAAGAACGGCTTGGAGTGTCCATCCGAAGATCCCTTGTGGAAGCTCCGGCTAGAGGCCGGATCGTCCGTCATGATCTCGATGTGGCAGATGTCTCCTCGACTCATGTTGTCTCCTGTGTCCTTCGGCCTTTCGCGAAGAAAGGCCCGGGCCGTTCTTGTCCGCTGTGGACCGCATCGCAGCAGAGCGCCATCCGGAATGCCGTTCGTTCGTATGATCGCGTCAGCGAATCAACCAGCTTCATCGATTCGCTCGATGCGGAACGAGACCGGACGAAGCCCGTCGCTGCACGAAGCAACGACGGTGCCCGACTGCTTGATCCACGGGAGATTCCCGCCGTACATCACCGACGCCAGATTCCGCTGGATGTCGTTCCAGGCACCCTGGCAGTCGAAGTCTTCCGGTCTTCGCGGGAAGATCCCTTCGACGATGAACTCCTGCCCGTCCTTCATCAATGTGCACGGCCCGTAGGCCTGAGGAAACTCCTCCCGGTTCAGGTGCTCGTCGAGCAGGTCCATGTGCGCGGACCTTTTCACGACGGTGATTCTCAGCCTAGGCATGAGGACTCCCTTCAACGTCCTGGCTCGTCTCGAGCATGCCGACGGCCCAATCGAGGCTCAGCTCGAGCAGCTTCGCGCGCGTCGGCGCCCCGGTCGCCTTATCCCAGCCCTGCAACTCGTAGTAGAGATCGACCGCCTCGCGCATCTGGTCTTCCGGGATCGACGCACCCTCTTCCCCGGCGAGCATCAGCGGCTCAGTGAATCGCGGGTGATGCGTGTCGTCCGCCGGCGTGAGCCCCTCGCGCGCGTTGAACAGGCGAGCCATCGCCAGCGCTCGCTCGCCGACTCGAAGAAGCTCGAGGTCGGTGACCTCCCACCCGGTGACAGCGCTCACGATCCGACGGAAGTCCGAAAGGCTGTAGGGCAAGAACATGCATACGCCGACGCAGTTCTTCATCACTTGCGCCCGGATGATGGTCGCAGCCAGCACCGACTTCTCTGGCGGTAGCGTGCCCCGTTCCATCGGCTCAGTGAAGATCCCAAGCGACTTCATCCGAGCTACGGCCGCGTCCGACGCCAAGCCGGAATCATGGAAGTTGTGCATGTGGTCGGCGCCGGTCGGCGACGTGGCGTAGCCAATGCCAAGGCCGAACTGCCACCGGGGATCGTGCATCGGGAACTCCTGACCCTTCGCCTGGACGGCGTAGCGCTCGGTGTCGCGACCGATCCTCCGCGCCGCACGGAGCGACCCCTCGGCGAGGAGATCGCCGAGCCCGTCGCGCCGCGCGATCTGCTCGACGAGGCGGGTCATGGCTTGGTGGTCGCCGAACCGAAGCTCAAACCCGCCGGTGTCTTCCACGGTCAGCAGCCCTCGCTCGAAACACTCCATCGCCCAGCCGATCGTCACCCCGGTCGAGATCGTGTCGAGGCCGTAGGCGTTGCACAGTTGATTGGCGTAGATAACCGCTTCGAGGTGGTCGACGCCGCAAATCGAACCGAGGGACGCGAGGCTCTCGTATTCCGGTCCGCCGTAGACTGGGTCGACCTTGTACTCTCCCTCCGACCTCACAACGCGCTTGCAGGCAATCGGACAGGCATGACAGGTGTCGCGATCGACGAGGAACCGCTCGGTCATCGTTGTCCCGGCGATCTTCTCGGCCCCCTCGAACTTCCCCTCCTGGAAGTTGCGGGTCGGAAGCCGACCGACCTCGTCCATCCCCACGATCCCTCCGCCGGTTCCGTGCTCGTGGAAGTTGGCCCAGCGATCACGGAGGCCGACGACGTAGTCGACGACCTCCTTCGCACCCCCGGAATCGGCGATTTCGACAGTGCCGGTCCCCCGCACCGCAACGGCTCGGAGCTTCTTCGACCCCATCACCGCGCCGAGACCGGTCCGGCCGGCGGCCCGATTGACATCGCTGATCACGCAGGCGAACCGAACGAGATTCTCTCCGGCAATCCCGCACTGAATCACGCGGACCTTGTCGTCGCCGTGCTCAGCTCGGATCGCCGCTTGAACCTTGGCGGTTTCCTTGCCCCAAAGGTGAGCGGCGGCTCGGATCTCGGCCTCTCCGTCCTTGATCCACAAGTAGACGGGTTCTTCCGACGCGCCTGTGATCACGACCGCATCGAAGCCCGCTCGCTTCAGCTCCACACTCCAAAACCCGCCGACGTCGGCTTCGCCAAATCCGCCTGTCAGCGGAGACTTCGCCCCCGCCGCATGCCGGCCGCTTCCGGGAATCGGCGTTCCTGAGACAACGCCTGTCGCAAGGGTCAGCGGGTTCTCCGCCGCCAATGGATCGACGCCCTTTGGCGCTCGTCTGAGCAACTCGTGGGCGACGAATCCCCAGCCACCGAGGTAGGTTCGGTAGAAGTCCTCTCCGGGTTCCTCGACCGACTTCGTCTTCGTCGTCAGGTCAACGTACAGGATCTTGTTCATGTAGCCGTTGGGCACTGTGTTCCTCCTTGCTCGTGATGTCGCGCGCGGCGGCTTTCGCTCACCGCGCGAACAACGATGAGGCTTCCTTCATCTTCGAAACGACATCGACCCCGAACGGGCACCGCTTCGAGCAGCTCCCGCACGCAACGCAGTCGGCCGCGGTCTTCACAAGCTTCGCGTACGAACTGATTACCTCTTGGGTCATGTCGGTCTTTCCGAGTTCGAGCAAGCTGATCAACCTGCCGACGTCGATCTCGGCAGGACACGGGAGGCAGTGGTTGCAGTAGACGCACTCGCCCTGAGCGAACTCTGCGAAGGCCGGAAGGATGCGCGCGTAGGCTCTCTCCTCACTGCTCGCGGTCAAGCACCCGAGGGCCTCCTCCAGTTCTCCGACGGTCTGACATCCTGGAACCACGGTCGCGACTTCCGTCCGATCGAGAACGTAGGCCATGCATTGGACAGGCGTGATCCTGACATGTGAATCGTAGTGTGACGGGGCTCCTGGCATCTCCTGCCTGCCCATCTGGTAGTCCTGCAGCTCGATCACGCTCTTGTCTCGCAGCAAGCTCCCGCCTCCGAAGGCCTTCATCGCGACGAGGCCCACGTCGTGTCGCTTACACGCAGCGAGAAGCCTTTCCTTTCCCGGCACGGCGTAGCTTGCGAGATTGACCGGGAACATCAACACGTCGATCGCCCCGCCTTCGACCGCGCGGAGGGCCGTGGCCACGTTGTGGGAGCTCATCCCGACGAATCGCGCCTTGCCCTGCTTCACGAGCGAACGAGCCAGGTCCAAGAGTCCTCCCGCCGCGGTGACGCGGTCGTAGTCGGACGGGGCATTGCAGTTGTGGACGAACAGGACATCGACGTGATCGGTGTTCAGCCGATGGAGGTCGTCGTGGAAGAAGTCGGTGCAGATCCGCGCGTCGCGCGAGACGGCGTACTGTCCTTTCTCCAGGGCGGAACCTAGATGCGCGGTGATGTACACGCTGTCGCGTCGTCCGCGGAGAGCGTCTCCCATGTGGTTACGGAACTCCGGATGCGCCCAGAACATGTCGATGTAGTTGATGCCCCGATCGATTGCCTCGTGAATCACGGAGGCAACAGCTTCGCGCGGGCGATCGATCAAGAACTCCGTGCCCAGACCAACAGCGCTGACCGTGAGCTTCGTCCTTCCTAACCTGCGGTGTTCCATGATCTGCCTTACCTCCCAATGACACGGTTGCCCGCTGTCTGGTTCACGATTTGAGCCCGCCAGCCGCCGATCTGCGTAACAATCCCGGGAAGCTGATCGTGCTGAATGCGGGTATGGTCCGATCGCATGTCAGACCTCGCCTCCTTCGGACGCAGACCGGCGCGGATCGGCTCGGCATCGTCACCGGGCTGACCTCGATTCCACTTCTTCCCAAGACGCGTTTCCTCGTCGTCATGCGGTCTCGTTCTCCTGCAGAAGACGCTCTAGATGTTGGTTGAGTCGGGTTGTCAGCTCGGTCAGTTCCGACAGCTCAACGTCCGCGAGCGTGGGCCATCGAGAGAGGAAGAGCCGGTCGACTTCCTGCTCATCCTCGTCGTGCGTGGCAAGCCCTCGTTCGGTGAGCGCCGGGGATTCGTACGAGCCCTTCACGAGCTCTAGACGCACAAGCCGCTCCCATGTGTCCCGGCACGTCGTCTCCTCGACGGGCGCGTAGCGGTTCGCGATCGCATGAAGACGAGATCCGGCCAGACGGGCCCTCCAGGGCCGCTCGGTGACGAACCAAAGCTGCCGCAAGAAGAACCACACCAAAGGATCCATCCCTCTTGCCTTGCGCACGTGTTCTTGTGCATCCTCATCGCACGCCACCATCGACCAGACGAGCTGCCAATGGTGCCAAAGCTGCGGGGGATCGTAGACGGGCTGCACGCCGTGGGCTCTGAATTCGAAGATGGGCGTGGGAAACACGTCTGAACGTTTTCCGAGCGCCTTCACAATCCGCAGGTCGAATCGGACCAGCGCCTCGGCATCCGGCGCGCGGAACGCGTTCCCCACAAGGCCGGACAGCATGGCGTCGACGTTCTCCAGCCAGCGCCGGGCGAGTTCCATCCCGGTCGAGGTCATCGCATACCCATCTCCCGTGGGTTCTAGGAGGTCGGTACCGCACAGTCGATCGAGAACCTCTTTGACAGCAGATACGGTCGAGAACGGATATCGAACGCAGTACGCGTCCGCAGTGATGTGTGTCGGGTCGAAGCCGCTGAAGAGTCGCGACAAGTACACGCGGTCATGTCCCTCGACGGGGAAGTCGTCCGACAGCCGCCGCGCCAGCGCGGGGAATCTGCTCCGCCCTGCGTGAACAAGTAGCGTTTCCGCCTTTTGCAGTTCGATCCACGTTTCTCTCGGAATGCTCACTTCTCCTCCCTTGGTCCTTCCTGTGCGGCGGCTTCCTCACGAATCGCCGCGATGATGGCATTCGCCTCCGCGATCTCCGATGGCCCAAGCGGGCCTCGTTCGAGGGCGGCCGCGTTCTCGCGGACCTGTTTCTCGTTGCGGGCCCCCGGGATCGGAATCGTTCGGTCGCTGCGCGCCCAGATCCACGCTAGCGCCCCCTGGGCCATCGTTCGACCGCCGCTGGTCAGGATGTCGCGAAGGCCGTCGACCATCTTCAGCATTCCCGCGAACCGCGGGTCGGTGAAATCGATGTTTCGTCGCATGTCGTCCTCGGAGAACGTCGTCTGCGGCGTGAACTTCCCGGTGAGGAAGCCACTGGCAAGTGGCTTCTTGTTGACGCAGGCAAGGTCGCTCGCCTCGCATAGCGCGATCATCTCCGGGTTGTCGTTGAACGCGTTGAGGGAGAACTGGATCGACGCGCACTGCTCCCCTGCGGCGAAAACCTCCGCTCGATCGACATGATCCGTGCTCCAGCCGTAGGCGCGGATCTTTCCCTCCGCCAACAGATCCTCGAGCTCGTCGCGAACCGCGATTGCCTTCCCCGGATCGAGATTCCCCGCGTGTAGCTGGTAGAGGTCGATGGTTTCCGTTCCGAGTCTCCGCAGGCTGTTCTCGCAATCCTGACGGAGGTTGCCGACGATGGCGTCGTCGTCTCCACACATGATCTTCGTCTGTTCGTCGATGATGTGACCGAATTTCGTCGCAATGACGACGTCCTTGCGACGGGCGCCGAGCGCCTTTCCGAGAATCCGCTCGCTGTGGCCGCAGCCGTAGTTGGCTGCCGTATCGAAGAACGTCACGCCCATGTCAACCGCGACGTGGATTGCTCGAATCGAGTCCGCATCGTCTACTTGACCCCAACCAGCCGGAGTGGGAACGCCCTCGCGGAGAATGCTCCAGGGCCCACCGATCGCCCAGCAGCCCATGCCAAGGGCGCTCACTTCGATGCCGCTTCGCCCGAGTGTTCGCTTCATGCTCTCCCACCCTCTGTCTGTGCGAGGATCTTCTCCACATCAGCCATCTGTGCGGCGGTCAAGGGGCCTAAATCCGTCGCGCTCGCGTTCTCGCGCACCTGTTTCTCGTTCTTGAAGCCGGGAATCGGAATCGCACGACCATGCCGAGCCCAGATCCAGGCAAGCGCCCCCTGCGCCACAGTTCGTCCACCACTCGTCAGCACATCCCGGACTGCGTCGAGCTGGCGGAGCCGGCGGCGAACCCGCTCCCGCTGTTCATCCCAGAGCTCCCGGCGGTGATCATTCGGAGGAAACTGCGTGTTCTCGTCGAACTTGCCGGTCAGGATGCCCATCGCGAGCGGCTGCTTGTTGATGTTCGCCAGATCGAGTTCGTCGCAGACGGCGTGAACCTCCGGGTAATCCCAGAAGACCGAGAGGAAGCTCTGCACTGCGGCGCAGTGGTCTCCATCCGCGAAGATCCGAATCCGCTCGACATCGTTCGTGCTCCAGCCGTAGGCACGGATCTTCCCTTCAGCAACGAGGTCCTCCAGAACGTCTCGGACCTCGCCGGCTCGTTCGATGTCGTAGTCGGCCCAGTGGAACTGGTAGAGGTCAATGACGTCCGTGCCGAGACGCCTGAGGGACGCTTCGCAGGCCGATCGGATCAGCTCGGGGCTCGTCTCGTGCCCGAAGTAGTGCTTCTTGTCCTCGTCGAACTGCTTGCCGAACTTGGTCGCGATGATGGCGTCGCCTCGCCGGCCGGCGAGCGCTCTGCCGAGAATGTGCTCGCTGTGCCCACAGCCGTAGACGTCGGCCGTATCGAAGAAGTTGACGCCCATGTCGAGCGCCGCGTGAATCGCCCGGACAGACTCGTTGTCGTCCACGCCGTTCCCCCATCCGCAAGCACTGGGCTCCTTGCCCTCCTCCACATACCACCATTCACCGCCGATCGCCCAGCAGCCCATGCCGAG
>Ga0272441_10005795_pt1 | contig 21188 bp, 11 predicted proteins | sample SSMProp6N_FD_193582 | JGI IMG/M metagenome (GOLD analysis project Ga0272441, IMG submission 193582) | Marine sediment archaeal communities from Little Sippewissett salt marsh, Falmouth, MA, United States - SSM-Prop-6N | ecosystem: Environmental > Aquatic > Marine > Wetlands > Sediment ...
ATCATACAACCGGGAAGTCTTGTTCTATACAAAGGACACACAGCGATCGTCCAATCCGTAGGCGTGAAGCTTGAAATCCTTGTTATGGAAAATGATCGTGTAGTCAGAGTCCGCGAAAAAGATATAACCCTGCTTCATACAGGTCCTATAGCCCATGCTCTGAAAAATCTGCCTGCACCGGTCGAAGACTTACATGCCGCACGGCAGATCATCCAGGGAAATCATGTTACTCTACAGCAATTGAGTGAACTCATTTTCGGATCATTTTCTCCGGAAACAGCTATTACGACATGGAAAATTGTGAGTGAGAACCTCTATTTCAGAGGAACTCCTGAATCGATAAAAGCCTTGAGTGACGAAGAAATTTCGTTGGAAGAAGCCAAACGAGAAGCAGCACAAGTAGCCAGACAAAAACGAGTCGAGTCACTTGATAGAATACGCTCAGGTATCCTCGATGAGCGGGATAAGCATTTGATTCGCGATCTGGAGTTGATGGCCCGGGGACGAATCGACTCCTCACGCGTATTGAAGGATCTCGGGAATCAGGATAGTCGAGAAGAAGCACATTCGCTGCTTCTACACCTCAGTGCATGGGATACATCGATGAATCCCTACCCGTTCCGGTTGGATATTCCTGAAAAGGATCCTCAGCAGGTACTCCCTGCGCCCGTCCCTGAGGATCGGATCGATCTAACCTATCTTCCTGCATATGCCATTGATGACGCATGGTCTGAGACGCCGGACGATGCAATAAGCCTATGCGAGGACCAGATCTGGGTTCATGTTGCTGATCCTGCATCTGTGGTTACACCGGATTCCTCATTGGATATTGAAGCTCGGCAGAGGGGAGCAACGCTCTATCTCCCAGAACGGATAGCGCCGATGTTTCACGAGAGTGCAATAGATCGGTACGGTTTAGGTATTCATGATAAATCACCGGCCTTATCGTTCGGAATCCGTCTGGATGAGTACGGTGTCATTTCGCAAGTCGAAATAGTCCCCAGCATTGTCGCTGTTCAGAGATTAACCTATACTGATGTCGAGAAGCGGATGAAGGAGGAACCATTCCGTTCTCTGAGCTTGTTGGCGGAGCGGTACAACCATTACCGGATGAGGAATGGCGCTATCGAGATGACATTCCCCGAGGTAAAAGTTTCGGTACGGAATGGTAATGTATCTATTGATCCAATAGATTCGAGTACAAGCCGTGATCTTGTACGCGAATTTATGGTAATGGCCGGCGAGGCGACGGCGCGATTTGCTCTTGATCATGATGTATCTCTCCCCTTTGCCACCCAGGAAATCGATGAAATGGCTCCTTCTCCCGCGAATCTCGCGGAGATGTACGCGGTGCGCAGACGAATGCGACCAAAGATATACCGTAGTCAACCGGAACCTCACGCAGGTTTGGGCCTTAAGGCATATGTCCAGGTAACCAGTCCACTGAGACGATATCTCGATCTGGTCGTTCATCAACAACTGCGAGCTTTTCTGAATAACAGGGAAGCTTTGAGCGGACAGGAGATGATCGAACGCGTAGGCGCCGTGGAAGCCCTCGTTTCGGATAGACGCAGAGCCGAATTTTTCTCGCGCCGCCACTGGACAATTGTATATCTGGAGAGATTGGGATGTTGGGACGGCGAAGGTATTCTCGTATGGAAACGAAAAGGTGCATCCGTGGTTATCATTCCGGAACTTGGCATCGAAACATCCGTGCATATACCGGAATCTATCCCGTTAAACGCCGTTGTACCGATTCGATATACAGGATCGGATTTGCCCCGTCTCGATATCAGATTCGTATTTAACGAGTAGGCAGGGTATCGGGAAAGACAATCGGTTCGACATATATCGGCTCATAAGAATCGCTGATATCATTAAAGGAATACTACAATGCGAATACCTGTGATGACAGTCACCCTGGTCATTATCGTTTCAATAGGTGTTGAAGCGGAAACAGCACGATTCCCGCGACATCCTTCTCCTTCGCCGGACGGATCACACGTTGCTTTCTCATGGCAGGGAGATATATGGATAGCAGAATCAACCGGTGGCGTGACTCGTCGAATGACTGTTCACCCCGGCGCGGATCGTTTTCCCGTATGGTCCCCGGATGGTTCATTGATAGCATTCGCGTCACTTCGACATGGTCAATACGATATATACCTGCTATCTGTGGATGGGAACGAACCGCCCCGTCGGTTGACCTATGCTTCGAGTTACGATTATCCGTGTGATTTTTCCAAGAATGGTGAACTCGTGATATTCAGTTCCCACAGGAATGAATCAGTGCGTTCACTCCCCGGTCTCTATGCGGTTCCGATTACCGGTGGTACTCCGTATCTCTATCAGGATGTATTGGGCCGACAGATGTCATTCTCACCGGACGGCTCCTCTCGTGTGTTTGTCAGGGGGAGAACTCTCTGGACTCGATCCGGTTACCAAGGCTCCGCAAACCGGGACATCTGGTTGTGGTCAGAGAAAAGCGGGTATTCGCAAATCACTGATTTTCCCGGTGATGACGATTGTCCCGGCTGGATAGACGACTCTCGGATCATGTACCTCTCATCTCAATCAGGACGGAAGAATCTCTATATTCGTGATCTTGAAACTCATGCCGTCGAACAAATCACATCGTACTCGGAGTATGATGCACGATTTCCTCGGGTTTCGGCAGATGGATCATTGATAGCATATGAATATTACGATCAGATACTCCTCTATGCGCCGGAAACAGGATCATCTAATGATCTTTCTATTAATGTACCAATGGACTATATAGCACATCCAGTTCAATACGTATGTACGTCCCAAGACGCGAGCGAAATCGCCGTGCAACCTGATGGTTCATGTATCGCATTCATAGTCAAAGGCGATATATTCATAGTCGAACTTCTTGAAAAAGATGAACTTGAATACACGGAGCCGAGAACGCGACGATTAACGTTCACGTCCGCTCAGGAAAAGGATCTCTCATGGTCCTCTACCGGGGATGAACTCGTTTTCTCATCAGACCGAAACGGTAACCAGGACCTCTACATTCTTACCACCGCTGAGAGAGAAAAAGAGTGGATCGACGCTGAGAGGTTCATAGAAAAGATAATTGTTGGATCTGAATTGGATGAATATTCCGCACGGTTTTCTCCCGATGGGAATTTACTGGCATACATTAGAAATCGCGGCGATATAGTCATTCGAAATCGTTCAAATAATCAAGAACATCTACTCACACAATCGTGGTTACCTCCCGAATTTCGATGGTCTCCGGATTCACGCTATTTAGCCTATTCAGCGCATGATGAAAATTATAATCAGGATATCTGGATCGCGAGGGTCGATGCATCTGAGCAATACAATCTGAGCAGACATCCCGATACGGATCAATATCCGCGATGGTCACCTGATGGCAAGCGTATCATCTGGGCATCAAAGCGGCATAATGATACGTTTGATATCTGGGGCGTGTGGCTGACACGTGAGGATCATGAACGCACAAATCGCTCATGGTTTGAATACTGGCATTCATCCGCGTTGGAAGAAAAACCCGATGGTAATGAATCCGCTGTTGTTTCTATTGATTTCGATGGATTGTGGGACCGGTCGACATTCATTACGCGCTTACCGGGCAATGAAACACATCCCGAATTCATAAAAGACGGCAGTTCAATTGCTTTTTCCGCTGATGAACGGGATGAGCATGACCTTTTTTCCATCCGCTGGGACGGATCCGAGTTAAACCGTCTGACAACAGGAAACCTGAATCCACGACAGATCTGTACTTCCATAACGTCATCTTCAATTCTCTTCCTGACCAACTCAGAGATGATACGTAAAATCTCCATGGATGGCGACGACCTTTCATCAATAGATTTTGATGCATGCTACTCTGCTGAGACGGCAAGCGAACATAATTGGGTATTCGACCAGGTCTGGCGATTATTAAACAAATGGTACTATGACCCAACATTTCACGGAATATCCTGGGATGATCAATTTGCTCGTTACAAAGACTTGGCACGCCATGCATCGTCAGAACCGGACTTCGAAGATGCAATCGATCTCATGCTCGGTGAAATGAACTCCTCCCATATGAACTACCGATCACCACAATCAGGGGATGAACTTCAGGCAGGATGGCTTGGGATCCATTTTGCACGATCAGACGACGATCGCGGCGTTCCGGTACTAGATGTAATCCCCGATACTCCTGCCGCTCGCCTTGATGTCAATATCGAAGCAGGCGATCGAATCATCTCGGTAGATGGAATTCCTCTTGATCCGCATTCGAATCTATTCAAGCAATTAATCGGCAAGACAGGGAAAGACGTTCGAATAGAAGTGGTAAATAGCGCGCACGATATACGCTCTGTCGTTCTCACCCCTGTAGCGAGACGAGATATCAATCGGGCCTTGTATGATCAATGGGTAGAGAACAGACAGAATATGACTGATGAACAAACGGATGGGTTTTTGGGTTATGTTCATATTCAGAGTATGAGTGAAAACTCATTCGAGCAATTCGAGCGAGCTTTATACACCGCAGGGAACGGGCGGAAAGGCCTCATCATCGATGTTCGCTCAAATGGTGGCGGGTGGATTACCGATCACCTTCTTGCCAGTCTTATGGTAGAACGACATTCGTATACCAGACCTCGGGGCTATACCGATTCCACCAGAGCATATCCCCAAGTCAGATTACCGTTTGCCGCCTGGACCAAACCTGCTGTTGTATTGTGTAATGAGGAATCATTCAGTAATGCAGAGATTTTCGCTCATGCATTCAAGACCCTGGAGCGAGGTCTTTTACTTGGCACACCAACATTTGGCGGTGTTATATCAACAGGCACTATCCAACTTATGAATGGCGGATCCATTCGGATTCCCCGGAGGGGGTGGTTTAACGCTGTAAGCGGAGAGGATTTGGAGAACAACGGAGCCCGGCCGCATGAAATTGTTCTCCAACCTCCGGAAGAAGACTGCTCTATGACTCAGGACACTCAGCTTGAGTATGCGATAGAAAGATTTTTGGAGACGATTGAAGAAGATCCCCGTTTTGAAAACTGGTAATCGTAGACAAAGATAAGCCGGCATCGTTTCCTATCAGGAAATATCAAGCCATCAAATCCTCAGTATAGCGTATACCTAATTCCTGGTTATAATGATTTTCTGTAAGTTGTGTACTGAATGTATTAAGAACGCGATTAGCCCGCATTTCTCACCAGGTTCGTGGCGAAAGCATGCAGTTACTTGTGAAGCCTTCCATAAACTAGTCGGTGTACTTGGACGCGAATCCAATGTCATTGGTGGGGCTTCATTTGAGGGGGTAAAACCAGGGCGTAGTCCGACAACAGAGGGACGAAGACGGGTGTTATCAAGGCATACAATCCCTTCGACCTTTCGCCGTTGCTCAAGGACTACGTCCCCTTCAGCTCTGCTAACGGACTTGTTGCGCTCAAAACAGGTGAAGCCCTTTTCCTCTTTCTACCTCCTTTCGATAAGGAGGATTGAGGAGGATCTATCCTATTCTGAGCTGATAGCTAATACAACTGACAACGATTATAGTGCATGCAGTTCCGTGATTGCGGCAGAAAGTTGGTGAAAAATGCGGGTTTGAGGAGGAGTATTCCCGAACTCGGGAATGCGTTATCCTCACGTGAATCCGGTATTGGAGCCACCGCACCCGGAAGACGTTGCGGCAACGGCCGAAATAACTGGTTCTGTCGCTTCAGATCTACATTCCGGGCACTGAGCACTTTCTGATCGTTGAGAAAATGATCGAAGAAGAATGAATCGATGCCCGCAATCGCTGCATTCATATTCATAAAGAGGCATTGGTATCTCCAGTATTAATCATAATAATCGTATTATTCATATATTACATTTGTAAGTTAGGCAATTTGATTCGCCGGTCAAGTCCAACATTTAGCCCGCATTTCTCACCATGTTTGGTGGCGAAAGCATGGAGCTGTTTGTGATACCAAGGCATACAATTGAAGCTCTCGGAGGCGTATCGCCGGAGATACGGTGAGAAGGCTGAGGGAGTATAACGATGATAGCGCATGCAGTTCCGTGGTTGCAGCAGAAAGTTGGTGAGAAATGCGGGTTAGCAACACGATTTGTGCAGGAATCAGTCATATTACGATAATCAGCTATGAAGGAGATATCCTTAAATCGTATACCCTTCACGCCGTGAAATTCAGGATAAACGATGAAGCCTCGTCGGGATGATAAGTGTGTCAACCGGTAATTTGGGAACATGATGTACGCCTGAAGAATCTCGCCAATAGCGCAAATCATCTGGTGGAGCGTCTTCCACCACAACCGTTTCAACCGGTTTGCCGAGAGCCACAATTACTTCGATACGATACGAATCCGGGATTCTGAGATCTTCACGTAGTCGATTCCGATCAATTGAACCGATTACACACCCCCCCCACCCTCGTTCCACTGCAGATAAAAGCAGTGTCTGTATCGCCAGGGCGGCATTAAAAATCGCGTATCGATTGGCGCCCGTTGGAAGAAGAACCAGAATATAACCTGTCGGGCGCTCGCCTTTTTCAGGACCATTCCAATCGGTAAGATATCCCGCCCACGTCAGGCAGGGATAGATCACATCGTTGTGACAGGATTCATACGTTCAACCTGTTTATTTCCCGCAGACCCTACATAACGGGTGATGGAAATCAGTGATTCCATGTCATCAAAGCTAAATCGAAATGATTCGTCGAAACGTCGATAACTTCTGCACGTATGGACAAGAGAATCAATCATACGATGATCGCTTCGATGGTAATTATACGGCCACGGGGGTTATACTATATGGGTTCGTTCTCGGATCCACTCAATCCCAATCGCTCCAACTTCCGGTACAGTGTCGATGGATCAATACCAAGTATTTGGGCGGTTTTTTTCTTGTGCCAGCCTGTCTTTTCAAGAATTGACATTATATGACGTCTTTCGAGCTCGTGAAGACTGATCTCCTCGCCGACTTCCACGGATGACGATGACGTTTCCCCGGAATGCATGAATAATTCGGGCAACTCATCTGCGGAGATACTATCATTTTCCGCGAGTGTTAAACAACGCTGAACAAGATTTTCAAGTTCTCGTACATTCCCGGGCCAGTTGTACCCTTTCATAATACGCATTGCTTCGTGCGAAAAATCGCGCATGGGCAGGTTACCGGATTTAACATACTTCTGAATAAAATGGGCTACGAGAATGGGTATGTCCTCCTTGCGAGAACGAAGCGGAGGAATCTCAATGGGAATCACATTGAGTCGATAAAACAGATCGGGTCGAAACTCACGGTTTTCTACTTTCTCTCTCAGATCGACGTTTGTTGCCGCGATTATCCGGACATTCACTTTCTTCGGTTTGGTATCTCCTACTGGTACAACTTCTCTTTCTTCCAAAACACGAAGCAGTTTCACCTGAGTAGCATGTGCCATTTCTGCGACTTCATCCATGAAAAAAGTACCACCGTCAGCATAAACGAGGAGACCTTCCTTGTCTTTAACGGCACCGGTGAAGGAACCTCGAACATGACCGAATAGCTCGCTTTCCAGGAGCGTTTCCGGAAGAGCACCACAGTTTATCGAAACAAAACGCTCCTTGTATCGTTCACTGTTGGCATGTATTGCCCTCGCGAACAATTCCTTCCCTGTACCGCTCTCCCCCGTGAGAAGGATCGTGGCATCACCGGGCGCCACTTTTGTGACCATGCGGAATACTCGTTTGATTGCCTCGCTCTGTCCTATGATACCGCGAAAATCGCATTCGCCTTCCGGTGATGGAAGTCCGGCAAGTGAAAGTTCGGCCCGGCGAACGGTAAGAGCTCGGGAGAGCGAATCCATCAAATCGACCCTGGTAAATGGTTTTCGCAAGTACCCGAACGCACCGAGCTTTATAGCTTCCACGGCGGAATCAACGGATGCGTGTGCAGTCATTATGATGACTTTAACGTTATCGTCATAGTCCTTCACGCGTCGAACGAGTTCAAGACCATCCATGCCCGGCATAAGAATATCGGTTATCATCAATTCGATCGTGCTCTTGGCCAGTTTGGCAAGTGCTTCTTCACCGTTAGATGCAGTCTGAACGGTATAGCCTGATCGTTTCAGGATACGGGAGTAGGTATCACGAATGCCCGGTTCATCATCCACTAGAAGAATCTGGATATCCGACATGAATCTACCTGATTATGGTTTCCGCATATCGGGCATTTCGCTTCTTATTCTCAATGCGAGATCGCCCGGGCTCGTTGCATGGTTCAGTGCTTCCTCATAGTGGATAAATCCATCTTTATAGAGCTGTATGAGAGCTTGATCGTACGTCTGCATTCCATAGTGCACGGCACCTTGTTCCATGGCTTCCTTTATCTTGTCCATTTTTTGCTCATCTAGAAGCAATTCCCGGATAGTGGGGGTTGATACCATTACCTCGACAGCAGGAACTCGACCCGTGCCATCCGCTCTGGGGAGGAGCCGCAATCCCATTATTCCCTTTAGACAGGCCGATAGATCTACTCGGATCTGTTGATGCTGATGAGACGGGAAAAAATTAACGATGCGATTGATCGTTTGAACTGCATCAGTTGTGTGGAGTGTACTGAATACAAGATGACCGGTCGTCGCTGCCTGAATAACCGATTCAACCGTTTCCACATCCCTCATCTCACCAACAAGTATGACATCGGGGTCCTGCCGGACAACATATTTAAGCGCCGTAGCAAACCGGGTCGTATCCTCTCCTATCTCCCTTTGACTTATTATGCTATTATTGTCCCTATGAAGAAATTCGATAGGATCTTCAATAGTGACAATATGACATCGTCGAGCAGTATTTATATGCTGGATCATCGCCGCAAGCGTCGTTGACTTGCCACTCCCCGTCGTTCCGGTCACGAGAATGAGTCCGCGTGGTTGTTCCGCGAGATCACGAATTACGGGAGGAAGATTCAACCCCTCAAATGTTAATTCCATACTCGAAGGGATATACCGGATTGCAACGGCAAACGAACCGCGCTGTTTATAGATATTCGTTCGAAACCGCCCTAATCCGGGAACGCTGTACGCCACATCAAGTTCAATACCTTTTTCCAGGAGGACTTTCTTGGATTCAGGCAAAAGTGACATGGAAATTTGCTCGACCTCTGACGGGCTAAGACGCTTTCCTTCAAGAAGAACGAGTTGGCCGTTAATCCGAAGCACGGGCGGCGTACCGACCTTGAAATGAAGGTCGGATGCATCTTCATCCACAAGGCGCCTGAGATAAGTGTTAACATTAAGCTCCACGATCTACGCCTCCTTATCGTTCCCTATATCAGCCTGTACCGGAATCCAGATTTGAAACGTCGAACCCTCATTGGATTCCGCGAGTTCAACATCGCCACCATGGCCTTCGATGATCCTTTTCACAACTGCTAGACCCATTCCAGTACCCCGTGCCTTACTGGTGAAGAAGGGATCAAATAGGTTGGGCCGGTATTCTTCCGGAATACCCGGACCATCATCGGATACAATAATCCTGATACCTTCATTTCCATCTCTTCGTTCCCTTACTGCAGTCGTTACAATATGGCCACCACCTGGCGAAATAGCTTCAATTGCATTTATGAGCAGGTTTAAAAGCACCTGTCGCATCTGTCCCAAATCAGCATGAAGTGTCAGATCCTCAGGTTCATGTTTCAACTTCAACTCTATGCTCGTTTCGAGCACAGTCCTGTAGCGAGTATTCATCACTGATATGACTTCATCCCACAGTGTATTGAAGTGGAACATGTAACATCTTGGCGATTCTAGACGACTTAAGTCAAGAAAGTTTTCAACAATAGCACTTAGCCTCTGTGATTCGCGGATTATAATATCAGATACCTCGGTGAGTTCCTTTTTATCCGTCAAAAGGTCATCGAGCAGTTCAATTGCACCCATAATACATGATAGCGGATTCCGTATTTCATGCGCCATACCGGCGGCGAGATGCGCTATGGTAGACATCCTGTCCGCATGACGCAATCGCTCTTCTATTCGTTTTGCATCAGAAAGATCAACGAAAGTACCGAGTACTCCCCATACTCCACCACTCCTGTCATGAAGTATCGAAGTCGTTATTCCGATGGGAATACGCTGATCGTTATTGGTACGCAAATGCGTTTCGCACCGAGACTTCGTTTCCCGCGATTGTAATGATTCCCGAATAAGACTCCCCAACGGTGTCGAGAGCACGGATTCTATTCTTTCACCACGGGATCGATACTGATTCACCTTTGCCAGTTGAGCTCCACGTCTGTTCAGATACTGAACAGTACCATCCAGATCGACAATCACTATCCCGGCATTCAGGCTTTCAAGAAGCTCCACGTTAAGTAATTTTAATCTGCTTCCCCGGAGCGCCAGAAAACCGGAGAGAAATCCCGTCAGTACGAGAAATGATAAAACAGCAATGAATTGAAACGTCTGCGTCTGTCCTCCCCCGGGTATGGGGCAGAGTAGCCACCACCGTAACGCGTTTCCGAGATGTAGTATGCCGAGGAACGCAGCGCTGGCAATAGCGACGGCAAGACCTGAAAGGGTAGAAAGCATTACTGCCGATCCTACAATGAACAGCATATAGAGAATAACAAACTGGCTTTGCGCTCCACCCGTTAATCCGACAATAAAAGTGGTTGCGATTAAATCAACTCCCAAGGCGGATTGTGCCAACAGTTTCTTTCTGCGAAATGATTTTATCACTATGTACAGCAGAATACCAATGACTAGGTACAGCCATAGTATTGCTTCAGATATAGGAGATGATGACCCGAAAGCTGACCAGGAACATTGCCATAAACTCGGAAACGCGATGCGTATTAAAATGAGAATAAGCGCAACGAGAATACGAATCATTGCGAATATCTCGCAACGTTTGGCGAATTCCCGTTGACTTACCGCAATCTCTTCGACCATATGATTCACGCTTGCGTGCGGGCGGCGGGATCTCATTCGTGAGAAGATCGAAATCATGATCTACCTGCTCATGGAAACCGATTCGATCGACTGATCACGGAGAATGCGGGTTGCGAAAATTCCATCTGAAAGCAATAAATGTAATCCTCTGGTAAAAACACATTCTCGATAGCCGAACCGCAACTCGATACCGGTACTTTGTATCGTGGTACTATAGCAGTAAGGCACGAAGGACCGATGGCGAAGACTGGTAAAGAACCGATTAATTAACCTGCAAGTAGTTGGGGGAGGTTAAACAACGGCAGATACATGGCAATAACGATAAAACCGATGACAATGCCGAGGAAAACCATAAGCAGTGGTTCGATCATGGCGGTAAGGCCATCAACGGCGGCATCGACTTCTTCATCATAGAACTCGGCTATCTTGATAAGCATATCAGAGAGTTCACCCGTTTCTTCACCCACTGATATCATTTGTGTCACCATGGGGGGAAAGACGCCCATTCGCTCCAGAGGTGCGGCGATGGTTTCTCCTTCTTTGATACTCGAACGCGCCTGGAGCGTTGCCATCTCAACCATCTTGTTTCCGGAAGTCTGCGCCACAACTTCCATAGCTTCGAGAACTGGAACGCCGCTGGCGAGAAGTATACCGAATGTACGAGTGAACCGGGCAATAGACGTTTTGACGATGAGTGGGCCGAAAAGCGGCAAACCGATAAGGAACTTATCGAATTTCAGAGCGCCCTCATCGGTACTCCTCCATCTGCGGAGGAGAACAAAGCCCGCAACCAATACTGCAATAACAACAAGAATAAATCTCCTGAGTATATCACTCATTATCATCACTATTCGCGTTGGTAACGGTAACTGAGCTCCAAAACCGGCATAAAGCTTGGCGAAAATCGGGATTCCGAATGCGATTAATCCCGTAGTAATCAGAATTGCTACAGTCATAACAGTAATGGGATACGCCATTGCGGTCTTAACTTTCCTTCTCAGGGCTTCCATTTTTTCAAGATAATTCGCGAGTCGTATCAGGATGACATCCAATGCGCCGCCCGTTTCACCCGCTCGCACAAGATCACAGAACAATCTGTTAAAGGCATTCGGGTGTTTTGAGAGCGCTTGTGAGAGAGGAAGACCAACTTCGACGTCTGTTCGGACTCTTCTTAGAACACTTCTGAGTATCGTGCTCTCAGTTTGGTTCGCAAGAATGTCAAGGCTTTGAAGAAGTGCAAGACCAGCATTGACCATGGTTGCGAATTGTCGTGAAAAGATGGTGAGATCTTTTGTTTTAACGTTGTTTCTAAACGCTAATAACGATGAGAATGCGCCGCCTGCCTTCTTCTCCTTAACCGATGTGACAATGTAACCTCTCGGCCGAAGCATGGCGATAACTGCGGTGCGGCTTCGAGCCTCTACAGTTCCGCTTACCGGTGTCCCTTTAGAATCGCGTCCTTCGTATATGAAGAGAGGCACTGTAATCCCCCACGGTTAAAATGCCTTTGATAGAAGCAGTTTCAGATCCTTTACGTTAGAACTGTGCGCAATGGCCTTCTCTCGAGATATCAGACCGCGTTTATACAGATCAGCGAGTGATCGATTCATGGTCTGCATCTTCTCTTTAAGGCTTGTCTGTATAACCCCGTACAGTTGTTCAATTTTACCTTCTCGTATAAGATTCCGTACTGCGGGTGTACCAACCATTATTTCCGAAGCAAGAACGCGACCCGGTCCATCATCACGAGACATCAGCTGTTGAACGAATACAAATTGCAGCACGAAGGATAGTTGCATCCTGACCTGATGTTGTTGATGGGGAGGAAAAACATCGACGATTCTGTTGACTGATTGTGCTGCATCGGTGGTGTGGAGCGTGGCAAAAACCAAATGCCCCGTTTCAGCCGCTACAAGGGCTGCTTCGATGGTCTCAAGATCTCGCATCTCGCCAATGAGAATGACATCAGGATCCTGACGTAAAACATATTTCAGCGCGGCGGTAAATGATTGTGTATCATCACCGATTTCGCGCTGTGTTATATATGACTGCTTGTGTTGATGCAGGTATTCAATAGGATCCTCTACGCTGACTATATGACAACTCCTCGTGGAGTTAATGTAATCAAGCATACAGGCGAGCGTCGTTGTTTTACCGTGACCGGTAGGACCACAAACAAGAACGAGCCCCTTAGGTACGGCGGCCGCCTCCCGCGCAGCCATTGGAAGTCCCAGTTCATCGAAGGCCGGAATTTTGAATGGGATGTTTCTCATCGCAACACCAACGGTTCCCCGCTGTCGAAATACATTCACCCGAACACGACACAGACCACGCACGCCATAGGATAGATCGAGTTCGCCGTCATGTTCAAATCGTTTGATTTGCGCATCATTGAGAATGCCATACGCGAGGCGCTGACACATCTCAGGATCGAGCTTGCCGTATTCCCGGAGTGGAAAGAGCTCTCCGTCTACCCGAATGAGAGGGGCAGTTCCCACACCGATGTGCAGATCAGAAGCATTTTTTTCAACCATGGCAGTGAGAAGGTCGTGAATCGTAACCACGTTTGGTCTCCCGGTGTATTCCTATTCAGGCATCCGTTCGCATGGCAACAGCGTAATTGAAGGCGGATTTTTATAGATAAAGAGATCATCTACCCAAAGCGTATCAGGTGGAGAACCAATGAATTCAAGTGTAACGGCGAATAACGATGTATCCGGCGCCGCGGGTAATGGTATTTCCTCACGCCACCATCCCGCCTCTCGATCGAGACTGAGATCTTTAGAGAACGTTGCGTTTCGAGCTCCTCCTGAAACGAACGTCGCCCGTAAGACGCTTCCGGGTCCCACTCCGTTCCCTTGCCTGATATATCCACCCAGGAGGTAGCGTTCGCCCGGTTCAAGAAGCCCGATCTGGGCTTCCCATATGAGATTCATTCCCGGGATTAGGGCCATTGACCATCTACCCCAATGACCATTTTCTACCGACAGGGTATTCAAAGGCGAACCACCCTCGCCCCAGCCTCTCCAGGCCGACCTGGATTGATCGTTAACAGCGGCTTCCGGCTCAATACTCGCTCCGAGAATGATATTTGCCGGATTGTAGCATATGGCTTCCCAGGGAAGCGCAACCTCTTCGGGGCGTATCCCATAATTTTGGAGGTCGAAATATATATGGTAATATTTCGTCTCATTAGGTTCCAGCCTGCCGGAAATAATCCACGATAACCAGCCTTTAGCACGGCTGATTGTACCGAAGTCCGGAGCCGGTTCAAATTGATTAGAGATCGTTTCATCGTAGGCGGTTGTATCCGACGTCACACTGAGTACGCGAATAGATCCCACATCCAATGCACCGATTTCGCCGATATCAATCAATTTTTCAGTAAAATCTATCCAAATGGTGACAGGAAAATCTTCCTTCACATCAGGACCATTTACGATTTCCACCGGGAATCGATAGTGGAGAGGACCGATCACGCCGCCATCCCACCAACGTGCTTCCTGACCAGATAGGGAAACACAGAGAATCAAAGAAAGGTACGCGAATGAAAATAGTAACTTCTTCATATTCGACGAAGCCCCCTTGCTGTTATTTCTTTTCGATCATCGACGGCGTATTCAGGTTCCTCCCCTTCGGATGGAGTCATGAACTTCGGCGTCTCGTCAACAGTGACAGTGAGGACTTCATCCAAGGTCGTTAAGCCTTGAGTTGCCAGATACAGGGCATTTTCTCGCAGGCTCCGCATACCCTGTTTTCGTGCAACATCTCGAATCTCTTGTGCACTTCGTCTCCCGACAATTAAATCCTGTATCTCCGGTGTAAGAAGCATAACCTCAAGAACAGCCATTCGCCCCTTATATCCGGTGCCACCACATCGTTTACATCCAGCTCCATGATAAAACGTTGCTTCTCCCGGATTTAGTCCGAGTCGACGAAGTGTATCTTCATCGGCTTCAATCGGCTCCGCACACCGTGAACAGATTCTCCGAACGAGCCTCTGCGCGGCGACAAGAATGGTGGATGACGCCACGAGAAAAGGCTCGATCCCCATGTCAATCATACGTGTAGCCGCTCCAGGCGCATCATTAGTGTGAAGGGTTGAAAGAACGAGATGTCCGGTAAGGGCGGCCTTAACTGCTATCTCGGCTGTTTCAGTGTCTCGCATTTCTCCCAGCATGACGATATCGGGATCCTGCCGGAGTATACTTCGTAGACCGGCGGCAAACGTGAGTCCGATTTCGGATCGGACATGTACCTGATTGATCCCGTCAAGTTCATACTCAACCGGATCCTCGACGGTAACGATGTTCTTCTCCCTGCTATTCACATGCATCAATGCAGCGTACAGAGTCGTCGTTTTACCGCTTCCGGTAGGACCAGTCAGTAAAAGAATACCGTGTGGTTTCGATAAAGCATATTTGAATTTTTCGAGGCTGTCTTCATCAAAGCCAAGTTTATCTATACTTGATACAACTTTACTTTTATCGAGAACACGAAGAACAACCTTCTCTCCCGTGGCTAACGGAAGCGATGAAACACGGAAATCGATTTCTCTCCCCTGGAAACGAATTCTCGTCCGGCCGTCTTGAGGAAGTCTTCGCTCTGCAATATCGAGTCTCGACATCACCTTTATTCGAGAAACAATGGCTGCATGAATAGAACGGGGTGGACTGGCCACTTCCCGAAGCCTTCCGTCTATTCGATACCGAACACAAACCCTGGTTTCTTCGGGTTCTATATGAATATCAGAGGCTCCTTCTTTAACAGCATTCAGGAGTACCGTCTCAACAAGACGAACGAGAGGGGCATCGTTTGCTTCGTCTTGCAGTTTCTTAATCTCCTTATCGTCTTCATCAACCTTGACCATTTCCAGTCGTTCTTCCTCTACCTCACCAACAAGTCCATCGATTGCCGCCTGACCGGCTCCGTAATATTTCTCGATGGCGGTCAGGATATCGCTCTCCGTGCTGACTATTGCTTCAATATCACAACCGGTGAGAAATTTCAAGTCATCAATAGCAAAGATATTCAACGGATCACTCATTACCACGGTAAGAGTATTACCGACTTTGGAAAGTGGCATGAGATGGTATTGTCGAGCCGTACTTTCCGGCACCATTTGAACGATTGTTGGATCGATATTATATGATCGGAGTTTTATGTGGGGAACTCCGAGCTGTTCACCTAGCGCGACAACAATATCTTCCTCAGAAACGAATTTCAGTTCAATGAGCGCTTGTGGAAGGCTCGTACCTTTTTTCCTTTGGTATTGAAGTGCGTCCCGCAGCTGATCTTCCGTAATAATGTTTTCACGTACAAGTACGTCTCCTAATCGCTCGCGCAGCACTTCAACCATTAAGACTTACCCCTTGAAGCTGATGTTCAATCGCATACGAGTCGCAACGGGTTGCCCACCCTGCGTGGCGGGTTCAAACTGCGAATTCCGTATCGCGTCGATAGCGGCGTCATCACATCCCGCAGGAAGCCCTTCTATAATCTTGAAATCTCGGGATTTTCCATCCTCACCGATGGTAAATTCAACTGTTACGATACCCTTGATCCCTGCTTGCTTCGCCATACTTGGATACTGAACCGGAGCAAGTTTGATAAGTTTAGCCGGTGTCTGCTGAACCGGTCGTCGATTCAGTTCAGCCTGTCGGATTGATTCCTGTCGTGCCTGTTCCGCTCGAATCCTCAGAAGCTCCCGGGCTTCGGCTTCCTGACGTTTGCCGTCACCGATGCCTGAACGGGTTTGAGTGATAAGATCGAAAGCTTGCTCAACCTGCTCATTTCCGGCTTTCAGATCGTCTGAATTTGACGAACTCTTCGCTGATTCTACAGCTGCCTGTAAGCGCTGAAACATAACAGCGGCGTATTGCTGAGCACCTGCTTCGGAAAGAACAGACAAACTCTCTTCCAGAGCAGCTATATTGGAACGAAGCATCGACAATGCTTCATCACGACTTGCCTTAGCCTGATCCTCTTGACGCTGAATACGCTGACTTGTCGAAATCGCGCTGGATATACGATCCAATCCTGTCTCTGCTGCGCTTAGGGCTTGCTGGGATAATCCCTGCTCGCGCGCTTGAACCGCCTGGTCGAAATAGGCCTTGGCTTGTTCAAAATCATTGGGACTTCGAGAAGATGCTTGAAGGCCATCAGCTTCCTCTATTTGCTCTTCCAGGCGGGTGACCGCTTCGTCTATACGCTCATTGAGGACTCGTTTTATTGAGTCGGAACGAGCATTTTGCATCTGAGCCGTCCTGATTGAATCTTGAATTGCCTGCTGTTCGGCGGCCTCTTGAGCATCCCGTTCGGCCTTACCTGAGTTCATAAGGATAAGTATGACGCCGATTATTATGGCAACAGCAACAACTCCTATGCCGATATACATGGGTGTCTTCGATTTAGAAGCGGGAGCCGCTGCGCGCGCAACTTCGGCCTTGTCCACCGGAGGAGTGGTCTCTTTTTTGGGCTTCGGAGGCGTCGGTTTCGGCGGCTCAGACTTCGGTGGTTCCGGTTTGGGAGGCGGAGCCGGCGGTTTCACCTCAGGCTTAGGAATCGTCCGTTTGGGCGGTGGGGGCGGTGGCGGCGGCGTAGGTTTAGAACGAGCTGCCGAGGAAGGCGGAGGTGCCTGTTTGGGCGGCTGCGGTTCTATTTTCTTCGTCACCACCTTTTCCTTCGGCGGCGGTGTAGGTGGCTTTGGTGGCGGTGGAGGAGCAGGCCGTTCCGGCGGTTTTCGAGGCGGTGCTGGAGTCGGTCGAGCTGGTTCCTCATGCTTACGTCGGCTCAGTTCCTGTCTGCGTCTCTCAAGCATCCGACGCCGCTCTTCGAGCTGCCGTCGTCGCTCCTCTAAATCGATGTCTTTTTGATCATCAGGCATAGCAACCGTCCTGGAATTTAGTACGTCGTTTTTGTAAAATACTTCGATTCATTTGTATACGGTTAAACCGTCGGATTACATTTAACAATAAACAAAACATGATTATTCTTCAGAATCATCAGCTAACTGGGCCTCTTCGGCCAGTAATCTGGCTTCCTCCTCAAGTAATCGACGCTCTTCTTCAAGCAAAGCCTGTTCCTCATCGGTTAAGGCTTCGGTCTCCTCATTATCCGTTTCTACATCAATCTTTACATCGGGCATTATGGATCGCAACACTTCTGCAGCTGCAGCCGTGTTGATCGGTGAATCGGTAAGGCGACAGTGAGCCACAAGTTTCTTAAGGCTCCCCTGTAACTCGCGAAGATTCGTGTTGATATGTTCAGCAATAAGTTTGATAACCTCATCCCCGATGTCAAGCCCCTCGCGTTCGATCTGTTGCTTCAGGATCTTCTCTCGGATCCCGGCTTCTGGCAATTGAAGGTCGGTTACAAAACCCGTTTCAAACTTCGAACGAAGTCTATCCTCAAGCGTTGTGAGTTCACTCGGGGGACGGTCGCTTGATATGATCACCTGTCGATTCTGGTTCACGAGAATGTTGAATATATGAGCAAAATCCTCTTGTGCTCGTTCACGCCCGGCCATGAATTGAATGTCATCTATGAGAAGAACATCCACCATAGAAAGCTTGTTACGCAGTTCTTCAACCGCATCCATCTCTATAGCTTCAACCAGGGCATTCGCGAATTTCTCAGATGACATATAGATAACGAGTGCCTCAGCATTGTTATCGCGTGCCATCCAGCCGGTTGCTGTCATGAGATGCGTTTTCCCGACACCCACCGATCCATGTATGAATAGTGGGTTATACATGGCTGTTCCGGGCGATTCCGCGACCGCTTGTGCTGTCTGGTACGTGAATCGGTTAACATCTCCCACCTGAAATCTCTCGAATGTCATGTCGGCGATGAGTGGGAAATCTTTCTCCAAGGAAGCTTTAGCCTTGGGATCCGCAGGTTTTCGTTCCGTCTCGGCCCCCCTGGTCTGCGGAACACTCTTAGCCTTTGACTTGGTTGGACGCAGAGATGGCAGGCTATCTTCTGAAATCTCTGGCTCTTTCTTTTTCTCAGTTGTTTTTATTGTCTCTTTCGGAGGTGAAACTCCAATCTCAGGAATTGAATCAAGCGAAGGTAATGCAGCACCTATCTCTGTCATGAGATCCATTGCCTTACGCGTGGCAAGCGAGCTGAATTTAAGGCTTTTCTCCATTTGAGTTGCCTCTTGTGCTCGTTTAGCCTGTAACAGAAGAACCTCGGCTTTTTTGAGTTCTTTACCCACTACACCTGCTTCAGAAGCATCCTTGATCGCTTGTTCGGCCCTTTCGAGCCCTAGTCCCACGCGATTTCTGAAATCTTCCTCGTCCTTCTTGCGCTTCGCGGCTTCCTTTTTGACCCGATCAGCATCATGAAGTAGGGACTCGACGCGTTCAACGCCAGCAGAGAGCTCATCGTTCTCCATGAGTCGGGCAACGTCATCCCGCAGCTCTTTAAGGGAGGTCAATTCATCGGCAACGAATCGAGCTGCACCAAGTTCTTCAGCTTCCTCAATCATCTTATCGGCATTGGCCATACCATCAACTATTTGTTGACGCATAGCGCGATTCTTAGCTGTTATGGTCTCGTCCAGCAGTGCGGCAGCCATGGATTCGATGCTTGTACTTGATTCATGTGCTTTCTCGATTTCACCCCTGACCAGGCTATCCTTGATGCCTTGTACCGTCCTACGATAATTGGCCAGGCTTTCTGACGCATATGTCTTTGCGCCTTCATTTTCAGCCTGCATTGCTACGCGAGCGGCTTCAGAGAGTCGCGTTTCCGATTCTTTTCGAAGCCGTGCTTCTTCTTCCTTCTTTGATTTGGTGATATTAATTGCCTCATCAAGGGCTTCTTTCGCATCATCAGCAATGGCAATTCCTGCATTAAAATCCTGGTTACGAAGGGCAGCCTCCATATTTCTCACGAGTTCCTGTGCCTTCTTAAAAGAATCGGGTGCATAGCGTCCTATCTCTTTTGATCGGGCTTCAGCCATCGAACGATGAAGATCCGTGACAAGTTCGGAGAGTTTCGAGCGGAGCGCGTCGGCTTTTCTGACTTTAGTTTCACGAAGCAGGTTCTTCGCACGATCCAATACTCCCACTGCCAATTCATGAGCTTTGCGTGCGTCATCGGATCGACTCATCTCCTTCGCCCTACTATTCAAGGCTTGAACATTCTTTAGTGATTCTCCAGCGTATTCCTCGGCCCCTTCCGTCAAGGCGTCAGCCAGTATTTCATCAACCTGTCCAAGTTTTTCTTTTGCTGATGCCCGCAACTCTTCTTCCTGCTGTCTGAGGTTCTCAGTCTCTTCCTGCAGGGAAAGGAGTTCAGTTTCCAATGGTTCTGCGGCTTCAAGACCTTGCATATACTGTCCGGCATCAAGGTATTGCCGGAGCGTGGCCAGTCTCTGCTCCGCATCAACTACCTGATCCGGAGCATACCGTTTACCACCCGTCTCAACAATGAGAGCAAGCATCTCGCCCAACGTCTCAACAAATCCCTCTAACGTACTCCTCATCTCCGCAGATCGTTCTTCGCGGACCGCTGAGAGTAAACTCTCCGCCAGAGACATGGCGGTTTCTGCTCCCAGCTTTGCATTCTCTATATCATCGGCATCCAGTAGTTTATTAACTTCTTCTATCTGATTGTTCGCTTGTTTTAACTGATCCGGTGCGTATCTATCAGCTTCAAGTCTCTCAGCCTCAGCGATACTCGATTTCGCAGATTCGATCAATCCGATACAATTATTCCGGACTTCTTCTTCTCGTTTCCTGCGTTCGTCCGTCTCCATGCGTGTTTGTTTAATGAGTTCCTGAAGCTGTCCTTTGAGCGCCAAACCATCATCGTAACGCTCTTCATCCAATGCGGCACGGATGGATGATAAAACACTTTGGGATTCAGAGAATAAAGTCGGAGCATATTTTTCGGCTCCGCCTTTTTGCGCTTCATCCAGTGTCTTTTCCCCGTCTTTAACCAATCCGGAAAGTTCTTTTTGCTTCTCCTCAACCTTCTTCTTTTCGATAGCTTCGATTACCTTTTGGGCTTGATTGTAAACGTTCTGACTTTCCTCGTAGGCCACATTCGGATCTTCACCGTCAACGAGCTCGTGGGCTTTAGCCAAAAGCACCTGTGCTTCCTGGAATGGCTTCAGAGCATATCGCAACGCACCCGCAGCCAATGCCCCTTGAAGAATCGATTCAACCTCGTCGAGGGTTTCTTTTGTCTTTTTACGGAGTGCATCTTCAGCTTCTCGTGCTTCAGTGG
>Ga0272441_10005796_pt1 | contig 21187 bp, 12 predicted proteins | sample SSMProp6N_FD_193582 | JGI IMG/M metagenome (GOLD analysis project Ga0272441, IMG submission 193582) | Marine sediment archaeal communities from Little Sippewissett salt marsh, Falmouth, MA, United States - SSM-Prop-6N | ecosystem: Environmental > Aquatic > Marine > Wetlands > Sediment ...
TTGCATTCTGCGCTTTCATCATGGATCTCTCCGTAAATCCGAAAATGCCTATGCGTCTTCATATACAGGTATTATAGGGCAACCTGAATGTCACTGCATCCTTTTTCATGAATTTTCCGGGCTAGGGCGGTGCATCTACGGCGGCATTTGGGCCGAGATGCTCGAAGATCGCAAGTTCTACTTCCCCATCACGCCGGAGTACGATCCCTATCGCGGCACCCGGAATGTCTCCAAAGACAGTCCTTACGCTGTGGTCGGCGCTTCGCCCTGGCAAATCACCGGAGCGCCCGATTCGGTGACGATGGTCGAGGAGGATTCCTTTGTCGGACGGCACACGCCGCTCATTCAGTCCGGCGGCGGTATCCGGCAGCTCGACCTGGGATTGGTCAAGGACAAGGAATACGTCGGCTATATCTACCTCAAACCACAAGGCCGAAGAGCAAACGTGAAAATATCGCTTCACTGGGGTGATGAAGTTGACTTCAGATACGAAGACTCCAGCCAGGTACTTACTTTCCCTTCAAACAAGTATGATAAATATGCCTTCCCACTTACCGCCGGTGCCGATACAGAAGACGGTAAATTAGTGATCGAGGTGATCGAAGGACCATGCTTCGTGGGTACGGTCTCCCTGATGCCGGCGGACAATGTCCAGGGCATGCGCGCCGATACGCTGGAGGTGCTGAAGGAGCTGAACGCTCCGCTCTATCGCTGGCCCGGCGGCAATTTCGTCAGCGGCTACGACTGGCGCGATGGTATCGGCCCGAGGGATCGCCGGCCTCCGCGCAAGAATCCCGCCTGGACCGGCGTCGAGCACAACGACTTCGGCTTTAACGAGTTTATCCATTTCTGTCGGCTGGTGGACGCCGAACCGCTCGTGACAGTCAACACCGGCTTCGGCGATGCGTACTCCGCCGCCGCTCAACTGGAATATTCCAACGGCTCGACCGACACGCTCATGGGAGCCTTGCGAGCGAAAAATGGTGATCCCGAACCGTTTAACGTTCGCTATTGGTGCATCGGCAACGAAATGTGGGGCCGCTGGCAGCTTGGGTATATGAGTCTGAGGCATTACGTCCAAAAGCATAACTGGGTTGTGGACAAGATGCGCGAGGTGGACCCGGACATCATTCCGATAGCCTCGGGAAACGCCGGTAAGTGGAGCGAGGGATTGCTCAAGGATTGCTCGGACCACATCGACCTGATCGCGGAGCATTTCTACTGCCAGGAAAAGTCCGACCTGATCGAACACACCTCTCAGAACGCCGACAGAATCCAACAAAAGGTTGCGTTTCATCAGGATCTCCGTAAGAAGCTGGACACGCTGAAAGGAAAAGATATTCGCATCGCCATGACCGAGTGGAACTACTGGTACGGTCCCCACGTGTTCGGGGAATTGGGAACGCGGTACTTCCACAAGGATGGTCTGGGAATCGCCAGAGGCTTGCATGAATACTTCCGTCATTCGAACATGATTTTCATGGCCAATTACGCCCAGACGGTGAACGTGATCGGTTGCATAAAAACCAGCAAAACCGCCGCGGCCTTCGAGACCACCGGATTGGTCCTGAAGCTCTATCGCGATCATTTTGGAAACGTCCCGGTCGCGGTGACCGGTGACGCCTCACCGCTCGACGTTTCAGCCGCCTGGGCCGGCAATCGAAGAGCTTTGACGATTGGCGTTGTCAATCCGACCGAGCAGGAGCAAGAGCTGACGATCGATTTACGCGGAGCGCGATTCCGCCGCTCCGGCAAGCTCTGGCGCATCGCCCACAGCGATCCGATGGCCTACAACGAACCGGGCGAAGAACCGAAGGTTACGATTGAAGAGGAACGCATTACGGGCGTGTCCGACACGTTGAGTCTGCCGCCGCTGAGCATCAGCCTTTACAGACTCCGGACGAGAAAGTAGAATCTATCCAGATGGTTACGATCAGTCGTTTGTATCAAAAGGAAAGATTCGAGTATGGAATGCAACAAACAACAAAATCTGCAGAATTGCAACTGCACATATCCCGGCTGCGACAAGAAAGGCGTGTGCTGTGAGTGTATAAGATACCATTTGGGTATGAAGCAACTCCCCGGCTGCTGCTTCCCCGACGACGTCGAGAAAACCTACGACCGCAGTTTCAGGGCCTTCGCCAAGGCCTGGAGATTGTAAGGCCAGACGCCAGTATTCCATTCGGGCCAAAGAAAATTGTCTTTCTTCTGCACCGGTGTCAAAAAAGCCGAGACGTAGTGTTTCGGCTAATCGTTCGTGATATAATGTTTCTTCTAGCAACAATGTCTTTTCAGGTTCAATCAAAACACATTATCGTGGTTTGAAATTCGAGAATCACTTTACGCCTTATGGGGAACATATTTTGGAGGTCCCCCCTTTGTACCCAGGGGATGCACTCCCACAACACTTAAATACTCGAATCCGAATGACGCACTCAATTCTGCCGCTCGTTGTGTCAATTCATCAAATTCGGCGCTTAAGGAAGACGTATTGTTATCTTGATCGTAGATAAAATCCTTCCCCGAATTACTGGCTATTTGGAAAACCGTGTGATGACGATTGGGTACTTTTTCTAATAGCGGAGGTAGTTCTTCCCAGGTCACTTCCTGTCCCTGGAAGGTCATTTTGTCCTTACCGACAACCAGTCTGACAAAGTACCTCATCCGGCCGTCTTGTTGCTTTTCGGAAATCTCGGTTTTATTTGATTGTCTGCCTGGAATGACCTTTGAGGCCTTGTTGTTTGTCTCGTCTGATTCGGCCACTTGATTATCGGGGTCAACGACAACTGAAATTGTGGTTTCACCGGGTCTTAGTCTCAGACTGGGATTGTATTCTCCCCAACCCGCACCCGGCTTGATCGGCCCTGCGCCATGAGGTGCAAGAAGCCGTCCACCTTTGTCGGGATCACCAGCATAAAAATTCACCCCAAACTTAGGAAAAGGATGTGAGCCTTTATTGTGGATTCTGATCATTGCATAAATACTACCATCAGTTTGCTCTCTTACGATGAGATCCTCGTCATCGATAGCAATGTCAATTTTTGCAGATTCCGTTTTACCTTTCGGAAGGATTTCTTCGGCCTTTACAACGGGATATTCATACGGCTTGATTGCGACATATTTCTCTCCGGCGTTTGCCTTGAAGAAAGCTATGACGTCATCCAGCATCTGGCTTCTGATCGAATGCTTAACTCCGTTATAAGTAACCAACTGTGCGGGGAGTTTCTGCTGGTGGTAAATCTTCCGGCTTAATTCCCAGCGGTCCGGCATCATCTTTTCGGCGGGCAGAGCCTTTCGAATAATGGCAGCTTCCTCGTCCCGCCAGGCCTCGAAGGGCCCACTGGCCTCACGTGGATGCAGAGTATCGTTTTTGTCAGAGGATCCCATATAAATATAATGAGCAACCTGCTTGAACACCTGTTCATCAAACGGCTTGCCGGTAAATCTCTCAATGCCGGCTATCCCAATTGGAAAAGGAAGCTCATATCCGTTCCACTCTCGCACGGGCAAGGTCGGTAGTCCGTTCACTCCGCCGGCGGCAGCCGCCTTGACCATCTCAGGATGCAGATAAGAATATCTGTTACAGAATTTCGCCGATGCAGAAAATCCATGTATGAAAACCTTGTCGTTGACTGCAAATCCGTTGATGCGTAAAAGCTCCTGAGCATGTTTGATCATTGCCGTGAGTTGAAGATCAATACGTTTGAGTTTCCCTGTCAATACTTCAAGAGTATCGATATCCAGAGCATGCGTGTAGGCCCACGAGTGAGTATGAGGCATGGGACGGGGAAAAGTGGGGACCAACAACGGAACCCCAAGCCGCCTGGCTATCTTGTTGGCGTGAGATCTTTCCACTAACGTTAGCGCCTTCGCCCGATGCACTTCCGGATCGTCTGAAACCATACCACTATTGTTGGTTTCAACCAACATATAGACCGGCCTGTCTTTAGCCGTCCCGCTTGGGACAAACAGATAGTACGGATAGTTGAAGCCTTCTGACGCCTGGGCCTCGACCAGCAAAATGTCATCGCCGGACAGATCCACCTTTTGTATTGACTCGACCTTATCCACGTCTTCGGATTCGGAGCCGATCGTGGAAATAGACCGCAAAACCTTGTTGTTTGTTTCATCGGACTCTTCAACTTGATTATCAGGATCCACGATGACTGAAATGACCTCTTCACCCGGCCTCAATTCGAGACCTGGATTGTATTCCGCCCAGGTGTCACCTGGCATCAGAGGCCCTGCCTGCTGAGGTGAAAGAAGCCGTCCACCTTTGTCGGGATCACCGGCACAAAAATTCACTCTAAACCGGGGAATCGGCACTGAGCCTCCATTACGAAGGATAATCGTAACTTCAAAAACTCGATCAGACAGTTTTATCACTCTAAAGTCTTTATCCCCTATAGCGATATCCACTTTCGTCGATTCGTGCTCTCCAGCCTTAGCCGCAGGGACAATGAGGGCCAACATGAAGACGACTACTGCAAAGATGGCATTAAGGTTCTGTTTTCTAATCATTTTGTTTTCCTTTCTTTCTCGATTCATAATAACTGATATCCGAATACTCTTTTACGGGCGCACGTCATATCTGTTGAACGTCACAAAGGCCAGGGTGAAAAACAAGAAGGCAAAGCCGAACGACAGGATTACATCGACCAGTCCGGCCTCCAAAATTTCTGTCAGACTCGAATAACGATACTGCATATCCGGAACCGTGTCTGGAAATTCACGGAGCCTCGTCCCTCCGAAGCTTGTCATACCGCCTATCTTCCATATTCTTCGTTGATACTTGCCGTAGATTGCCGTTTTAACCTGATCCTGGAATTCCTGGGCGTTCTCCATTACCTTATCATACTCCCTGGTCCCCGTATTGGACAACCCGGAGATCAGATAGGAGTAACAACAGGCAGGGGAGAGTCTCGAAATATACATGGCAATCGTATTTTGTATATTCATCTTGTTCTTATGGTTTTGCGTAATTCGACCTATTTCATTACTGATCCGCTTATCGTTTTCTTGTGCGAGAGCAACCAACTCTTTATCAAGGGGAACCACAACTTGCACCTTTGATGATAATGGAATTTGCGCATCTGGAGGTAATCCAAGAGCCTCCTTTCTCTTGTACATGTCGCTTTTTTCCCAATAGTACTCCTCAATCAATTTTTCTGGTATGTGCTGAAGATACTTGTTGTGTATTTCTATACTCTTTTGTTTGAATGTCTTGTCTATATCTTCAAGGGCCATTTGCTTTTTTAAATTGACCACCTGCTCGGCTTCGACTGGATAGACAATACGCGCCAACATCGTACTGACTTTGGGCAGCGCCAGAACCATGATCACCCAGACAAACAGCGATACGACCATCGAGATGATCGGTTTCTGCGTCGTCCCCGAGATCAGAACACCCAGAATCACCATCGTCAGAAGGTACACAAGACTCACCCCTAAGATAATAAGAAAAGACGGATAGAATTGAGGCAAGAATATCGAAATATCCCGTGACAATTCCAATATGATTGAGGCAATTAAAAGAGACATGGACAGAGGAATGAGGAGGGAAACGTATGTTCCAATAATCTTACTTAAGAGAACATGGCTGCGCGATAAGGGATAGGAAAGCATGAGCCCCAGCGTGCCCGCCTGTTTTTCGCCGGATATGCTGTTGAACGTGAAGGCCAGCGCCACCAATGAAGCCACAAAGCACATATTGAACAACAAATCCATCCGGCCAAAAAGAAGAGACGGAGAATTGCTGGCGCGAACGCCCTTGGTCGTTCTAAAAATGCCTGACCTCGACGTGACGACTTTGTCGGGTATGTAGTGGTCGAGCCCCGATGCAAAAACGCTCAGCATCGAGGGCGGTCTGAATCCCTCGACTTCGACACCGGAGGAGACTTTCTTTTCGTATTTCTGCCGGTACATCTGATGTTCCTGCCGGTAATTCGCCAATCTTTGTTCATAATCTTTTCGGCTGACATACATCCCCAGCGGGATCAGCACGAGAAACAGCAGAGAGGCGATGACAAAGCGAAGATCTATAACCGTTGCCACGATCTCTTTTTTAATTAGTGCTGCCAACATCGATTCGTTACCTCATCATTCACAGTGTCTTTTCGTTCTGCTCTCGCAAGAAATGACTTCGAGGAGCTATTTGCGCTACCCGGCCTTAGGAAAAGCTCCGGCGATCTATCCCTAACGCTCTTTCTCTCCGGCCGCACGAATCTCATCCGGATGGTCGTTAACGAAGCCTTCGGGGATCTCAGGGACGAACGTATCGGCAGGCAGCTCCGGGTTCCACTCGAATTGGTCCAAGACTGTTTTTCTCGTTCCATCATCTTTAATCTGTTCAAATTCCATCCTTACCGGGAGCATCGTTTCACTATCGAACCAGAGCGTATGGATGTATGTATCCGGATTGTCTCCGTATTTCTTGGCGCTGAGCTCGAATCCGAAACATTCGATTCCTTCTACCTGTCGCCTCTCGAAAAACCTGTCCGCCCTGTCTATATATTCCGCCAGATAGATGATTTCATCCATTGGATTATCAGGATGCAACGTGTGGCCGTACGTCGTTTCACTGTAGAAGCGGTCGGAGAAATGTACGGTTGTCTTAATCAGTCTGAAATTCCTGTCGTTAAAATCAAAGCTCGTCTTGCCCCAGTCATCTTTGTTCGTGGCATACCATGCCGTCCTCTGCACTTGTTCACCTGAATAGGAATCTATTCGCCAGTCGTACTCGGATATGTATACCCTTTGTGCTGGATTGAAGATCCAGTTTCCATCCTTGACTGATCCGTAATGCCTCCGATAGACGGCTGTATTCACACCTTTCAGAGCCGTTGTGACTTTCTCTTGAAATCCATCAGGCACATCCGCATAAAGCATCGGTCCCTTCTCTTGCGCTGTTTTGGCGGCTCGAATTTCGTCCGGCTCGGCGTTGATGAAACTGTCCGGAATATCAGGTTCGAACATGTCAGCAGGAACCTGTGCGTAGTACTCGAATTGATCTTGTATAGATGTGTACGTTTCTACTGGTTGGTCAGTAAATGACAACCCGTGCATTTCTATGCGCACGGGCAGTTTGGTCTCGACGTCGAACCAGATACGATCGATCCAATCATCCGGATTCTTTCCGTATTTGTCGGCGCTTGTTTCAAAGCCTACGCATTCTCGACCTTCAAACGTTGCCGTACCGAGTATTCGGTTGGCATTTTCCAGTAGAGCGACACAGAATCGCAACCTTTTAATGGGATCACGCTGGTAAGCGCCGCCTTTGTTTATCCTGATGGTGTAACATTGGTGCTCGTAAGATACGTCATACTGTATCAGATCTTGTCCATCAGGTACCTGGTAAATTACATGCTGCAACACACTCCCCGGATTGTTTTGGCCAAAGGTGTCCTCGTCGGTAGGCTCATAGTAACGGTCTTCACGAGACCTGTCTTTGGCCTCGTAATTCCTGCTCCACGTGCCGGAAACGTGTGTAGAGCCGAAACGCCCGACAAAAACTGTTTGATCTCGATAGACAAGCGCTTCGACCTTTTCCAGCTCAGCTATAATCTGCTGTCCCCACGCGGCGGGGGGGCCAAGCCACCATTCTCCGTTCTGCGGACTTCCGCCGGGCCAAAAAGTCATTCCACCTATTACGATTACGGCGACAGCCGCCGCGGCGGTGAATCTTGCAGTTTTCGTCTTCAGGATTGTTCTCCATACATCCGGCTGTGCGACAGATGATCTGGATCGCTCTGATTGGGCCAATCCTCTGGAAAGTGCCTCATGGACTCTCTTGTCCAGATCGGAGCTGACCTTTAAATGCAATTTTTTAATCAGCTCACTGATATTGTCTGTCGGTCTCATTTTTCGACCTCACCATTCAGCATAGAGCGCAGTTTATCCATCGCGTACCGGTACCGGCCCTGAACCGTACCGATTGAAACATTTTGTTGTCTGGCGATCGCCCCGAATCGCATCCTGCTATAGACGCGGAGGATCAAAACCTCACGCTGCTCATAAGGAAGCCGCCCGAGAGCCTCGCTCAACTGAGACAATTCTTCGCCAAAAATCGCTCTCGATTCGGGATTGTCCGTATCAGTCGCTGCTAAATCCACATCGTCTAATGTCGTGCCGGAACGTCTTCGTCCGGCCCTGTTGATATTGCGCGCCCGGTTGACGACACATGTTGCCAAATAGCCTTTCAGACTACCGGTGAGCCGGAACTTTTCGGCAGATTCGATAAACGACACAAACACATCGTGTACGACGTCCTCGGCGGCACCGACGTTCGTCAGCAGGGCGGCCGCTAAGGTAACCAGATCATCTTTGTATTTTTCGTAGATAATCCGCAGACAATCGCGATTGCCCCGATTGAACTTCCATACCAGCAGCTTGTCTTCGAGCATCGAAAAGGAACTTTCCTGAATTCAGTCCTTGGAACTCCTTACGGAGAACGATCAATCGTCGCTTATATAACAACTCAACCAACCGTTTTAGTATAAAGAAAATAACCAATCTCCGCCATTTGTGCCTTACCGGAATCGATTCTCTTTTCAACACATGAAGTACATAAAAAAGCCGAGGCATAAAATCCCGGCTTTTGTATTCATATATTCGTTATTACCGCGAAAAACGACTCGTTAAGGCTTAATTCGCTTTGATTTCTCCTAAGGAATCAACAAGCTCCCGCAATCTTGCCTCGTTTATTTCTTTGTTGGCCGCCAAGCCCAGAATGGTCCCCTCCGGCATGACAATCATCCGGGTCAATCTTTCTTTGCTGAGATTTTCAATATTAAAGAAACCCGGATTTGCTTTGGCGATACCATCCAAAAACAGACGGGCATATTCTGAGCCATTCGGATGACTATATAACATCGCCCCGGATTGAGTCTCCAACATCAGTTTTTGCTTGGGTATCCATACCATTCTCCCTCGTTCATAATTGTTACCCTGAACGATAACGATCCTGTTTCCATCATCGCTCTGGATCCCGAGCACATACACTTTCCCCCTCTTCATCAGAGGATTGACCATCTGCATAATAATCAGCTTCTGCATCCACGGGAGGTTCTTTACGGTATAGGCCGTACGATTCAACTCGGCGCGGATAACCTCAGCGGTGATTTCCTTCGGCTCAATCGGTCTGTAATCCCGAACGACCGTTTTAACCTCGTATCCGTCGGGAACGTCCGTGCTGAAAGCGGACGGATCACGGTCGAAATCAAATTCAAATTCATCCAGATAAATGGTTTGTCCCACCTGAGGGTGTCTAATCTCTATCTCAACCGGAAGTTTTGATTTCGGATCAACCCATACCGTGAAATCATTGTGCTCGTTGGGCTGATGCCTAAAACCGTGGAGGATTTTTCCGTTGACCTTTTTTGTGCCGAGCTTTTCAGGATCTCTCTCTTCAAATCGTTTGACCATGTCGATGATATCCGGATCACTTCTCGGGCCGAATCCAAGAATTCTCGTCACGACAGCCTTTTTCCGATCGGGATAGAGTTCGACGGTGATCGCATCCGTTCCCCGCATATCAATGATATGGATGGAGCCGTCTTCGACCTCCTGCCGCCTCTGTTGAAGGTTCAGGTGATACACCAACATTGAGGGCCGTTGCGGGCCTTGCTCCCGAACGACCCGCTCCCGGCATTTGTATTTTGTATGGCGGCTGATTTGCTCGACCACCTGAGACCATGCAACGCTGGTCCCGTCAAACGAACCGCCCAAAAAATGGATGCCGGTCAGCACGCCAAAGGTGATAACCGCAGCAGCGGCCAGTTGTGATATTCTGCTTCTCATAAGAATTCTCCATTTATTTGGCTCTATATGAGCCTGTTTTGTCCTTTGGGATTCGGGCAATGCTCCTGCGATACCTTCATCAATTCTGGAGCCTTTGCCACACTGTGCGACAAGGGTGTCTTCAATCGCTTTGCTTCTCTGGTCGATGGCCTCGAATGTCGATTGAACGATTTCTTCTTCCGCTGTCAGGGCTTCGTAGAACGCACGACAGTTCCGGCAGCTATCCATATGCGTTTTGATTTCATCAGCCGCCGGATTGTCCAGCTCTCCGAGGACCAAAGCAGCAATGGTGTCACGTCGATCTTGACAATCATTATTCGGAGTCATGATTCGTCCTCCACAAGTAAATCGTGCAACAATAAGCGAGCCCTGACTAGTCGGCGCCTGACCGCGACTTCACTGATTCCCAGGCTCCGGGCCACCGCGGCACAATCACGTCCATCCAGGTAGTAAAGAGCGATGACTTCACGGTAGCCGGTGGGCAATTTGGAGATGGCCGTATGTACTCGTACGATATGCTCATTGCCGTCATCTGGTCGAGCCGGCACGACACCTGTTTCCGCGATTGAATAACAGGGCCGGCGTTTTCGGGAATAGTCAATACACTTTCTCTTAGCAATCTTCAGCAGCCAGGGACGCACGCGCGTGGAATCCCTAAGGGTACTGAGTTTCGTAAATGCCTGTAAGAAAACGTCCTGCATAATATCCTCACTATCGTGAAAGTTCCGCGTATAGGTCAAACAGAGGCCCAGCACGGCCGACGCGTGGTCGCGCACCAGTCTTTCTGGCGTCAGGTCTTTTCTCGCGGCCGCGATTCTTCTAATTCTACGAGTGTCTCGACGTCCGGTTTCGGTCAATTGACCACTCCTTTCTATAAGACTGACGAGGATAAGACGCAAATTGTGACAGCACATTGTAGGATGTTCTGAAAATCTTGAAAAGATGTGTTCTGGGAAGAGTCGCATGACGCGTGAGATAAGCGCTTTTGTTTATCGGCGTGCGCTCGTTCTTGCCGCTGGATCAATAATACTCGTCGTTTGGGTAAATTCCGTTTTTGCCGGCGCGGATTGAGCTAAACCTCCCAGCCCTTCCGGTAGGTTCGGCCGATGTACCGATTGACCTGGGGATAGTTCGTGCACTCCATCTTCTCGACGTCCCACTCAAGCTGCTTGCCCACGCCGGCGAACGCCGCCAGATGGCCGGTGAAGATCCACTCGGTGAGCCGGCCGGACGTGGTCGTGAAATCATTCGTGAGGGAGCGCCCCTTCTCGATGGCGTCGAATATCTCATCGAGCGCGCCGCCGGTGCGTGGCAGCGTCTTTAGAGGCGGGGGGTACTGCCTGTGTTTCTTTATGGGAAGGATACGCGTGTCGTGGCAAAAGGAACCGGAATACATGTAGCCCTTATCCCCGATGAAGATGCTTCCGACCCGGCTGGGCGTTTGCAGTTCCCTGCGCAGCTTCCTGAGGGATTCGGGCATGTCTTCGGTTTTTTCGTAAGCATAGATCCTCACCGGCGGCATATCGCCACGTTCCGGGAATTCCCACCGCAAGACAATGTTCAAAGGGTACATTTCATGACTACCCCCTTTGAGGTGGATGCACTCCACCGTGTAGCGGCCGGCCTGCCCGAGGCGCAGGGCATCGAATGCCCCATCCAGATTGTGGCAGCCCATGTCGCCGAGTCCGCCGGTCCCGAATTGACGCCACTTTCGCCATTTTTCCGGATGCAGACCGTCATGGTAGTCCCGGTAGGGAGCCGGTCCGATCCATTTGTTCCAGTGCACGTGAGCAGGTATCGGCTTGGAGGGCGGGCGTCCCCCGGTGCCGCCGAAACTGTCATCGACGATGCAATGGGCTTCCGTCACATTTCCGATAGCCCCGGCCCAGATGTACTCGCATAAGCGATGGTGACCTTCCCCGTAGTGCCCCTGGTTGCCCATGGCGGTGAACACCTTGTTCTTTTTGGCCACCTCGCCAAGAATCCGGCACTCCCGAATGTTATGCGCCAGCGGCTTCTGACAGAACGTGTGAAGACCGCGTTCCATAGCGCGCTTCGCCGCCGGGGCGTGATGGTGGTCCGGCGCGGCGATCAGGACGACGCTCAGATCCTTGTGACACTCGTCGAGCATTCGCCGGTAATCGTGATAGATCTTGGGTTTGGCATCGGTGTCTTTGATATTCTCGAGGGCGGTGGCGATCGTTTTGTCGTCGATATCCACCATTGCGACCAGCCGCTGCGATCTCGCCATCCACAGTGGAAGTCGTTTGCCCACCCCGCCGCAGCCGATGACGGCAACACCCAGTCTCCGGCGAGCAGACCTTGCCGCGTGGAGTAGCGGCAGTCGTGTTAGGCCGGCCCCGACCGCCAGCGATACCTGTTTCAAAAATTTCCTTCGTGTATAAGATCGCATTTGGAATCTCCTTTCTATTAAACGGATTGGGATCGCTGATCACTCCCGTTCGACAACCCAAATGTTGCGATACCGCACGGGGCTACCGTGGCCTTGCAGATAAATCGGCCCCTTTGATCGTTCTTGCCATTCATCTTCTTCAGGCGGCAACCGCGGCAAGACGTACTTGTCGTGAATCACGACGCCATTGTGAAGAACCGTCATCATGGCCGGCACGATCTTCTTCCCAGAGTCGTCAAACCTGGCCATCGTGAACTCAATGTCATACGTCTGCCACGCAAGCGGCGGGAACGACATGTTGATACGTGGGGCAACCATCTCGTGAATCCCGCCGCAACGTCCAAACCTCGAGAGTCGTTCGAATTTGCGGTTCTCGTGATGCCAGGCAAAGGAATCGATGATCTGGACTTCCCATTCGTTCTTCACGTAGACGCCGCTGTTGCCCCGTCCCATACCCCTGGCCGTCGGCATGAAGGGACAACGGAATTCAAGATGAATAAGGACGCTGCCAAAGTCCCGCTTGGACCTTGTGTTAACGTCAAGCAGGCGATCATCGACGATTCGACCATTCTGCCATTCCTCCACGCTCGAACCGTCAAACAACACAATCGCACCCCTAGGCGGCCGCTTTCCCGAGGTCGGTGAACTTCGATGCACCTTCGTCAGGCGAAAGGTCACGTCTTCCAATCGGTTTCGAAACGTCTGGGCTTCGCCGGTGAAAACATCGTCATGAATCGAACCCCGGAAGTTGGTATGGGGAAACTTCAAGCGATCACCGTGAATCCCATGAAAGTCCGTCTCACCATCCTGAGTCTCGCCCTTGATGTGAAACACCGTGCCTTCATCCCAGCCAGCTCCCGGCAATCCGCCAGTGTAGAAGACACCCTGGAATTCGTGCTTGCCCAGTGCGATCACCTGGATGCCCACCGGAAGAACACCGCCAATTGTGCCAACGTATTCGCCTTGCACTTGGAAATCGGGACCCGCTTTCTCTGGGTCGGTGAACGCGACGCGCTCCGCGCCCATACTCGTTGCGGCCACCAGGACCGTCACGGAAAACAAGAAAGTCTTGTAGTAATTCATCGGATTAAATCCTCTCTGGAACACTTTGTGTTAAACACTCTTTGGGAGGCTATACGGTTCGCGATACGCTTTCGTTAGCATCGCGTGTGCCTCTTTGCTGTTGGTAATCGTCTCGGCCTTCGAATCGAATTCCAAAACTGTCCTCGTGCGATAAGCGATCTCGCCGAGATGAATCAAAGCCGCCGTGCGATGAGCGGCTTCGCATAACCGCCGAAAACCGCCGTTACTGCTCCGGCGGTCGTTGTGGACAAGAATCGGCGACGAGAATGTCGTTTCATCTTAGGTCCCCTTTCAACGCAATAACCCAGACCCCAACGTCTGTTAATATACCACCTAATTGTTCGACCCAATAGTCAGAGGCCTTTGACGGCCTCAATAAATCCCCTGGGATTGATCACCCGACCCTGTTTAGTTTGGGTGGCTGTCACCTGAAAGAGAGTCACAATCCGTTCCGGGGATATCTCAGGGTGGATTTGGAAGGCCATCGCCGCTAATCCGGCCAAGTAGGGCACCGTCCAGCTATTACCACCACGCGTGTCAAAGGTGTACACATCTTTTCCCCGATGACTGGCCATGGATCGATTTGAAGCGGGAACGTACAACGCGTTCACCCCGCTATCGAAGGTGTAGTTGTTTGGATTGTCCGGGTCTGTTCCCACTAATCGTTCTAAAGTGACATATCTCAAAAAATATGGATCACAGGTTACGACCAGAATGCCATTTTGGTGTGCTTTCTCAACGGCCGACTTCCATTGATCAAAATAGTCCCTTCCGGAAAAGGCCCCCAGAGAGATGCTGATGACGCGCACCTTCTCTGACGGAGGTAAATCCCGGTTTCGTTCCATAATCTGCTCGACCGTCCTCGCCCATGGACGATTCTCCCCCCATTTCCAGGGAGGGACTGCATAGTAGTGCAGATTCGCCTCGGGCGCTACCCCACAGTTCTTGCCCACCGCGATGCTGCATACGGGCGGTCCGTGCATTTGAATATCAACGCCCTCGACTTCAATCGCATGGTACGATTTAATCCGGTCGGCATATTCCACATGATCCTTTAGTAGTGGCTGATCGATGATCGCTATGCCGACGCCCTTGCCGGTGATGCCCTCTCGATGAAGCGAACGGACTCCCAGACCGGGATTCTTGCCCCACTCCAAAAGTTTGACCGGATCAAAACCCGGCGGTAGGCGATCGGGCGGGGGCCATACCGTAAGACTGTCAAACGTCGTGGCTTTCACAATCTCGCCCTGTTGCGAGAGATCAAGCCGACTCAGATCTATGTTGCTAAAGCCCCAAAATGATCCAAGCTTCTGGAGATCTCCTTCATTACGCAGGACAATCGGACGGTCCCGGCCGAAATCGATTCCTCTGCCTTCGCACGATATTCTGACTAACGTGTGTGGGGTTTCAATTTCTGGTTTTCCGAAAAACGCTACTTGCATACCCGGATACTTCAAATAGATGACTTCATCATCAGATTCCGTCCATTCTTTTGTCGGCTTCCCGGCAATAGCCTTAAATTCCTCCGGTGTGGTGAGTTTGTAGGCAATACGGCCCTCCGCAGCCGCTTTACGAACGAGGGCCGCCTCGGCGCTGTCCGGTACATCAGGATCACCGCTACCTCCTTCCGTTCGATAAACAACAATCCCGGCGACGGTTCGGTTCTTCTCGTGGATTTCGAATCCAATTCCCTTGGCGTGGTAACAGCAAAATTCCTTACCGAAGGCCTTTTCGAATTTAAAGTCCTCGCCAAAAGCTTGTTTGATCTTCTGCTCCGATTCGCCCACGCCCAAGCCGTTACCGAGTTTATAGAGAGGACGATGCACGCTGATCACCTGGACTGAATCATCCTCGATCCAGAAAGAAACGTCGCCAAAGGACAAAACACATTCATTCGGAAGATTATCAAGGCTGTACTTTTCTTCCCCCCGACGAACAACCTCATCTTCCCCGAGCTGAATGGCCTCTGGTTCTCCCAGCTTGCTCAAGACGTCGTCTTTGCTCATGCCCAGCGTATAGTCACCCACTCCAACACCCGGCACGATGGTTTGTGTCTCAGAGTCCTCCTGACAGACGCCTTCGGAAATGGGATGGCTACTTTGGCTTCGGATCAACTCGATAAACGCCGTGGGATTAATAATCCTGGCGCCGCTTTCATGTACATGGGCCGATGCGAAAAGCATCTCCTTGATCTGCGCAGGCGTTAGAGCAGGTCGAATCTGCCAGCCCAGTGCCAGAATGCCTGCGGTATAAGGAATCGTGTCGCTATACCCGTTCTTGGCCTTTGGCCTTCGGCTGCGTCTGCCCCCGCCGTCATATGCGTAACCAAACGATCTATCCTCACCAGCCTCCGCCGCGGTCCGGGGCGCGGAGGGCACGTGGATATGGCCCTCATCGACCTCCACCTCACCAAGACGGAAACCCGGTGAACAGGCCTCGACGCTTTCTCGATTCTGCGGATCCAGCCAGCAGAGGGATACAAAGCCATGATGCCATGTACAGTCCAACACGAGAATACCCCGGGTCTGGGCCCGCTGCACAGCCTCATCCCACAGTGCCTGGTTCTTAAAAACCGATCCCTCACCGGAGGGTTGGCATGACACAGACACGACTCGTATCTTCTGTTCCTTCGGGGCGTTTTCATTGTACGTCACAAACCGGTCCAAGGCCCGGGCATAAACGTCGGCATCCGCCTTCCAGGACGGAACCGCCACAACGTGCAGGCTGGCGCCCGGAGCGGTGCCGCATCGCTTGCCCACCAACTGGCTGGCCATGGCGGGACCGTGCATACTGCTTTTGTTTGGGCCACAATCAATAGCGTGATATGACACCACCTTACCGGCATACTCCGGATGGTCCAGCAGCAACGGCTGATCGATAAGACCCACATGAACACCCTCTCCGGTAATCCCCTGAGCGTGCAAGGCCCGAATTCCGAGTCACGGATTCATACCCTCTTGCAGCAAGACCTGCGGATCAAATCCCTCGGGCAGGCGCTCCGGTGGGGGCCATTGTGTCTCCTGGTTGAATTCGAGGGTATCCAGGATATCTTCTGAGTAACGCAGGTCAGAGGCGCGCAGATCTTTACCGCTGACATCCTCATAGGGCCCGAGTTCATCACGACGATGCACCTCGGGAATATTCATATCCCTTTGATGGCGCTTGACCTGATTAATGCCGATCTCCTCGATCATTCTACTGTTCTTGTCGATTTCAAATCGGAGACCTTTCTCCTCGTAGATGATAGCATCCATCTGCTCAAATTCCTCAAGCTTAAAGTCACCACCAAAGGCTTGTTTGAGCTTGTCCTCTGAGTCACCCACTTTCAAGCCGTTGGCGAATTTGTAGCGAGGACTGTTCGTAGCGATCCCCGTGACCTGATCCTCATCGATATGAAAGGAAATATCATCATAAAACATGAAATACCGTTTCGGAAGATTATCAAGAGTGTAATCCTCTCCCCCGTAATGAATATTCCGCGGGTTGCCCAGCCATCTCAACACATCGTCTTTGTTCATGTTAAACGTATAGTCGCCCATTCCCACGCCCGGCACGATAATCTGCGTCGAATCAGCTTCTTGCTCGGATGAATCATCCTCACGATCATCATCTTCTGGCTGATAAACAACAATCCCGGCGACGGTCTGATTCTTCTTGTGGATTTCGAATCCAAATCCTTTGGCGTGGTAACAGTGAAAATCCTTGCCGAAGGCCTTTTCGAGTTTAAAATCCTCGCCAAAGGCTTGCTTGGTTTTCTGCTCCGAGTCGCCCACCCCTAACCCGCCGCTGAGTTTGTACAGAGGGCTCTGCACGCTAATCACTTCGATTGAATCACCATCCATCCAAAAGGAGACGTCACGAAAGCACAAAATATATTGTTCCGGAAGACTGTCAAGGCTGTATTCGTCTTCCCCACGACGAATCATCTCATCTCCCTCGATATGAATGGAGTATATGGCCTCTGGCTCTCCCAGCTTACTTATGATCTCGTCTTTGCGCATGTCGAGCGTATAGTCACCAACGCGCACCCCAGGCACGATGGTGTTTTTCAATGTCGTCTGTTGACTTGCCTCTTCGCCTTCAGAGATCGAACGAATCAATCGAACAGGATCTATGATGAGTCCGAAGGGACGTTTTTTTCCTTCATGTTCAAGCTGAATGGTTCGGCCCGTCTTCAGCGCGAGGTTCCAGAATCTCCCGGGCGTTATGTCAGGCTTGACTTGTGCGGCAAGAGCGTAAACGCCGGCGATGTATGGGACCGACCAGCTCCAACCGCCTTTACGATGGAAAATATACTTATCCTTACCGTTGGGGCTGGCTGTTGTTCGTGAGTCCATCGGAACTAATAGACAGTCGGAACCTCGCAAGTCTGTGCCTTCATAGAATTCCTTTGCCCACCAAAGGCCGGGTTCATATGATTCGAATACATCCAGATCAGCCGAAGGATCACGACCCAGACCGTGAAAGCTAAAACCATAAACTCGTTCAAGACTGCAAGAGACAACAAAAATACCCGCGGCTTTGGCCCTTTCGCATGCTGCCATAATGTCATTATAGCTATCGACCGATGGAGTCCAGCCAACCGATATGGAGATGACTCGAATCTTGTTGTCTTTCGGGAGTTGCTCGTTTATTTTCAGAATTCTTTTAATACCTTGAGCAACGTATCGCGGTCCTCCCTTTTTGGCAATATAGTAGAGCTCTGCCTCCGGAGCCACTCCCACTGTTTTGCCCACGGCGATAGACGCGACAGCAGCCCCGTGCATCTGCGGTTCCATTCGACCCCGTAAATCAATTTCTTCATACAAACGCACACGTTCGGCATATTCCTGATGGTCAACTAATAACTTCTGATCGAGTATGGCGACCCTCACACCACGACCGGTAATTCCTTTCTCATGCAACCGGCGGACACCTAAACCCGGATTCTTTCCCTGTTCCTTATCGAACGGTTGAATGGGAGGCGCCTTGACAGTTTTTTGATACCGGTCTTTGCCGATGTCAATGTTCCCGCCGTCGTACGCGATCCACAATATCGCAACTGGAGTGTCCAAATTCGGTTTGCCGAAAAACTTGACCTGAACGCCAGGATACTCCATTTCTACGACTTCGCCGTCCTCTGACACCTGCTCCTTAGCCGGCTTTCCGGCAATCTGCTTGAATTCTTCGGGTGTGGTGCGCTTGTACGCAATACGGCCCTCTTCCGCCGCTTGACGAATGAGGTTTAATACGTCCTTGCCCGAACCGCGATCCGACTGTTGATTGTGCTTTGCCTGAGTGACGTTGATCTCCATCACCGTTCTGTCCTCTTTGTGGATTTCGAAGCTGAGACCTCGATCTTCGTAAATAAGAAAATCCTTCCCTATTCCCTCTTCGAGATGGAAATCCTCACCAAAGGCCTTTTTGATTTTCTGCTCCGAGTCGCCTACTTTCAAGCCATTGGAGAAGGCATAGAGAGGACTATGAGCAGTCATCCCTGTGACGATATTGCTATCGATACTGAAAGCGATACCCTCATCAAAAACCATGTAATATCTATTCGGAAGACTGTTCAGAGTGTACCTTTCTCGCCCGAGGTAGATCATCTTCGGTTTTCCCAGCCTTTTCAACACCTCGTCTTTGCTAATGCCCAGTTTGAAGTCACCCACTCCTTCACCCGGAACAATGAGCTTCTCACTAATACGGTCTCGCGTATCAACAATCCTGTTTGTTGATATATGTGATCCATTACCTCTATGGGGACGGTGCATGACCCATCGGCGGCCTTCCTGATAATTGATAAATTCAGTCATGGCTACGATATGAACTGTCCATTTTCCCCTTTCATCGTTCTCCACCTCAATCTCACATGGAACATAAATATGATATCCGGATCTTTCATGCGGTTCCGGTTGACCGATAGAAATCACTCGTACGAGTTTGGCGTCGAATTCCTCTTTAATAAATTCCTCCACCGTATCACCCGGAACCCCTTCCATCAATCGGCTGACTTTTTCATAATCCTTCGCAATGGTCGCTTCAAGGGTCTCACGAACCACTTTGACCACAATTTCATCGTTGGTTAAATTGCCTTGTTCCAGGCCCACAAGCTGGTCCACCTGGTCAATGAGTAAGGCATCATCGGGAATGCCACTTAACTCAAACATGGATGGATCGATAGATTGGTTATAAGCAAGCACTTCAATCTGTGTATCCAATTGATCTTCCTTCTCTCCAAGACGATATCTTGAAAGCTTCTTTACAAGCTTTGTCTTAGGATCAATAATTAGCTTCAGTCGCGTTTTATCGGCAGAGTGGGTGGCTGTGACATAGATGGAGTTACTCTCTTCAGCAGGCTCATCAATTTGAAGGTGATTTGTTTCATTTCCCCGCGAGACATACAGCCACTGGAAGATAAGTTTGGGATCATACTCCTTGGCAAAATGTTCCCAATACTTTTCCATATCATTCACCCGGATAATGATCACAACGTTTTGCGATGGGCGCCAAATCTTGAGAACCCCCTCATTCCAAACGGCATAGGCACGATCCTCACCATCCTCATAGAAATTACAGCGGAAGTTCGAAACCAAGCCGGCGTCATCATACTTGATCCAGCAATCAGAAAATTCGTTGTGTTCGACATGCTGGCCGTTCTCCACAATTCGCAGGTGGATCGTCTTAATCGTATGATTGGCCTCGATGGTCTGCTCAAGCGCGTAAGCCGGTGTCGCTCCCCTGGTAAAAAAGAACATCAAAGGCAAAGCGGCTATGATGACCACCGCCGCAGCGATTAATTTACTAATTGGGCTTTTCATAATTGTTCTCCACAGATTCGGCCGGACCAAAACCGACTCCGTTTTGCCGGATTGCTCCTGTGCTAAGAGGACCTCACGCCAGATTCGGTCGCGCGTTTCCGGACTGGCACTGACGTGCATCCATCGCTTTATCGCTTCTCTAGTATCGTTCGTAGATCTCATATTCTGACCTCACCATTGAGACTCAACTTCAGTCTATCCAAACCACCCTTATACCGGGCCATGGCCGTATGGACCGAGACATTTTGTACCTTTGCTATTTCCCTGAATCTCATCTCACTTTGCAGCCGGAGAAGTACGGCTTCCCGCTGCTGGAATGGAAGTTCATCCAGCGCTCGGATCACCCGTTGCCACTGCTCGCTGTATATGAGTGATTGATCGGGACTATGCCAATCGATGTCTGCCTTATGTCCATCCCGATCCAAGGACCTGGTACGCTTCTTACGAATGCGGTCCCGCACACGGTTCACAACGCTGGTGGCAAGATACGCCTTCAGGCTTCCACGAAGCTTGAAGTTCCCGGCTGATTTCACAAAGGAAACGAAGACATCCTGCACAACGTCTTCAGCGTCGTTTGGATCGTTCAATAAACCGACGGCCAACGTGAGAAGATCATCCAGATACTTCTGGTATATGCAAGACAGCGCCTCTGTACTACCCTGCTTAAACTTCCACTTGAGCAGCTCATCTTCGATCATTTCCGACTCACTGGCTTATATATAAAAGCGATCGCTCTATAATAATAAGACGTTTAGAGAACCTCTTTTGTAAAACGAAAAAAACCATTTTATGGAACATTTTTTCGTCGAGAAGGCCGTTTCCCCCAAAAGCTGAGCTTGAGCCCATTGAAGCATGCGTCCCCGAGATGATCATGGATATGTGAAAAGAGTCTTCCGCTACAATAACACGGTCTGTCATGTCGTAAAAAGGGCTAAATCAAAAAGGCCGAGCTTAACAAGCCCGGCCTTTATTTGATCATAACAGAAAATCTATTGTTCCATGACGGTCTTTTCAAGCTCCGCTAATTCATCGGTGCTAACATCCAAAGTGGATAAATCTCCAAGAATTACCCGGTACTGGTCCTCGGTAATCTTCC
>Ga0272441_10005798_pt1 | contig 21185 bp, 15 predicted proteins | sample SSMProp6N_FD_193582 | JGI IMG/M metagenome (GOLD analysis project Ga0272441, IMG submission 193582) | Marine sediment archaeal communities from Little Sippewissett salt marsh, Falmouth, MA, United States - SSM-Prop-6N | ecosystem: Environmental > Aquatic > Marine > Wetlands > Sediment ...
CCCGAAGAAGACGTGGATGCAACCATGCAGCTGGAGACCTCCGAGGACTTCCATATCATGAGAAGACATTTCCTCATCGAGGATGCGGACACCCATATCTCCCTTCTGGAACCCGAGTTCGAACCCGAACCCGAAGGCGATCTGATCATCCACGAGACCGCGGTTAACAGGGCATGATCCTATCATTAATGGACGACTGTCTAATCCAGACCTCCCTTCTGCGTCTGGGTTCGATGAAACCGCATCAGACACACCGGCACACCGCACCATGCCACGATGATGAAGTCACATGCCATATGCTACATTCAATCCGTATCTTTATGATGGCTTATCATATGCATTACCCTACCCGTTCTTCCCGATTGTAAACTTCCCAATCGTGAAGGAAATCGTCTGAGGAAAAATGATAAAATTCAATTTCGTTCAGATATCATTTACATTTTAAATAGGTGATACCCGTATACCGATGCAGTGCCAACATGCATATAGGCCCCATGCGGAAAAGGTCCACGATCGGTACCGCTGAGAAGGCCGCCGGGATGGATACCGTCATGGCCGCAGCCCTGGAAACGAGAAACTGCCCAATGGTTAAGGGAAGAACATGAACGAAACGAAACCCTCCGGGGGGAATATATCAGAGCTCCCAGACCTCAACGGCACGCTGGCTGAAGAGGTAAAGGAACTTTGCGACGAGGCATTCACCGGATGCTACCAGTGCGGGACATGCTCGGCGGGATGCCCGTACGTGGAGGAAATGGACCTCACGCCTGACGAGGTCATCAGGTATATCATTCTTGACAAGAAAGAAGTCCTACTTTCAAAGACCATATGGCTATGCTCGGCCTGCTTCACGTGCGCCGAGAGATGTCCCAGGGACATCAACATAACCAAGCTCATGGAGACTCTCAGGCAGCTTGACCTCAGGAACAGAATGGACGAGATGGCGCTGGAGGACATATCACCGGAAGAGTACAATACGATCCCTCAGATAGCCTTCGTATCCCTTTTCAGAAAGAACATAGGATGATGAGAGGAAAAACATCGGACAGGTTGATCATTCATGGACCTTCTTTATTATCCCGGATGCACGCTGAAAACCTCGGCAAAATCGCTCGAGAGAACCGCCTTCAAGGTCATGGAGTCCCTGGGGCACAGGCTGGTGGAGATGGACGAGTGGAACTGCTGTGGAGTGGTGGCATCCCTTACGGAAGACGACCTGATGCACCACCTCGCGCCCCTGCGCAACCTCATCCATGCCCAGGACCAGGGATACCAGAAGATCGTGGCCCTCTGCGACATGTGCTGCAACACCCTCAAACAGACCAACCTGAGGGTGGCACAGAACGAGGATGACCTGGATACCCTCAACAGTTTCATGGACAAAGAGAGCGATTACAGAAAATCCGTTTCCGTCCAGCATGTGCTAGAATTCCTGCGCGATGACGTGTCCTTCAAGGTCCTGAAGAAGAAGGTCAAAAAACCACTGAAAGGCCTCAAGCTGATGCCCTACTACGGCTGCACCATGTTAAGGCCCAGGCAGGTTGCCATCGATGATCCGGAGGAGCCGACCATCCTATCGGACCTGTCAAGAGCGCTGGGGGCCGAAACAGTAGACAACCCATACAAGATCGAATGCTGCGGCTCTTACCACACCATTAAGAACAAGGAGATAGTCCGCAAACGGGCGGCTACCATCACGGGCTATGCAACCCAGAGAGGGGCAGACGCAATAATCCTATCCTGCCCTCTCTGCCAGTACAACATAGACACAAGGGGCAAGGAGGCCGAGGGATCCATCGAGGGACATATCCAGATACCCGTTTTCTATTATCCGCAACTGATGGCCATAGCAATGGGAATGGACCCTTCGGACTGCGCTTTCGAAAAAAATGCGGTGGACCCCGCCCGGGTCTTAAAAGAAAGGGGCATAATAAAATGAAAATTACCATCCGGCCGCAAACGGCAGGAAAGCCGCACAGGCCAAAAACCAGCAGGTGAACGAATGAGCGATAATGAAACGATCCAGGGATCGGCGGAAAACGTCGAGGCCGACATCAACTGTGAGATACCCGAAAAGGGAACCTACAGGATATACATCATGGGCAAGGCCTACGATGTCCCGGTGGGTCTGACCATAATGAAGGCCATTGAATTTGCAGGATACCAGTTCATAAGGAGCTGTGGATGCAGGGCCGGCTTTTGCGGGGCGTGCTCCACCGTGTACAGGAAGGAGGACGAGCAGAAGCTCCATTTTGCACTGGCGTGCCAGACCCTCGTCGAGGAAGGCATGTACCTGGTGCAGATACCCTTCGTCCCGGCCACCAAGGCCAAATACGACATCTACGACCTCAAGCCAGAGGAGAATACCATCCTTTCATTGTATCCAGAGATAGCCAAGTGCGTATCCTGCAACACCTGCACCAAGGCCTGCCCCCAGGACATCAAGGTCATGATGTACATCCAAAATTCGCTGAGGGGCAACATAGCCAAGGCAGCGGAACTGTCCTTTGACTGTATCCAGTGCGGCATGTGCGCCATGCGCTGCCCCGCGGATATCAAACATTACCATGTGGGACAGCTCGCAAGGAGGCTTTACGGCAAGTATCTCGACGACGAATCCCAGGACCTCAAAAAGAGGATGCAGGAGATGAGGGACGGGGTATGGGATGAAGAAATTGACAAGCTGGTGGACATGGACGAAGATGCCATCGTGGAACTCTACAAGGAACGGAAGATCGAGGCCAGGGGAGATCTTGACAAAGATTGCAAGGAGGGGAACTGAATGAATATCATCAACGGATATCCGGAGTACATGATGTGCTCGATCGAGCTTGTGGAAGAGAAGCGAGAGGCTAACCTGAATGCCGACATACAGCCGCTGACCCTTGCCGAAAGGGAGAAGGTTCTCAACGAGAACCATCCGGACTTCATGGAGGGGACAAGAAGGGAGGTCACGGTGGGCGTTGACAAGGGAAAGATGATGTACGGCGGCATAGTGGACCTGCTGGAGGCCAGGCCCATCATATCATCAAAGGACATCGATCTTTCGAAGGTGGATTTCGATGTCGATATCCTGATCATCGGCGGGGGAGGCGCAGGAACCGTGGCCGCCCTGTTCGCCCACGAGAACGGCATCCCGGCGGAGAACATGCTAATAGCCACAAAGCTCCGCCACGGGGACTCCAATTCCATGATGTCCCAGGGAGGTATCCAGGCCGCCGACAGGCCCAGGGACAACCCGGCCCAGCATTACCTGGATATATATGGAGGCGGCCATTTCAGCAACAAGAAGGACGTCATCAGAGCCCTTGCCATGGACGGTCCCGAGATAATTAACTGGCACAAGGACATAGGGGTGATGTACGACCGCACCGAGGACGGTAACTTCCAGGAGCTTTCCGGGGGCGGCACTTCCAGGAACCGGATGCACAGCTGCAAGGATTACACGGGCATGGAGATCATGCGCAATATCAGGGACAGGTCGAGGAACCTCGACATCCCGGTGCTGGAATTCTGTCCCGCCGTGGAGCTCATACTGGACGATAGCGGTGCTGTTTCCGGGGCCGTGCTCTTCAACATGGAGACCCACGATGTACACACCGTCCGGGCCAAGGCCACCATCATAGCCACCGGGGGGAGCGGCAGGCTTCACCTGTCAAACTACCCAACAACGAACCATTACGGTGCCACCGGAGACGGCCTGGTGATGGCCTATCATACAGGGGCGAACCTTCTGGACCTGGATACCATACAGATACATCCCACCGGGGACGCTTTTCCTGAGGCCATCGTGGGCATCCTCACCACAGAGAAGGTGAGGGGCCTGGGGGCAAAGCCGCTTAACAAGGACGGCGACCCATTCGTGTTCCCGCTGGAGCCCCGGGACGTGGAATCCGCCTGCTTCATCAGGGAATGCAAGGCAGGCAGGGGATTGATCACACCCACGGGGATGAACGGCGTCTGGCTGGACTCTCCCATGATAGACATCATTCACGGTAAAGGCACCATCGAGAAGAAACTGGCCGGGGAGGTGCGCAAGTTCAAACGATTCGGCATAGACATGACCAAGCATCCCATCCTGGTCTACCCGACCCTCCATTACCAGAACGGCGGGGTGGAAATAAACCCCGACTGCGAGACCGCGATCCCGGGTCTTTTCGCCGCCGGCGAGGTCACGGGGGGGGTGCACGGCAAGAACCGCCTGATGGGAAACTCGGTCCTGGATTACAACGTATTCGGTCGCAGGGCCGGGATATTCACGGCCAAGTACGTCAAGAACCGGACCATAGGCAAACTCACCCTGGACCATCTGGACAAATACAACCGGATGCTCGACGATCTGAACATCAAAAGCGGCAGGAAGGCCCCCATGCTGCTTCCCGAATACCGAGAAAAAGAGGCACTGGCAAGGGCGTTGGACCTGCCAATGAGCTGAAGCTTTCGGAAAATGCAAAGCTGGGGAATTGGGCAAAGGTAAAAGATCAGAGTGATCCAAATGATAAATATCAAGGAAGACTGGTGCAAGGGATGCCTCCTTTGCATAAAGAGGTGCCCGGTGGACGCCCTCGAAGAATCGGACGTTCTTAACAAAAGAGGCGTTTACCCGCCTCGGGAGATCGAGGGACGGTGCACAAACTGCCGTCTTTGCGAGCTCATATGTCCTGACTTCGCCATCACCGTTCTTAAAGACGACGATTACAAACCAAAGGAACGAGGAAAGCTCATAATCGGAGGTATCACAGATGAAATATGAAAGGGACCCCGAGCGTATCAGGAGGGTTCTCGGCGACAAAGTGCAGTTCATCCAGGGTGACATGGCCGTAGCCTACGGTGGCCTTCTGGCCGGAGTGGGCTTCTTCGGCGGATACCCTATCACCCCGGCGTCGGAGGTCGCCGAGGGGATGGCCAGGCTACTGCCGAGGGTCAAAGGCACATTCATCCAGATGGAGGATGAGATAGGCAGCATCGCCGCTGTAATAGGCGCCGCCTGGGGAGGGGTCAAATCCATGACCGCCACATCAGGCCCCGGCTTCTCCCTCATGATGGAGAACTACGGCTATGCCATAATGACCGAAACACCCTGCGTGATAGCCAATGTCCAGAGGACCGGGCCCTCCACGGGACAGCCCACCCTGGGTGCCCAGGGTGACATGATGCAGGTCAGGTGGGGCAGCCACGGTGACATGGAGGCTATCGCCATGGCCCCTAGCACTGTCCAGGAATGCCTTGATTTTACAGTCGAATGTTTCAACCTGGCCGAGAGATACAGACATCCCGTGTGCCTCATGACCGACGGCGAGGTGGGCCATCTCAGGGAGAAAGTGGTCATACCGGACGAGGAAGACATGGAACTGTTCGAAAGGGTACCCGCCACGGTGGACAGGGAGGAGTATTTACCGTTCACCGCCTCCCAGACCAGGGACAGCAAGGTGCCTGACTTTGCGGCCTTCGGCAGTGGATACAGAACCTACGTTACGGGTCTTACCCATAACGAGAGGGGGTTCCCGGCAACCGACAAGCAGCCTGACCACGAAAGGCTGATCAAACGTCTGGTGGAGAAGATATCAGATGACAGGGAGAAGCTCACAGACGTGGAGAGGGTGGACCTCGACGACGCCGAAGTGGCATTCGTGACCTACGGCGCGTCTGCCAGACCCACGGAGACGGCGGTTGACCTGGCCCGTGCCAAGGGTGTCAAGGTCGGCATGATGAGGCTGAAACTGGTATGGCCCTTCCCCAGAAAGGAGATATACGAACTCTCCAGGAAGGTTAACAAGATCATCGTTCCGGAAATGAACCTCGGACAGATATACCATCTCGTAAAGGAGCATGCGGCACCGGACTGCGAGATCGTCTGCGCGCCCAAGGTGGGGGGCGAAATGCACCTGCCCCACGAGCTCCTCGAATACCTGGGGGTGAGGAAATGAGCGAGATGATAGACCAGGACCAGATGAGAGAGAAATACCTCAGGAAGGGCATGCTACCCACCATCTTCTGCAACGGATGCGGTCACGGCTCTTCACTGGATTACGTTTTCAGGGCCATCGAGGAACTGGGATGGGACCTGGACGACATCGCGTTCGCATCGGGCATAGGATGCTCGTCGAGGATTCCCGGCTACATCAACGCAGACGGGCTTCACACCACCCACGGCAGGGCCATCGCATTCGCAACGGGCATCAAGGCAGCCAACCCGGACCTCAACGTGGTTGTGTTCACAGGGGATGGTGACTGCACGGGGATAGGTGGCAATCATTTCATTCACGCGGCCAGGCGCAATATCGACATGACCGTGATCCTGCTGAACAACTTCATCTACGGCATGACCGGAGGCCAGCAGGCGCCAACCGCCCCAAAGGGATCCATTGCCAGCACGTCCCCGTACGGTAACATAGAGCTGGCCTTCAACATCTGCGAACTCGCCAAGGCCCTGGGAGCGGCCTACGTGGCAAGATGGCCCATCCACCACCCCTATCAACCCATCAAATCAATTAAAGAAGGGATGGAGAACAAGGGGTTCTCGCTCATTGAGCTCATGTCCCCATGCCCGACGGCCTACGGCAGAAGGAACAAGCTCGGCAAGATAGAGAAGCTCTGGGACTGGTACCAGGATAGTACCATACTAATAGAGGACTACGAAAAGACCATGTCCTACGGCACCGACGAGGAAAAGGACAGGGTAAGTAAGATGATCCAGATAGGTGTTTTCCAGAACGTCAGAAAACATGGGTTCTTCGAGGAATACCAGAAGCTCACAGATGCCTTGGTCACAAAAGACGACGCTGTGCGTAACGCGGGAGGTGACGGCAAATGAAGCGCGAGGTTAGGATATGCGGTTTCGGTGGCCAGGGAGTGATCCTGGCCGGTTTCATACTCGGAAAGGCATCGTGCGTTTTCGGCGAGTACAACGCGGTCCAGAGCCAGTCCTACGGGCCGGAGGCAAGGGGGGGCGCCGCCAGGTCCGAGGTCATCATCTCGGATGAGAAGATAGGTTATCCCAGGCCCACCGGGGTTGACATCATGGTGGCCATGGCCCAGGAGGCCTTCGACACGTACAGGGAAGACCTTCGGGAAGACAGCGTGCTCATCATCGAACCCGACCTGGTGCCCAGGCACGACATAGGCAGGCCCATCTACAAGATACAGGCCCAGAAGATCGCCGAGGAGCTCGGTAACAAGATAGTTACCAACATTGCCATGGTCGGGGCAATCACGGGCATCTACGACATCTTCGAAAAGGAGGCCGTGAGAAAGGCGGTGATCGACAGCGTTCCAAAACGCTTCACTCAACTGAACATCGATGCGTTCGAGAAGGGATACGAGGCGGGTAAGAATGCCAAACCGGAATGAATCGGATAAACCCGATAATGAGACTTCCGACACTTCCCCTGATCGATCTGGGCCCGGTTCGGGTTCCAATCGAGATACTGAAGGGGGATCATCCACTCGATCAAAGGAGGTCTCCGAGGGAAATGTCCAGGGAACCGACCGCACCGACCCGCGAGGGAATGAATGGTTCAGCCATTTCTACGAGGACGTGGAACTGGACGACGATTATTTTCTGGAAACGCCCGAGGCCCTTATCCAGCACGCGGCGGGGTCTGAGGTGGAGAGTGACGCCGAGATACAATCGGAGATGGGATTTCGGGGAAAGAAGAAGAAAATGGAAGGAGACGTCCTCATAGTCGGTGCCGGTATCACTGGCATGCAGGCCGCCCTGGACACCGCCGACAAGGGGTACAGGGTGATCCTGGTTGACAAATCTCCCACCATAGGGGGCAACATGGTCAAACTGGACAAGACCTTCCCAACCAACGACTGCTCCATATGCACCTCGGCACCCAAGATGGTGGAGGTCTCCCGCCATCCCAACATCGAACTTCTGACCTATTCGGACCTGGCGAGCCTGGACGGGGAGGCCGGCAACTTCACTGCTCATGTTATGAGAAGGAGCCGATATGTGGATCCTGACAAGTGCACCGGCTGCGATGACTGCTCCGAGGTCTGCCCGGTGGAAGTGATCAACCCCTTCAACGAGAGGCTTTCGAAACGCAAGGCCATCTACATCGAGTTTCCCCAGGCAGTCCCAATAATCTACACCATCGATTACGAGAACTGCAACGGCTGCGGCTCATGCGAAAGGGTCTGCGAACCGGGTGCCATCACCTTCCTCGATAAGTCAGAGGATATCGAGATAAAGGCAGGCAGCGTGATAGTGGCCACGGGCTTCGAGCTATTCGAACCCCTGGAAATGAGGCGGGAATACGGATACGGGAAATATCCCAACGTCATAACCGCCATGCAGTTCGAGAGGCTCCTTTCGTCCTTCGGTCCAACCGAGGGGAAGATCCTCAAGCCCTCTGACGCTGAAACGCCGAAGAGCATAGCGTGGATACAGTGCGTGGGGTCCCGCAGCAAACAGCTGGGGTTTCCCTACTGTTCCCGGGTCTGCTGCATGTACGCCACCAAGGAGGCGTCAATAATCAAGGAATCCGACCCCAAAACCGATGTCTCGATCTTCTACATGGACCTCAGGGCCTACGGCAAGGACTTCCAGCAGTATTACAACAAGGCCAAGGAAATGGGGGTCGAGTACATCAGGTCCAGGCCATCCTCGGTCTATCAGAACGATGACAAGAGCATCACCATAAGATACCTTGACACCCACACCAGGGAGATCGAGGAGAAGACAGTGGACCTACTGGTGCTCTCCACGGCTATAATGCCCTCCAAGGATAACGAAAAACTCTCAAAGGTATTGGGCATAGATGTTGACGAGAGCGGGTTCTTCAAGTCCGACTCCATCATAACGGATCCCATCAAGAGCTCCAGACCGGGCATCTACATGGCCGGCTGTAACCAGGGTCCCAAGGACATTCCCGATAGCGTGGCCATGGGAAGCGGGGCCGCGGCGAACGCACTGATACCAATTAAAGACAGGGCGACGGTGGAACCACCCGAAATGCCCGAGCTCAGGGACGTTTCGGCAGAGAAACCCCGCATAGGAATATTCATATGCCACTGCGGGAAGAACATTGCCAACTACGTCGATGTTGAGGATGTAACGCAATACGCCACGGGCCTCCCCAACGTGGTTTTTGCCACCCACGAGATGTTCGCCTGCTCGATCGATATTCAAAAGAAGATCAAGGAAAAGATCGACGAGGAGGGCCTCAACCGAGTAATAGTTGCAGCATGCTCACCCAGGACCCACGGGCCCCTTTTCGAGGATACCATCGAGGAGGCCGGACTGAACCGCTACCTCTTCGAGATGGCCAATATCAGGAACCAGTGTTCCTGGGTCCATTCCCATGATCCAAAAGCCGCAACAGAAAAGGCCAAGGACCTGGTGAGGATGGCTGTCAACAAGGCAGTTTTCCTTGAGGCGCTGGAAAGCCAGGTGAGTGACGTTAATCCCATCGCCCTGATACTGGGAGGCGGAATTTCCGGCATGAGGGCCGCGGCATCCCTTTCCGACATCGGCATCAAATCCATAATAGTCGAGAAGGAAAAGGAACTGGGCGGGAACCTTTCGAGGCTGGACACCCTATTCCCTTACGAGACCAAGGCAGCCGAGGTGGCAGCTCCACTCATAGAACGGATTTCCAGCGACCAAAACATCACCCTCATCACAGAGGCCGATCTGATGGAGGTGGAGGGCTACATAGGAAACTTCAAGGCCTCGGTGAACACCCCTGCCGGTGAGAGGAAACTGGAGTTCGGGACGGTCATACTGGCCACGGGTTTTCACGAGATAGACATGACCGGCAGGTACGGGTACGGCGACAGCGACAAGATCGTCACCCAGACCGAACTGGAAGGCATGATGAAAAAAGGAAGTGCCCCAAAGGCCAAGGACATAGTCATGATAAACTGCGCCGGGGCCATGGACGAGGAGAGACCCTACTGCTGCCGCATAGGATGCGGGGTGTCCATAAAGAACGCCAAACTCCTTCGAGACAGGAACCCTGAAGCAAACATCACCATATTATATCGGGATATCCGGGTCTTCGGCAAGGACGAAGAGGAATATTTTGCCAACGTCATTGACAACAAAAACGTCACCATAGTCAGATACACTCCGGAGATGCAGCCCGAGGTGGTCAAGGGGGAGGACGGCAAACTCACCGTGAAGGTCCACGACGCGGTATACGGTGATGACCTGATGCTCCCGGCGGACCTGGTGGTTCTCACGGCCCAGACAGAAGGGACCAAAGACGCCGACAGGATAAAACAGCTTTTCAAGATACCGACAGGGGATGGCAACTTCTTTACCGAGGCCCACGCAAAGATAAGGCCCCTTGATTTTGCAGCGGACGGGGTCTACGTCTGCGGCACGGCCCACTACCCGAAGAACCTGGCCGACGCCATCGCTCAAGCTGAAGGGGCAGCGTCCAGGGCGTCGATACCGATAAAACAGGGCAAGGTGAAGGGTCAGGGGATAACGTCCAAGGTCGACGAGGACCTGTGTTCGGGCTGCGGTCTGTGCGTGGAGGCGTGCCCCTACAGCGCCATAGAAATGGACGATGAGAAGAACGCGGCTGTGGTAAACGTGGCCCTGTGCAAGGGATGTGGCGTGTGTTCCGCGACCTGCAGGTCAGGAGCAGTCCAGCAGAGCGGATTCAAGGACCGGCAGATACTCTCCCAGATAAAAGGGAGCTTCAACGAGATGATCTAAATGAGCATGGATGGCAAGGACACTAAAGCGCCGAGATCGCAGGGGGACCGGGGGGATGCGGAGAACCAGGAGGTGGGGAGCCAGGAGGTGGGGAGCCAGGAGGTGGGGAGCCAGGAGGTGGGGAGCCAGGAGGTGGGGAGCCAGGAGGTGGGGAGCCAGGAGGTGGGGAGCCAGGAGGTGGGGAGCCAGGAGGTGGGTGAATTCGAACCCAAGATCATCGGTTTCCTGTGCAACTGGTGCAGCTATACCGGGGCGGATCTGGCAGGAACTTCCAGGATACAGTATCCTCCCAATATCAGGGTCATTAAGGTCATGTGCTCTGGAAGGGTGAACCCCCAGTTCGTGATGAAGGCTTTCCAGGAAGGCGCCGACGGCGTACTCGTCTCCGGGTGCCATCCCGGTGACTGCCATTACATCGAGGGCAATTTCCACACGAGAAGGAAGCTTACCATGCTGAGGGATCAGCTCGAGTTCATGGGTATAGAGGCCGAAAGGTTCCAGATATCCTGGGTATCAGCCTCCGAGGGCATCAAGTTCGCTGAGGTGGTATCCAATTTCACAGACCGGCTCAGGGATCTTGGACCGCAGACGCAGCTGGTCAAAAGGGGAGGTGCAAGGTAATGGCAATAAACAGAGATGCCATGCAGACCGAGATAAGGGAAGTGGCCAGAAAATGGATCGAGGCCGGCGAGGTCCGGTTCGTCCTGGGATGGGAAAAATCGCCTAACTCCGACCTTTCCAGACCCATCTTCGCATCCTCTGCCGATGACGCCAGCAGGCTTGTCTGGAACGGCCTTTGCACGGGGAACCTGACAAGGTATCTCGTCGATGAGCTTCGAAAGAAACCAAAAAGAGGCGAGGAGCCCGACTGCCGCCCAATAGGCATAGTGGTCAAGCCCTGCGACTCCAAGGCACTGGTGGAGCTCACCAAAGAAAAACAGATACCCGAAGGCAGCATAAAGGTCATCGGAGTGACCTGTGAGGGCCAGCTTGATCCCAGCAGACCTGAACCAGGAAATGATGCTTATGCCAAGGCGGACAAATGCTCGGTATGCCATAACCACAACCCCCTCATGGCAGACGTGGTCATAGGCGATGAAGTGGCCGAGACATCCAAACTGGAGGACGACGATTTCTCGGACGTCAAGGGCCTGGAGGAGATGACCACCAAAGAAAGGTGGGAGTTCTGGAAACGCCAGTCCGAACGATGCGTAAGGTGCTATGCTTGCAGGGACGCCTGTCCGATGTGTTACTGCGTTGAATGCATCTTCGACAGGGAGAAACCCTACAGGTGGAACGACAAGACCGTGGATGTTCCCGAGAACGTCTTTTACCACGTCATAAGAGGACTCCACCTCGCCGGTCGCTGCATCGACTGCGGAGAATGCGAACGGGCCTGCCCCATGGATATACCGATAAGAAAGATCAACCGCTATCTGATGAAAAGGGCCTATCAGAGATTCGGGGTCAAGCCAGGCCAGGACCCGGAAGACGAGAGCATGTTCGGGTCATTCGACATGAACGATCCCCAAGAAGAGATATGGTGAGGGAAAAGGAAAATATTGGAGGTGAAAGGATGGCAAAAATACTCAACAAAGAGGACCTGGACAGGCTCCCCGGTGTCCTTTCGGGATACGATGTATACGCACCGGTATCCCATGACGGTGTTCTGCGTTTCTGCCGATTGGAGGAAGATTCCGATCAGGGCATGGAAACCGGATTCACGAACACCCACAAGCCCCCTAAGGATCTTTTCTTTCCCCAGACAGAGGTCATGCTGGAGCTGAAAAGGGAAGATCACAAATGGACCGGGACCCAGGAAACCGCCAGGCCCACAGGAAAGGCGGTAGCCCTTGGCATGAGACCCTGCGACGCCCAGTCACTGAACATACTGGACGTGCTGTTCACCTGGGACTATGTGGACAATTATTACATAAACAACAGGAACCGCTTCACAATAGTGGGACTGGCCTGCACCGGGGGCGATAAAGAGCCTCCGACCGCAAGCTGCTTTTGCACTTCAGTGGGAGGGGGTCCGGGCTCCAAAGAAGGGCTGGACGTCATCATGACGGACATCGGGAACCATTACCTGTTCGAGGCCCTCACGGACAAAGGACGCGACCTGGAAGCTGCAACAGCAGAACTTCTATCCCAGGCAGACGATGGCCATGTTCAACAGGCCAAGGAGGCCGTGGAAGCTGCAGAAAAGAAGATATCCAGGAAGATGCCGGCCGAAGGCTCCGTGGAATATCTCGACGGTATCTTCGACCACGATTATTGGGAGGGCTTTGCACAAAGGTGCCTGGGATGCGGCATATGCACCCTGCTCTGCCCCACATGCCACTGTTTCGACATCAACGACGTTGTCAAGCTCGGCGAGGGAAGGAGGGAAAGGACCTGGGACTCTTGCCAGTTCGAGTATTACTCCATCCACGCATCAGGCCACAACCCGCGCCCGGCAAAAAAGCACAGGCAGCGCAACAGGATCTACCACAAGTTCCATTACATGGTTAAAAACCTTGATGTGCTGGGATGCGTGGGCTGCGGCCGTTGTATAGAAAAATGCCCTGTCAACATAGATATCATTGAAGTGATGCAGGGAGCAAAGGAAGCGGCAAAGGAGGCGGGAAAGGAAGTAGAAAAGGAGGCGGGAAAAGGAGAAGCAAAGGAGGCGGGAAAATGAACTCAGACCCAGACAGCGGAGATGTGGCAATAGCCCCCGGAGGCCGCGTGAAGGGCGGGCTCGAGCCCGGTGATGATAATGTGTACAGACCGGATACGGCAACCGTTCTTGAGGTCCACCTGGAAGCAGGCGGAGCTAGACCCATACGGACGTTCAGTGTCCAGATCGATGACGAATCGAGAAGGGATAAATACCACCACAAACCCGGCCAGTTCCTCATCGCCAGCGTCCTGGGTACCGGGGAATCCGTATTCGCCATTAATTCGGCCCCCAACTCCGACGGCATCCTATCCTTTTCGGTAATGAAGGTGGGTAACGTCACCGAAAGGCTTCACGAACTGGAGCCCGGAGACAAGCTTGGCATCAGGGGCCCCTACGGCAATACCTTCCCCGTGGAAGAGTGGAAGGGCAAGAACATTGTGTTCATAGGTGCCGGGATAGGCATTTCACCCGTAAGTTCGGTCTACAAATATGTACTGGACCCAGCCAACCGGAAAGACTACGGCGACGTAACCATCATATACGGAGCAAGGACCCCGGCGGACCTGGTATACAAAAACGAGTTCAAGGAGTTCGAGACAAGGGAGGATTTGGACCTCTGGCTGTGCATTGACTGGAAGTTCGGCCCCGAAGGCCCCATACCCGAGTGTTCGGCACCCGGGTGGGAGACCGTCAACATGGACGATCCAAAGGAGACCAAGATGGAGGAGGGGGTGTTCAAGTACACGGCCTTCGTGCCCCAACTGGTTGAGGCGGTTGAACCCAGCCCGGAAAACGCCGTTGCAGTAACATGCGGCCCACCAATAGCCATAAAGTTCATCACCCAGTCCCTTGCCAAGCTCGGCTGGAAGAACGACCAGATATACACGACCCTCGAAAACAGGATGAAATGCGGTATAGGAAAGTGCGGCAGGTGCAATATCGGCAACATCTACGTATGCAAACAGGGTCCCGTATTCACCTACGGAGAGGTTCTTGGACTCTTCAACGAGCTGTAGCCGTGCCATTTTCAATGGTCGGTATATAGGTATATAATATCCATTCCCGGGCAAACACAATCCTCCGTAAACCTGGCACGAGCACCGTCCGAGAGAGCGGAAAGGTTTAACGTTGCCCGATAATGGTCCTATATCCCGAACTTCCCTCGCAGTCTCCTCTTCTTCCGTCTGTACTGTGACTCGGTCAGCTCGCCGTCCAGGAATGCGTTCATGATTACCTTGAGCTCGGAAAGGTAGGCCATCTCCTCAGGTTGCATGTGGTAATAGGCCACATGCCTACCTTCCTTTCTTCGGTATATGACCTCTTTTTCGATCATCTTATTAAGCCTGTATTTCAAAGACATCCGGCTGCTGCGGGTAAGGACCATAAGGCCCTTCTGCGACACACCAGGGTTTGAGGCAACAGTTTCCCAAACACGTCTCTCACTTTCGGTGAGGGGCGGTCCATCGTACCCTGGCACGGTCGTTCCGGCCTTGTAGTAATATGCTCGACCACTGTGCATGTCCTTTCTTATCTTTCCTGACCTCTCCAGAGTGTCCAGATAGTACCTGAGGGTGCCAGTGGGGTAATGGAATATCCCGTCTATAACTGAATAGCTCTGGCCCGGATGGCTTGATATGTAGTTGTAAAGGCTGTCCATCCTTTCTCGGGATGCCCTTTTTGACTTTCCTTTTGTCAACGGATATTCTGATCGTGCCATGGAAAATTAAAGTTGTGCCCGACGGATATGTTCCAGGTCGCTTTCGAGCTCATCATACATCCCCTCTGAAATATCACCACGGTTCTTTCTATCCGACAACTCTTTTTGGATCTGCCTTGTACTACGACCCTTGTATTCAGGGACTGATCCCAAAATGGGCATTTCCTGTCGGGTGGGGCCCGAGGCAAAAAAATATCCCACCACCACCACCAATATCAAGACCATCGCGAATATGACAGCCACCACAAGGACCGTTTGCCGATCATCATCGATGGAATCCCGGTCGTCCTCCGGAATCGTGCTACCGTCCCAGCTGATGGTTGAAAGGTCTTCATCCTCATCGGACAGCCAATCGGGTTGCTCATCCTCGTCCATGTACTCGAAATAGTCATCCTCCGGACGGGATGTGTCATCGGCGGGATCGGTGCCGGCGGTCAGTTCTTCTTGGTTTGAAAAACCGTCACCGTCAATGTCCTCGAACACGTCCTGTGAATCGGGATCTGCCATGTCCGGTCCCTGTTTCACAGGGTAGTCATCCGGGTCCGTGGGATCCGTTCCCCAGGATTCCTCCAAAACGTTGGAATGCAGATCGTTGTCCAGGTCCGGGTCCAGAAGGTCCGCAACACCGTCCATGTCAAGATCGTTGGGTAGCTCCCAGTAATTGTTGGGGTCGCTTCCGCTTTCCTCCTCCACTCCGTTGCTATATCCATCCAGATCGAAATCAGCCAGATAAAGCATCTGTGGTTCGGCTCCCAAAAACGAGACCTTCGCAAGGAAGTCGTAGGTGGATTTTGCCGAGAGGCCATTGCTGATATACGCGTTGCCGCCCTCGTATGGATCGTATTTGTTTGCCTTCCAGTAATACTTGCCGTAATCCGTGGGATTTCCCGTAAGTACAAGGTAATAGGTATTACCCGGTACCACCGACAGTTCGGGAATGTCAACCGTCACCCAGGTCGGACTGCTGCTGGATGTGGAGGTTATGCTGCCGGCACTTATCGTCCTTGATACCAGGTCGGAACCTTTCAGTGTATCCCTTATGGAAAGTGTCAGGTCGTAGGACGGACTTCCGTACTTGTAAAGCGCCACGCTGGCGCCTGAGATGCTGTCACCTATGGCCGTGAATGACTGACCGTGTCTGTTGATGGACCACCAGCTGTAGTACTTACCTATGTAATACTGACTGGTCCCGGTGAGGGTGGTCACAACGGTCTCCTCCGTTTCTCCGGGAGCCGTTTCAGTGGTCACCTCAACGGTTGCCAGGAGAGCGCCTCTCTGGCTGGTGCTTGTACCCGTTGCTGCATAGAGGTTGAAGTCGTAGGTGTATCCCTTGAATATCCAGTCAACGGTACCGCTGTATGGTCTCTCCGTTGAAGTGGCACTGAATAAGGTCTCATCGAATCCCTCACCATCGACCCACACCTGGGCGTAGTCCGCACCGTCCACGGACCAGGTCAATATGGTCGTACCGGTGGTGCTGCCGCCCGAAATTACCACAGGGTTGGGGTCGGCGGATATCGTCCCGGTGGCTGATGGGACCTCGCTCACGGTCACCTGAAGGGCCGGGGACCAGCCGCTATCATCCCCGGATTCGTCCTGGACCATGACCTTGACATTGTATGTCCCGGCGGTGTTCCAGGTGTGGGACCAGGTGGACTGGGTGCCCGATGATACGTATTCGGTCCAGTCATCAACCACACCATCGCCTTGCCAGTCCCAACCGTATCTCACCTGGTCGCCGTTGGGGTCCGTGGTGGACGCGGAGTACGAGTATGCCGTGCCAACCACACCGGATGCCGGTCCCGTGGGCGCACCGGGGGTCGCCGGGGGCGAATTGGGCGCCGATATCGCGACGGATTTGGCCGGCGACCAGATGCTCTGGGCGCCGTGGGAATCCTCGGATTTCACCTTGACGTTGTACGTCCCGGCGGCGGACCATGAATGGCTCCGCGTGTCAGTTGTGCCAGAGTTCACCAGCCCGGACCACTCGTCCACTGTGCCATCCCCGTTCCAGTCCCACCCGTATTTTACCTGGTCGCCGTCGGGGTCGGTCGCGGATGTGGAGAAGGAATAGGACGTTCCCACATTCCCGGACGCAGGCCCCGATGGCGTTGCGGGGGTCGAGGGGGAATGGTCCGTCTCGGCGGTCACCCGCACCGTGGAAAGGAGAGCGCCCTTCTGGGAGGGGTCGAATCCCGTGGCTGCGTACAGGTTGAAATCGCATATATTGCCCAGGGATATCCAGGGTGCGACCTCGGTGCAGGCCCCGCCCTGTTCAAACGAGGAGAACAGAACCTCGTCCCCGCCGTTGAAGCTCACCCAGACCTGGGAATAATTGGCCCCTTCAAACGACCAGGTCAGGGTTGTGGTGCCGATGGTGGCACCACCTGTGAGGATCACCGGGTTGGGATCAGCGGATATTGTGCCGGTAACCGGGGCAGATACTGTGACGGAACGGGCCGGTGACCAGCCGCTGGAGGCGCCGTGCTCGTCCTCGGCCTTAACCTTGACGTTGTAGGTGCCTGCAGATGACCAGGTGTGGCTCCTGGTATCGGCGGTCCCGGAACTTACCAGGCCAGACCATTCATCCGCTGTCCCATCACCGTCCCAGTCCCAGCCGTACTTGAGCTGGTTGCCGTCGGGATCCGTGGTGGATGCGGAGTAAGCATAGGACGTTCCAGTCACGCCGGATGACGGTCCTGCGGGTGCTGTCGGGGCAGCGGGCGGTTGGTTGGGCTCCACCACGTTCACCGCCACGCTGGTGCTCGTCTCCCCGAACCACTCCACATATTCTTCCATCATCCGCCACTGGAACTGGCACGTTCCCACAGTGATGGGGGCGGTTATCGTGAAGGTGAAGGGCCATTCCTGACCGGGTGCCACCTCATCGGTCTCTCCCAGCACCACCCTGTTCAACCCCCAGTTCATGTTGTCGTGAGGGTTTTGAGAACCCAGGTGATAGAGCGATGATGCGCTCCACGTGGATGTCCCCGTGTTCTTCATGGTTACCGTCACCTCATAATCCTGGCCGGCGTTGACCGTGGTGGGTACCTCCTGGGAAACGAATTCAGCGTCGTTCACCGCGGACGGTTCAGTGATCGTGACGGAACGGACAGGCGACCAGCCGCTGGAGGTACCGTGCTCGTCCTGGGCCTTCACCTTGACCTGAAATGTGTTCGGCGATCCCCAGCTATGGGACCTGGTGTCTGTTGTGCCGGAATCCACAAGGTCCGACCAAACATCCACGGTGCCGTCACCGTCCCAGTCCCAGCCGTATTTCACCTGGTCGCCGTTGGGATCGGTGGTTGAGGTGGAATAGGAGTAGGACGTGCCGACGATGCCGAATGCCGGACCCGAGGGGGTGGAGGGGACAGACGGTGGGTTGTTGGACGGGGCCGATCCCCCGGTCACGGTGGTGATCCACTCGGCCCAGTTCCCCGCAGGATCATATGCCCGAGCGACCAGATTGTGGCTCCCGGCGGGGAGGGTGTCCGTGGCGAGGTTGAACTCGAAACCTGCCGAGGTATCGGTGCCTTTGAGGCTGCCGTCCACGTAGAACTCCACCTTCGAGATGGGCCCGTTGTTGTCCGAGGCCACCGCATAGAGGTACTGGGTGGGTGAGCCGAGAGTGGCCCCTTCGTAGGGCCAGGTGAGTATCACCATGGGCGGGGTGATGTCCGGGCTTTCGGGCACCACCGGCGGGTTCCCCATGGCGGCGTTCACCGCTTTCACCTTGTCGACTATGACCGGGGTGTGTACGTACTCGATGTTGTACTCGTTCGGTTCGTATGTGTTATGCTGATAGAACTGCCATATCCAAGGGGATGAGAATGCTATATCCAGTTCGTTTACCTTGTCCATCACCGCCAGGGTGAAGGGGGCATCGGGATCTGCCATGTGGCCGTCCACGTCCCCGAACTCCCCCACGTATAGGGGCCTGCCAATGTCGTCTGCAGCGTTCTGCACCACGGTGAGCAAACCGGCGTTGTCCTTCCCGGAGTACCCGAACCTTTCGTTGTCACCACCACCGTTGTAGAAGTGGATGCTGACGATGTCCATGTCCCGGTGGGTGTCGGAGATGTACTTTTTGAATTGGGCCAGGCTGTCAGAGGTCCAGTCGGGACCGCCGGCCGTCCACTCGGGCTTGGCCCTCAGGTGCTCTGCACACGTCCTGGGGATAGAACACCCTGATGATATCATGTGATGGGTGTCCATGGTGCGGATGTGGCCCGCCAGATTCCCGAGAAAGGTTATCATCTCATTGGTCCTGTAGTTTCCCGCAGAGGACCTGCCCGTGCGGGCCTCGATGTTCAGGTCCGCGTCCAGGTTGATCTCGTTGGTGAGTTCGTAGAAGTAGATCACATCGTCGTTCTTGTACCGGTTGACGAACTCGGTGATGTACTGGGTGAGCATCTGGTATGACTGGGAGTTCGTGTTTGTCATCATGTCCTTGGTGGTTTCCAGGTTGATGGACGGGAACGAATGGATGTTCCAGCAGAACACCGGAACAAGTTTCACCCCGGCGGCGTTCAGGTCTGCAACCATCTCGTCCATGAGCGCCCAGTAAGAGGCGGGGTCATCAATCCACCCCTTCAGGTCGTTGTTCGTGGTCCCCCAATCATGGGGCCCCCATCCTACCACCGACACGCGGAAATACTGGATTCCCACGTCTGCAGCATCCTGGATGGCCTTTTTTGACATGGCCTTGAATACGGTTTTTTGCCCCTCACTGGCATACCAGCTGGCCTTCCCGAAGTACTGGGTAAAAAGATCGAATCCGTTCATCCCAATGGATGGCCCGTCTCCTTCAATCCCGCCCACCACGGCGGTCCCCAGAAGCTCTCCCCTGTCTTCGGGATTGTGACCAGTGGCCGCATAAAGGTTGAATCTATAGACACAAGGCGCCTGTATCCAAGTAGCCTGGGCGCTTCCACTGGTACCCGCGGCAAAAAGGGTTTCAGGAGCACCCGAATTGCTTACCCAGATCTGTGCATTTGATGTTCCCGAGGTGGACCAGCTGATTGTTGTGCTTCCTGAACCGGAGCCTGTTGGGACGAATACCGGATTGGGTCCGGCTGTTATCGTTCCCTCGGCGGCCCTGATATTAGGTTCCGCCCCCGTTCCATCCCACGTGATCACGGGCAGGACGGACATGGTATGTATAATGGTCACAAGGCACACGACGAGCAGGCGTTTGGTGTTCATGGGATCACCGTGAAAATGGGGAGTTCCGGCACTCTGCCAGGATCGATACAATCAAGCGCCATGCTCAAGTATATAAATTCCCGCAAGAACAATTCGACCTATCTGGCCACAAATGCCCTATATATACCTTTTCCTACCGGTTTCGTACATTTCCAAACCTCCTCCCCCATGGCGAACTGGCCATTCAAGAAACCGCGGGTAACCTGGAATGATTGTTGGATTCTCATTTTCAAAGAAGTGTTCCAACACTGGTTTATATTTGGTGAGGTTAGGAAACAATCATGACATCAGTAAAGGACTTGGCTCTACACGCGGGCCTGATCGCACTTTTCATAACTTGCGGTTTGTTGCTCAATACGACTTTCAGCGACAGTGAAATGGAACGGTCCACCGTGAAGGCAGATGACGTTGATTTGCAATACGACACCATCGACGGAAAGACAGATGTAACTGATGATGCATCAGGCAACGAGGTGCAGGATGATGATCAGCGGCGTTCATATCTCCGTAATCCCGATTACTATTCCCCTGAGGTATTCTTCCACGTTTACCAACCGATCACCACCGACATCACCCTCACCATCCCCGACGGGATCACCCTCACCATCCCGGAGGTCCCCATGGACACAACCGCCACCTGGGAGGATGTGACTGCCAAAGCGGACGGTACCTGCACCTACCAGGGAACGGATCACCCCTATCTGTATTATGAAGGTATCTGGGAGTACCCGGAATCCAACTACGGCTGGGTTGTGGACCGTGAAGCAATGACCGATGAGCAGATACTGGACCTGGTCTTCAAGAAGTGCCTGGATTCCCGTCTGGAACCCAACGAGGCACAGGTCATCATCGATCGCATGGTCAACTTGGACATGCTGGAGACTGACTCCACCCACCTGGCCATCCGATACATCCCCGAA
>Ga0272441_10005799_pt1 | contig 21179 bp, 7 predicted proteins | sample SSMProp6N_FD_193582 | JGI IMG/M metagenome (GOLD analysis project Ga0272441, IMG submission 193582) | Marine sediment archaeal communities from Little Sippewissett salt marsh, Falmouth, MA, United States - SSM-Prop-6N | ecosystem: Environmental > Aquatic > Marine > Wetlands > Sediment ...
CGATCCAGGTCTGCCAGATCGCTTCGTTGTTCGGATCGTCATCCGTATAGCTCTCGAAGTCATCGATCAGCAGGAAGGCACCCGTTGTGAAGACCCAGAGGGGGCCTTTGGCCGTGTTCCCCTGGCCATCGACTTCGTCCACACGCCAGTAGTAGGTAGCGTCGGCGTCCAACAATCCGGGATCATGACTTTCTGCACCGAGCGCTTTGGAACCCTTGTACTCCGGCACGCCGGTGTCGGCATTGCGTACGGTATTTTTGTCCGTTCCGAAATAGAGCTCGTGCGAAGCGGCGCTATCGGCCGGTGTCCAGCTTAGAATCGCATTCAGTTGCACATCCGTCGCACTATACGCCGGTTGCGGATTGCCAACGGCGCCGGGCGTCGTAAAGCTCCAGATAGCGCCTTTATGAGTCTCGGCTGCGTCAAATTCATCGACACGCCAGTAATAGACCGTCTCTAATGCGAGCGGGCCGGGGTTGTAGGTTGCCGAGCCGAGCGGCGCCCCTCCCGTGGCGTTGTTCACGTCGTCGTAATTATCACCAAAATAGACCGTATGGAGGATCGCCCCGAAGCCCGGTGTCCAGCTCAGGGTCGCATTATTCGGGTCGACGAACTCGGCCCCATCGGTCGGATCGGGATCGTACGCCGTCTTGGGCGGAATCGAGAAGCTCCAGACGGGACATTTCCAGGGGCTATTCGGATCGGCCTCGTTGACTTCATCGATGCGCCAATAGTACGTTATCCCCGGCGCGAGCCCATCCGGATAAGCAAATCCGGGGAATCCCGCGACATAAAACGTCGAGGTCTGATTGCCTCGGAACACGTCTGAATTCTGTGTGGCTTCTTCGATCTCGATGAAATTGTCACCCAAATAGACGTCGTGCGAGACGGCCAAAGCGCCCGGCGACCAGGACAGGTTTATCCAGGTAGCTTCGTGCAGGGCACCATCGGCGGGAGTCGGATTAAACGCAAACGGAAAAGGTTTACCTTCCATAGTACCTCGAACCTCGGCATCGGTTAGCACGTGGTCATACACGCGGAACTCATCAATCGTCCCGGCGAAGAACCGGCTTCTCGCCCTGTTCACACCCACCGTGAACTCGTTAAATAGGCTGCTGACCAGAGTCGCTTGATTGGTCGGAACACCCTGGTAGTAGAGTTGCGCGGATATTCCCTCACAGACGACGGCAAGATGTACCCAGTCCGTGGTAGCATCCCCGAATACTCCACCATCACTATTAGGACGAATCTGGTAGACCTGGGGGGTCACCTGGGTATCTATATCAATCTGGAAACCAGCGCCAGTAGCCCCACCAGGGAAACGGCTGGCGAATACGGCCGCCAATTGGGCCTGATCGACGTCATCAGCCTTGGCCCACACCGCTATGGTGAAAGCCGCATATGTTTGGTCTCCGGGCAAGACGTGGGAAACAAAGTCATCGACGCCGTCGAAATGCAACGCTCCGGCGCTGTTGTGCCCAGTCACCCATTGCGGCTCACCGGTGAATGTGCCATCGTGGCCATTGCCGGACATGTCGGCGGCGATGGTACCGGAGCCCTCGTCGAACATCCAGTGAACGAGCAGATCTGCAGAAACATTCGGTACTACACTCAGCACCACAGCCAGAGAGATTAAATAGGCTATTCTTCTGCACATAATAATCCTCCTTCAAATAGAGTCCAAAACAAAAACGACAGACGATCATTTCTACGTTCGATGGCCTCTACCGAATCGGTAGAGGCCCCGAACTAATGACTCTGTATCCTAATAACATTGCAGTTTACGGCGACAGGGGATACAGACGGATATCATCGAAGTACATCGTCCCCGAGCCGCCCGATCCTGCCATGCCGGCTTTCGTGCCTAAGCCAATCGCGATTCTTTCGACATCGCTCAGGTTAATTCCCTGATCGGCAAAGGCCTGTAACGGGATACGCCATGGTGTCCATGAGCGGATCGTCGCCACACTGGGATCGTCATGCGCTACGATCGCAGCGGAGCCGGCGCTGTTTGAGACGGCTACGTACAGCGGCTCGGCAGCGTTGCTCGAGTTGCCTTTGAACCAGAGCAACAGTTCTGTGACGCCGCCGTCTGTCCAATCTCTTGGTGTTGTTAACGTCATCGCCGCTTCCGAATTCGTGACGCCGGCTTCGTTGGTATATAAGAGCGGCATCGACTGGGCACTGCCGTGGACAATCGATTGCTCCGCATATGGTGGCATGAGGTAGCCGACCTGCGCGCCGTTGTCCGGAACACCGAAGCCGTCGATCCAAGTCTGCCAGATCGCTTCGTTGTTCGGGTCATCATCTGTATAGCTCTCGAAATCATCCACAAGAAGGAAAGCACCCGTCGTGAAGACCCAGAGAGGGCCTTTGGCCGTGTTCCCCTGACCATCAACTTCATCCACATGCCAGTAATAAGTCATGCCAGTATCGAGCAATCCGGGATCATGACTTTCTGCGCCGAGCGCTTTGGAACCCCTATATTCAGCGGAACTGGTGTCCGCATTACGTACAGCGTCTTTGTCCGTTCCGAAATAGAGCTCGTGCGAGGAGGCACTATCGGCCGGTGTCCATCTTAGAATCGCATTCAGTTGCACATCCGTCGCACTATACGCCGGCTGCGGATTGCCAACGGCGCCGGGCGTCGTAAAGCTCCAGACATCGCCTTTATGCGTCTCGGCTGCGTCAAATTCATCGACACGCCAGTAATAGACCTTCTCCAATGCGAGTGGGCCGGGTTTGTAAGTTGTGAAACCCAGCGGCGCCCCTCCGGCCGCGTTGCTTACCTCGTCGTAATTATCACCAAAATAGACCGTATGGAGGATCGCTCCGAAGCCCGGCGTCCAGCTTAGAGTCACATTATTCGGATCGACGAACTCGGCCCCGTCGGCCGGGTTGGGATTGTATGCGGTCTTGGGCGGAATCGAGAAGCTCCAGACGGGACCTTTCCAGGGGCTGTTCGGGTCCGCTTCGTTGACTTCGTCGATTCGCCAGTAATACGTGGTGCCCGGCACAAGGCCATCCGGATAAGCAAATCCGGGGAAGCCCGCGATGAACATCGTAGAAGTTTGGTTGCCTCGGAACGTATCCCCTGTGCCGTTGTCCACGTCGTGGAAATGGTCGCCCAGGTACACATCGTGCGAGACGGCGAAGTCGCCCGGCGACCAGGTCAGAGTGACCCATGTGTTCGAAACTAAGGCACCGTCGGCCGGATCAGGAGATAGCGCAAACGGGTATCCTCCCGTAATCCCCGCCATAGCCGCCAGTATTTCAACCTCCGTTAGAGCATGGTCGTAGATCCGGACATCGTTAATCAGGCCGGAGAAAAAGCCGTTTTGATCCTCCCTGACACCGTTACCGACTCGCACGTCCGCATCGCTACCGGTGTCAATAGCAACGCCGGCATTTGTCTGCGAATAGGATTCTTCGACGCCATCCAGGTACACATACATCTCCTCCGAGGTCGGGCTACCATCGTCATGCAGCGTGACCGCCACGTGGTGCCATTCCGAGTCCGTAACAACGGTCTGGCAGGTGCGGGTTCCACTGGAGGCGTTAATCCGGAGCGCACCAGGAACTCTCGGGTCGCCTTGCATGTTGATCGCCAGTTCCCATCGTACTCCCGAACCTTGGGGAGTTCCCCATCCAAGCAAACCCCGGCCATTGGGACCTGTCCCTCCACCGTCGGTATTGAACCACAGACACATAGAGCGCGAAGCACCGCCGGTTATCGCTTTATAGCCGACCATGTTAACAACGTCATCGATCCCGTCAAAGCTCAGCACCACACCTTGGACCGGATCACTGATCCAGGTTGCACCATTGATCGTGCCGTCAACACCACCGGCTACGCTGTTGATCGCCGTGTCTCCCGAACCTTCATCAAACTTCCAATGATCGATCAGGCCGGCCAGGGCATTACCGGTCAGAGCCAGCACCAGAAGAAAGGAAATGAGACACATCAATCTCTTATACATAATCGTCCTCCTTCAATAGAGTTAAGTTGAGATGACCCATAAAATATCATATACTCTATGCATGATTATACCACATGTACCATGCTTCCATCAAGCTTCATTCGGTCATCAATACAATTGGGGCCTATGCCAACTGAGTCGGCGCAGGCCCCAGATTACTAATCCTGGCTGCCGTTAGCGGATAGCTTACGGCTATGGTTGTGGTTCCGGTACCGGAGGATAGAGACGGATATCATCGAAGTACACCGTCCCCGAGCCGCCGGAACTTATTACACCAGCTTTGCTACCTAAGCCGATGGCAATACTATCCACATCGGCCAGGTTGACGCCCTGATCCGCGAACGCCTGCAGCGGTATACGCCACTCGGTCCACTCGTCGATCGTCGCGGCGGCGGGATCCTCATGGGCTGCGACGGCCGAAGCGCCGTTGGCATTTGATAGCTCAACATACATCGGCTCAGCCGCATTGCTGGAGATGCCAATGTCCTTATGCGCCCATTGCCCGCTCACCGAGCCGGTCATCGTAACGTTGGAGAAGACTGCTTCACCGGTCAAGATGACATCATGGCTGGTCAGTGCCAAACCGATGTAAACATCCGACGTCATCGAGATATTCGTCGGAATCGTGTTCTCTACCGCTTGCCATGCCGTGCCGTTGGCCGAATGGGAGACGATGAAGTTTCCAATTGCGTCTCGCTCCAACTTCACCCAATGCGGGGCCGTCACTCCGGCCTGGTTCGAGCTGAAACCGGTGGTATCCGTCTCGGTGCGCCCCTGGAAGATAACGCCGTTGCTTGGGGTCACACACGCAAAGGCGTTCTTGGAGCCGGCCTCCAGTGTCTCGCGGATCATCACGCCGGCCTTCGCCCACGCGTTGGTGTTCTGCATACTGTTGACTCGCGCGACGATCGAACCGGCGCCGGTCAGCGTCTTATACGCGAAATGGAAACGGTCCGTGGTGCCTCCAATATCGGCGCCGCCGGCGGTCATCGTATATGTACCGGCCGGGCCTTCTACGAAGCTGCCCACCGATCCAGGATAGCCTCGGAACCACAACGACAAGTCCGTCAGACCATGCCGGGCCCAATTCCGCGGTGCGGTCAGCGCCAACGCTGCCTCAGAATTGGTGACTCCAGCCGTATTGTCGTAAAGCAACGGCATGGACTGTAGACCGCTATGAACAATCGTCTGCTCTGCATACGACGGCATCAAATACCCAACCTGCGCGCCATTGTCGGCGACACCAAAGCCATCGATCCAGTGCTGCCAAATTGCTTCGCCGTCCGCATCATTGTCGGTATAGCCCTCGAAATTTTCAACGAGGATGAAGTCGACGACCGTAAAGATCCAGACTCGGCCTTTGCTGATCGTTCCATCCGTATTGACTTCGTCGATTCGCCAGTAGTACGGCCCGCCGCTCCATTCGACGCCTTCGGGTGGTGTGTAAGTGGTCGCATTTTGACGACCTCTATAGATGCCGGTTGTATCGGAAGCATCGGCATTCTCTACCTCCTCTCTGTCCAAACCGAAATAGACGTCGTGCTCGGACGCCTTATCGCCCGCCTTCCAGCGGAGCGGTAGCGCATTATCGAGATCCACCTCTTGTCCCGTGCGGGGCTCCGGGTCCCAGGCGAGCGATAGATCGCCGCGCATGAGGAGTTTGATTTCATCCTCTGTCAGAGCTCTCTCGTAGATTCGAACGTCGTCAACTTGGCCGGGGAACAATCTGCCGTGATGCCCTTCGCCGAGCCATACTGTTCTGCCGTCACTGGCGGTGTTCACGTCTATGGCCTGCCAGCCACTGATGACTTCCAGCCGGCCGTCCACGTAGAGTTTGATATCATCGATGCTGGCCGTGCCGACAGTCTCCAGGACGGATGTGACGTGGTGCCACTGGTCATCGGTCAACACCGTACTACCGATGATATACCCGCCGCTGCACTCTGTACGGAGCGCCCCAACCGTTCCATTGGTGGCATCGTCCTGCACGCGGCCGATCCATTTAAGCGTATCGTCATTCACACCCCAGGAGATATAGTCTCCGTAGCCGGTGGTTTTGATCCAGGCGGCCACGGTTCGATTCTGCGTGCCGAGCACGCCCTCGTAATCGATCATCTCAACCCAACCCCCAGGGAACTCCAAGGCGTCGCCGTGCATGCCTTCGACCCACTGCGCCTGACCATATGTGAACCTGCCGTGATGGCCGTAACCCGACCAATCGACGACCGTCGTACCCGGGCTTTCATCGAGCTTCCACCAGGCCACTAACGTTGGATCGTCCGTCATCGGAATGTCCGGCATGGTCGTAAAGCTCCAGACAGGCCCTTTGATCCACTCGGCGCCGTTAAACGTATCCACGCGCCAGAAGTAGGTCGTCTCATTCTCCAATTGACCCGGATCAAAGCTAAGGATCCCCATCTCCGCCGGGGCGCCTGTGGCGTTGGCGATCTCGTCGGCATTGGTCCCGAAATAAACGGCGTGCATGATCGCATTCATGCCCGGCTCCCAGCTTAGATCGACGTCGATGGCCTCGAACTGCGCTCCGTCCACAGGGTTAGGATGATAGCCGGTCTTGAACGGGACGGTAAAGCTCCAGGCCTTCCCTTGCCATGGGCTGTCAGGGTGAGCCTCGTTGACTTCATCTACCCGCCAGTAGTACGTTGTCCCCGGCACCAGACCGTCGGGGCAAGGAAATCCGGGAAAACCGACCGTCTGGATTGTTGTTGTCAAGTTGCCGATGAAAACGCTTTCTGCGCCTGCTTCGACCTCATCGAAACTCTCTCCGAAATAGAGATCGTGCGATACCGATAGGTTACCGGCCGTCCACCCAAGATTCGCCCACGTCTCGGTGTACAGGCTTCCATCCGGCGGATCCGGACTATGGGCGCTCGCCAGGTAGCCCAGGTTGATAATATCGCCGACCTCCGTGATCGTCAGCACTCTGTCATAGATTCGGACGTCATCGATCAATCCCGTGAAGGCCCGATCATCCAGATTGTACCGAACGCCCATGACGGCATCGAAGTTTTCCGTCGGGTGGATCGGATCAGGATCGGTATTCGGCCTTGTGTCATCCACACCGTCCAAGTAGAACGTTGGGCCACTCTCGTAGGTCGAGTTCTCACGTATTGTCATCGCGACATGGTGCCATTGGCCCGTGGTCAGTTGCGTATCGTTCTGGGCGTTGCCCCCGCCGGACTCGATGCGCACTCTGTTGTTGCCGGCATTGAATCGGAATTCCATCCGGTTACCGCTGCCGGTATTACCCCAGCCGACAATTTCCCCATCGCCGCCTACAGGCCCTTCCTTCTTGATCCACACTGCAATGCTGAAAGGCGGCGTATGGGTTCCATCGCCGACGATGCCTTTGTAACCATCGACAACGAAATAGGCTCCAGAGCCGTCAAGATACAGGGCTTGACCGGAGGTGCCGGTCGCAAGAGAAGCGCCGTTCATGAAGGTGCCGTTGCGGCCGTTGCCGGAGGAATCGAGGCCGTCGCCGTCAAATTTCCACCAACCCTGAAGACCTGGCTCAGCAGCTATGCTTGCGCAGGACAGCGCCAAAACAAAAAAGGTGACAACAACCAATTTCTTACACATAATTGTCCTCCTTCAAAGGGATTCTAAAAAAGCGATTGTTATGTACGACACGATGTTACCGTCTTGGAATATTCAATAAGATCCCCTTCCTAAGCGTTTCGCTCGAGATGTGATTGTTGTGCAGTCACGGATATCACCAAATATATTTATACTCAATGTTCCGTCTTCACGTCAAGAAAAATCGTCAGATCATGCATCGACATTTGGGCGTGTGCACTTGATGAGATTCCGTTCGAATAACTGAATTCTCACGGAACCTATACCCCGGAAAACAACCGGGGCCCACGCCGATTTGTACGGCCTAGGCCCCGAATTCATATTGAACCTGATTGACAATGCTTACGGACGGTACAACCGGATATCGTCAATATAGATCGTGCCCGAACCGCCGGGCGCCGCCAGGCCGGATTTGCTGCCCAGACCCACCGCGATCTTATCCACATTGGTCAGATTCATTCCCTGATCGGCAAAAGCCTGTAGGGGGACACGCCATTCCACCCAGTCGTCGATGGTGGCCGCCGCCGGATCGTCGTTGGCGACTACTCCGGGCGCGCCGGCCGCGTTTGAAACCGCTACATACAGCGGCTCGACGGCGTTAGCCGGATCGCCGTGGAACCACAATGACAATTCCGCAACGCTGTGGGCGGTCCAGTCGCGCCGAGCCGTTAACGTCAACGCCGCTTCCGAATTCGTCACGCCGTTCGTGTTGTTGTAAAGTAGCGGCATGGATTGACGGCCGCTCTGGACGATCATCTGCTCGGCATACGGAGGCAACAGATAACCGACCTGCGAACCGTTATCCGCCACGCCGAAGCCGTCGATCCAATGCTGCCAGATGGCCTCGCCGTCCGCGTCATTGTCGGTATAGCTCTCGAAATCATCCACAAGGAGATAGTTGGCCACCGTAAAGCTCCAGATTCTGCCTGTGCTGATCGTTCCATCGGTATTGACCTCATCGATGCGCCAGTAGTAAGGCCCGCCGCCCCATTCAACACCTTCGGGAGGCGTATAGGTTGTGGCGTTCTGACGACCTCGGTAGATACCTGATGCGTCGGATGTGCCGGCACTTTCTACAGCATCTTTGTCAATGCCGAAGTACACATCATGTTCCGCTGCATTCTCTCCGGGTGACCAACTAAGAGGCATCGCCACATCGATGCTCGGTGTGGACCTATGAGGCGGGCTCGGATTCCAGGCAAGGGTTAAATCACCTCGCATGACGTCTTTGATCTCTTCTTGCGTCAGCGCTCTGTTATAGATACGAGGATCATCGATCATGCCAAGGAAGCTGCGTGTCGCCCCCTCCTGCGTTCTGCCGATGACGACGTTTTCCGTGTCGGCAGATCCCGGTAACGTAATTCCTCCTCCTCCCTGGCCGGCTGGTTCTCCGTTGATGTAATACTGATGCTGCCCGCCAACGACCATTGCAGCAACATGAACCCATTCATTCAGTGGAACCTGTCCCGTGCTTGAAGAACCGACATAAGCGCCGGCGCTTGTTGTGCTGAAATGAAGGGTGCCGGCGGATTGTGTATAGAGGCTATATGATCGGGTACTGTTTCCCTTTGCAATAATCCCTTGATAGCCTTGTCCTGTAGGGCCTTCATGCCTTGACGTATGTATCCATGCCATCACGGTTACTTCGTTGTCCACGGTCAGCGTGCTGTCGTGCGGCACGTCCACAAAGTCATCGACACCATCAAACTCCAGCGCGTCGCCGTCATAGCCCGTCACCCACTGCGGATCGCTCCGGAGCGTGCCGAGGTTGTCATAACCGGAGCTGTCGACAACAACATCACCGGAACCTTCATCGAATTTCCACCAACCCACGAGATTAGGATCGGTAATCGGTATATCCGGCATAGTGCTGAAGCTCCAGACGTCCCCTGTATGCGTAACGACGCCGTCGAACTCGTCCACACGCCAATAATACGTTTTCGCAGGATCAAGAGGGCCGGGATCATACGTTGTCGTGGCTTGAGGAATTCCACCGATGCCACTGTTGATCTCGTCGAAGTTCTCACCGAAGTACACCGTGTGCAGCTTCGTACGCAGACCGGCCGTCCAGCTAAGCTCCACATCCACGTCGATAAACTTGGCGCCGTCGGGCGGGCTGGGCTCGTAGGCTTTCATGGACGGAACCGTGAAGCTCCAGATCGAACCCTTCCACGGACTGTTCAAATCGGCGTCATTAACCTCGTCGATCCGCCAATAGTATGTGGTGCCGGGAATGAGACCGTCGGGATAGGCAAATCCGGGAAAGCCGGCCACATAAAACGTCTCGCCCTGATTGCCCCGGAACGTATCGCCCGCACCGTCGTTGACATCGTCGAAATTCTCGCCCAGATACACATCGTGTGAAACGGCGAAATCTCCCGCCATCCACGAAAGAGTCACCCACGTATCCTCATGAAGGGCTCCATCTTTCGGGCTGGGTCCAAAAGCTTTCGCCTGGCCCTCACCGAGCATGGCAAGCTGAACCTCCTCTTGCGTCAGACCGCGCATGTAGATGCGAACATCGTCGATCATCCCAAGAAAGCTGCGCGTCGCCCCCTCTCCAGTCCTGCCGATCACTACATTAGCCGTATCCGCCGTCCCCGGCAAAGTCACTTCTGATCCGCTCAAGCCCGCCGCTTCTCCGTCAATGTAAAAAGCGACCTGGCCACCTATGACCATCGCACAAGCATGTACCCATTCATTGAGGGGTATTGTCTCTGTGCTTACAGGACCAAAGCCGGCTGCGCTAAAATGGAGTGTATTACCGTCGCGAGTGTAGAAGCTGTAAGATCGAGGATTGTTGGATTTTGATAGAATCCCCTGCCAGGTGGCGCCGCCCGGGCCGGTAGCCCTCTCGGCGTTGATCCACGCCATGACGGTCACTTCGTTATCCGCCGTCAGGATTTCATCGTGGGGCACATCCACAAAGTCATCGACGCCGTCGAATTGCAACGCCGAGCCAATTTTACCAGCCACCCATTGTGTATCGCCCTGGAGCGCGCCGTCATTGCCGTTGCCGCTTGAATCCCTCGCCGTGGTCCCGGAGCCCTCGTCGAACCGCCACCAGCCGACAAGATCGGCTCGTGTCGCGCTGGCCAGAGCAAAGTTCAATACGATGGCAAAAGAAGTTAAATAAATTAATTTTCTGCACATAATGACCTCCTTCAAATTACCCATTCACTCCTCATGTTTCTAAATATACTCATTATCTTTCGTCCATATCCAACTAGGACTTTCGTTTATGCCCCAATGTGACTTCCTTTCTTCGAGCTTTTACATTCAGCATCCTTTCTCAGGATGCCAACTAGTTCTCCCGGCTACGGATCAGATCGATATAACCGGATATCGTCGAAGTACATCGTCCCTGAGCCGCCGGGGCTTACTACGCCGGCCTTACTGCCCAAACCGATGGCAATGCTGTCCACGTCAGCCAAATTGATCCCCTGATCGGCAAACGTCTGAAGCAGAACGACCCACTCCGTCCAGGTATCAATCGCTGCCGCACGCGGATCATTATGGGCGACGACGGCGGGTGCGCCGACGGCGTTCGAGATCGCCACATAAAGCGGCTCCGCGTCATTCGTGGCGATGCCGATATCCTGGTTCGCTCACTGACCACTGACCGTTCCCGTCGTCGTGACGTTGGAGAACACGGCTTCGCTCGTCAGAGCCGCATCATGGCTGGTCAGCGCCAGACCAATATAGACATTCGCACCCATGGGAATGTTCGAGGGAGTAGCTCCCGCGACCGGTCCCCATGTCGTGCCGTCCGCCGAGTGGGTCACTGAGAAGTTACCCGCGATGTCGCGTTCCAGCTTGACCCAATGCGGAGCGGTGATTCCACCTTCGGCCGTACTAAAACTGTCTCCACCGGTCATATTACGGCCCTGAGAAGCCACGCCGTTGTCGGGGGTGATACATGCGAAGGCATGTTTCGAGCCGCCCTCAAGCGTCTCGCGAATCATGACACCGGCCTTCGCCCAGCCGTGCGTGTTCTCGACACTAACGACCCTGGCCGTGATCGAGCCGGGGCCGGTGAGCGTCTTATAGGCGAAGTGGAACTCGTCGTGACGGTCGCCGACCGGGCCATTGTTCCAGATGTCCGCGCCGGAGCCGGTCATTGTGTACGTACCGGCGGGAACTTCCACGAAGCTGCCGACCGTGTCCGGCAGGCCCCGGAACCACAGCGACAAGTTCGCAACGCCTTCCTCGGTCCAGTCCCGCGGCCACGTCAGCGACAAGACGACCTCCGAATTCGTGATGCCGTCTATGTTATTGTAAAGCAACGGCATGGATTGCGCTCCACCATGGACAATGGTCTGCTCGGCGTAGGGAGGGAATAAATAACCAACCTGCGCCCCGTTGTCGGGAACACCAAAGCCATCGATCCAACTCTGCCAGATCGTCTCTCCGGCCGCATCATCATCCGTATAGCGTTCCATATCATCCACGATGAGGAAATCGGCCGTTGTGAAACTCCAGACGTCGCCGATCCACGGACTGTCCGGATGCACGTCGTTGATCTCATCGATTCGCCAGTAGTAGGTGGTTTCCCAGGCAAGCTGACCCGGTTCATAGCGTTCGTCACCGAGCATTTTGGTTCCTTTATATTCAGGTGAAGCCTGTGTGACATTTCTCACGGCTTCTTGATCCATGCCGAAGTACACCTCATGCGAAACAGCATATATTCCCGGCTTCCACTCAAGGATCGGCATCTGCGAGATCCCCGTGGCATTGTTCGCCGGCCTTGCCCCGTAAGCCTTCACCGGCTCATAGGGCGACAGATAATTGCCGGAAATAATGGTCGTGATCGGAATGTCGGGGCCTTGCCAAGCGACCTGACAATGATCGCCGCCGCTTTCCTCATGCCAGAATGCTATGATGTAGTATTTGTTTCCGGCCACCAGAAGAATTGGCTCGGATTGCTCCTCGCCGCTTCCCCACACGTTTAGGCCCGAATATGTGCTCTCTTGAGCGATCAGTCTGACGTTGGTTGGATCATCATCCGTGCTAAGCCATAGCTCGCCATTATTGTCCGAGCAGATCCAGAAGGTGTAATCGCCCGTCCTCGGCACGTAGAGCCAGCCATGAATCCGGGCGCCGTAGTTCTCAAGGTCCTGGTCCCATGAGAACTCGGTCAACACCTCGGTCACGTCGGGATTGTCCGGGTACCTCGGATCGTTTTTGAGAGCGTCCACACTGGCGACGTCCTCCCACCGTTCATGAATGATCGTGCCCAAACCGGACGGGGCGGTCCTAAAACGCCAGACGTCGCCTTTGTGCGTCGTAGCCACATCGAATTCATCCACCCGCCAGTAGTAGGTCTTTTCATGCTCAAGCGGGCCGGGATCATACGTTGTGGTCCCCTGGATGGCGCCCCCGGTGGCATTATTCACCGTATCAAAATCATCGCCGAAATACACATAGTGCAGTTTGGCGCCGAAACCGGCCTCCCAGCTAAGCCTGACACCCGGGTCGATGAGTGCGGATCCATCGGGGGGATCGGGATTAAGCGCCTTCATCGGCGGAACGGTGAAGTTCCAGACATCCCCTTTATGGGTCGTTCCGCTGGAATCCTTCTCATCGATCCGCCAGTAATACGTCTCATCTAAGGGCAGGCCGTCCGGATAAGGGAATCCCGGAAAGCCAACGATGAAGAAATCCGACGTTTGATTCCCGCGAAACGTCTCGCCGGCGCCGGCATCAACGTCGGCAAAATTTTCGCCGAAGTACACATCGTGGGAGACGGCGTCATATCCCGCCGTCCACTGAAGGCTCACCCAGGTATCCGGGACGATGGCGCCGTCGGCAGGGTTGGGATTAATGGATTTGTAGTCGATAAGTCGGATCACGGATGAGAGATATTGGCCGTCTATAACGACCGGGCCATCGCCGATCGTGGGTCCTCCCCACCCGATGGCGACACCATCTCCCCCACCGCCTTCCTTATAGATGGCCTCGACGTAGTACTTCTTGCCGCCCTGAAGGGTGATGGGATCCGATTCCTGATCCTCCGGGAACTTGTCCCACTCGCGTGCGCCGGTCCACTCAGTGCCGGGCACCTGGCAGACAATGCTTGAATTGTCCGGGTTTTCGTCGGTGCTCAGCAGAAATTCACTACCGTTATCGCTGGTGATCCAGAAAGTGTACTCGCCATCGGCGGGAGGATAGAGATACCCGCGAACCGTGGCACCGTAGTTGTCATCGAGCACCGTGAGGTCTCCCGTTTTTGTCCTCGGCACCTCGAAGGTGGTCAGCCGCGCGTCGCCGTGCGGATTGTCCGGGAAGTCTGCATGGTTGCGAACGTCATCGACGGCATTGCCGCCGAAGTTGAGCCACCACTCCACCAGGATTTCTCCCTTTTTGTACTGGGCGGAAGCGGATCCGACGAATCCAAAGACAACAACCATAAAAATGAAACCAATGAGTCTTCTACACATCATGATTCTCCTTCACGTTGAATGAAATGTTCTCTCGCGGTTCTTACATTTACGACGCCCTCGTTCTGCCTTTTCCTCGAAACCTCTCTAACAGTTTGAATTTTACCTCTCTCCCTGGAAACGGGCCGTCCGTTGGTCGATACCTACCGGAGCACACACCATCCCCGGAGTTCGCCCGTTTCATTGATAACAAAACCGTGCTTCTTTCGTCAAGAAAAATCACCAAGCGTTACTTCCGCGGTCAAATAGCGGGGGCCTGCACTGAAAACCTCGATGCAGGCCCCGGATAAATATCAACTCTGGTTCATCGCCACGTCGCAGCCTATGGTTGCGGCGCCGGAGGATAGAGACGGAGATCATCGAAATACACCATCCCCGAACCACCGGACGTGACGACACCGGTCTTACTGCCCAGACCCAGGGCGATCTTATCCACGTTTCGTAAGTTGATCCCCTGATCGGCAAACGCCTGCAACGGGACGCGCCACTCGACCCAGTCGTCGATGGTGGCTGCCGCCGGATCGTCGTTGGCGACCACCGCCGGAGAACCGGCCGCGTTGGAAATCGCCACGTACAGCGGCTCGGCCGCGTTGCTGGAGAGACCGATGTCCTGGTTCATCCACTGACCGCTCACCTGACCCGTGGTCGTGACGTTCGAGAACACAGCTTCACATGTGGCCGTGGCGTTGTGTGCCGTTAGCGCCAGACCGATATAGACATTCGAGTTCATCGAAATACTCTGTGGCGTATCGCCCGTAACGGGTTGCCAGGTCGTTCCATCCGCAGAGTGGGAGACCGTAAAACTACCCGAGGTGCTCCGTTCGAGCTTCACCCAATGCGGTGTCGACATACCGGTTTGGTTCGTGTTGTAACTGTCGGCACCGGTCATCGGGCGCCCTTGAGAGGCCACACCGTTACTGGGAGTAACGCATGCAAAGGCATGTTTCGAACCGCCATCGAGCGTCTCGCGGATCATGACACCGGCCTTGGCCCAGCCGTTCGTGTTCTGGACACTCATGACTCTGGCCGTGATCGAGCCGGCGCCGCTGAGTGTCTTGTATGCGAAATGGAACTCGTCGTGACGATCGCCGGCAGGGCCGTTGTTCCAAATGTCCGCGCCGGAGCCGGTCATCGTGTACGTGCCGGCGGGGCCTTCGATAAAGCTACCGACGGAGCCTGGCAGGCCGTGGAACCACAGCGACAATTCCGTCAAGCCGTGTCGGGTCCAGTCCCGCGGATCGGTCAAGGTGAGCTGCGCTTCCGAATTCGTCACACCCGCCGTATTATCATAGAGCAGCGGCATGGCTTGACTGCCGCTTTGGACAATCGTCTGCTCGGCATAAGGAGGCAGCAAGTAGCCGACTTGCGATCCGTTGTCGGGGGCGCCGAAGCCGTCGATCCAGTGCTGCCAGATCGCTTCACCGTCCACATCGTTGTCGGTATAACTCTCGAAATCTTCCACGAGAATGAATTCCGTGACCGTAAAGCTCCACACCCGGCCCGTCGTGAGCGTCCCGTCGGTGTTGACCTCATCGATCCGCCAATAGTACGGTCCGCCGCCCATGACGACGCCTTCAGGGGGAGTATAGGTCGTCGCATTCTGACGACCTCGAAAAACACCGGTCGTATCGGCAGCGTCGGCATTCATCACAGCGTCGCCGTCGGTGCCGAAATACACCTCATGCTGTGAAGCTTTATCGCCGGACATCCAGCTCAAAGGCAGCGCGGCATCAATATCCGGACTCGAACCGTTTTTGGGATTCGGCTCCCAAGCCAGCAACGGATCGATCCGCATAATCACCTTGATCTCCTCTTCGACCAGCACTCTGTTATAGATGCGCGCCTCGTCGATGACGCCGTTCCAGGGGGCATTGTGCCAGGGGGTCTCACCGATCCGGACCAAGCCCGTGGAGGCCGTATTGATTACGGTGTTCTGCGAGGTTAGAGTTTCATCCAAATGGCCATCCACATAGAGGAGTGTGTCAACAACGTCGGGCGTACCGTCATCTTCGAACGTCACCGCGACGTGATGCCAGTTGTCGTCGCCGATGCTCGTTACGCCGTAATGATACCCGCCGTCGACCTCGACCCGAAAACCGCCTGTGACATCCTGGCGTATTCTCCACTTCTCTCCCGCGACGTTCTCGCCCCAGGACATGATGGTCAGATTCGTGTTGGGCACATTGGTCCTGATCCAGGCACAACACGTTCGGGGATTTGTGCCTGTGATGCCCCCGTAGTCGATCGCCTCGACGAAATCGCCGCCGGAGCCATCAAACGCCAGAGCGCTAAGGTCATATCCCTCTACCCACTGTGGATCTCCGACCAGCGTACCGTGATGGCCATTGCCGGACCAATCGACGGCGGTTCTTCCAACGCCTTCGTTAAGTGTCCACCTGAGGACCAGGCTGGGATCATCCGTCTTCGGTACAACAGGTATCGTCGAGAAGCTCCAGATCTCACCCTTGTGGGTAGTGAATCCATCGAACTCATCCACACGCCAGTAATAGGTTGTACCCAATTCAAGCGATCCGGGAGAATACGTTGTCTCCATGATGGGCAATCCCCCGGATGCATTACTGACCTGGTCAAAATTATCGCCGAAGTACACATAATGCAGCTTTGTATTGAAACCCGGGGTCCAGCTAAACGTCACGGTCGGATCCACATACTCGAGACCATCCGCCGGATCAGGATTATAGGCTTGAATCGGAGGAATCCAAAAGCTCCAGACGTCGCTCTTCCAGGGACTGTTCGGATCGGCGTCGTTGACCTCATCGATCCGCCAGTAATAGGTCGTACCCGGAACGAGACCCTCCGGATAAGCTTTTCCGGGGAAGCCGGCCACATAGAAATCCTCCACCTGGTTGCCGCGGAATACGTCGGAGTCTCGTGTGGCATCGTTGACATCGTCGAAATGGTCGCCCATATAGACATCGTGCGAGACGGCGAGCTCGCCGACCGTCCAATTCAGGGTAATCCACGTGTCCTCATGCATGGCTCCATCGGCCGGATCGGGAGAATGGGCGTAAGGCCACGGCTGACCAAAAGCAGCTATATCGATTTCTGCGAGTGCATCATTGAGAATCCAAACTTCATCAATGATCCCTTCGAAGTAGAAACCATCACCCGAGCCATCATCATCATGAAACACATTGTTCTCGATGGTATATCCTATCGAGTTGTCATTCGAGTGATTGTGGATTTGACCGCCGGGAGCCTTACCGATTAAAACGCCGTCCATCCACATTTCGAACTTGTCATCTTCCACGGCTTCGGCGCCGTTTCGGATGATTAAAGCTACGGCATACCATTCGTTGGAATTGATTGGCGCCGAGAGCCAGGCACCATTCCAGTCGTATTCGGCTCGGTTCCATCCGCCGACGTAAGCTTGCCCTTCAAAGATATAGATCGTGAGCCCGCGTGTTCGGCCACCTTCTTCAAAGACCGTCTGTTTTGTTGATTTGGTCACATCCGCACAGTTGAAGACAGCAATAATCGTCCGATTGGGAAAAGGGCCCCCGGTGACGTTGATAAACTGAGAATCCGGTATATTAATTCCATCGTCGATCCCATCAAAAAGCAACGCCGGACTGCCGAGACCATCCACGACTTGTGGATCGCCCACGATCGTCCCGTCGTTATTATTTGCCGAATCGTCCGGTACGGTAGTACCGGTAATATTGTCGAGCAGGTACACATGCCCCGTCTCAACGGTATCCGGTATGATCTTCGCCACTGCATCGCCGGCCGATACCAGCAGTAGAATAACAAAAATCAAGAAAAACAATTTCTTACACATCTTTTAGACCTCCTTTAAAAACTGAACAAGATTCCGCCCCGGCTATATACCGGAACAACCGGTTACTATTCTCGAATAATCTTAAAGTACCCCTGTTTCACCGGCATTAACTTTATATGAATCGACACTCATCCGGAATGTGACGCTACTGGGTAAGCGTGAAAAGAAAGGCACCCCATCATTCACCATTCGCCCGAAATGTTTTTGCTGTACAGACACGGACATCACCAAGATCTTTCTACCAAATTTTTCATCTCTTCGTCAAGAAAATTATACAGATCATGCATCGGCATATGGGTGTGTGGACTTGATTAAGATTCCGTCTGAACGTTGGATTTATGCCGCCGAAGACCTCACTCGCAGTAAACCAAAAAAGCCTCATCAAGACAAGGGGACCTATACCGAATCGCCTGGTATAGGCCCCAAACCGATATTCATTTCATGGGTAGCTTAATACCTACAGGGATTATTAATCCACTCAATACAACCGAATATCATCGATGTATATCGTACCCGAACCGCCGGCTGATGCGCCGCCTTTGCTGCCCAGACCGATCGCGAGCTTATCCACGTTGGTCAGATTGATTCCCTGATCGGCAAACGTCTGGAGCGGGATACACCATTGCTTCCAGGTCCCCGTCTTGGCCGCGCTGGAATTGTCGTGGGCCACTATAGCAGCAGCTCCAGCGGCGTTGGAGATCGCTGCATAGAGCGGCTCGGCCGCATTGGCCGATCTGCCCCTGAACCACAGCGACAGTTCTCCGACGCCCTCAGCCGTCCAGTCACGGGTGGACGCCAATGTGAATGAGGCCTCCGAATGTGTAACGCCGGCCTCGTTAACGTACAACAGCGGCATGGATTGTTCGCCGCCGTGAACCATCGTCTGCTCGGCGTACGGGGGAAGTAAATAGCCGACCTGCGCACCGTTGTCGGCCACGCCGAAACCGTCGATCCACGTTTGCCAGATGGCTTGGCCGGCCGTGTCGTCGTCGGTATAACTCTCGAAATCATCAATCAGGAAATAATTAACGGTCGTAAAGCTCCAGACTAAGCCTTTTACCGGATGATCCGGATTCTCATTATAGACCGCGTCCACCCGCCAGTAATAACTCGTATCCCAAGCGAGTTGACCGGGATCATAGTTTTCACTGTCGCGTGCCTTGCTGCCCTTGTATTCCGGTGAAGCGGTCGTGGCATTCTTAACCGCCTCTGCATCCGTGCCGAAGTACACATGGTGCGAGTTTGCATTCTCCGCCGGCGTCCAACTCAGAATACGAGTTTGCTCGACATCCAACGCTCCATTGACCGGTTGTGGCGCGCCTGCGGCGCCGGGCGTCGTAAAGGCCCAGACGTTGCCTTTATAGGTGGCAATGCCGTCAAATTCATCGACGCGCCAGTAATAGACCTTCTCCGTCTCAAGAGGGCCGGGCCGATAGCTTGTCGAAGCGACCGGGACACCTACCACGGCATTGCTCACCTCATCAAAGTTATTACCAAGATACAAAGTGTGTAAGAAAGCCCCAAAACCCGGTGTCCAGCGAAAGGTCACACCCTCCGGGCCGACGAACTGGGCCCCGTCCGCCGGATTTGGATCATACGCCGTTTTGGGTGAAATCGAGAAGCTCCAGACCGGCCCTTTCCACGGACTGTTCGGATCGGCGTCGTTAACCTCATCGATTCGCCAGTAGTAGGTCATCCCCGGAACGAGGCCCTCCGGATAGGCAAACCCGGGAAAACCGGCCACGTAAAACGTCGTGACCTGGTTGCCTCGGAACATGTCCGAATCTCGCGTGGCATTTTCGACACGGTTGAAATCGTCACTTAAATATACATCGTGAGACACCGCCAAATTGCCCGGTCTCCACGAAAGGGTGACCCAGGTATCCTCGTGGATCGCACCGTTTTTCGGATCGGGGGAACGGGCTTTCGCAAGCCCGGTACCGCTAAGGTCCAGGGCTACTGAAAGCCCTTCCTCCATAATCCGCAAGATATCATCCGGCTCCAGGGCCGCATTGAAGATGGCGGTCTCATCCATCATGCCATCGATCCCTCCGGCATTGCCGCTATAGGAACCCAGACGCAGGTCGATCTCGTTCACCGGCGGTGGAGCAATGCCCGATCTTGACGCCACTTGCTTTCCATCTACAAAGAGGCTCAGCGTATCGGTCCCATTGTAAACGCCGGCTAAATGGACCCATTGGTCGCCTTGAGCGGGATCCGGATCGCCGACGCGGACCCAGCCACCGTTATTGACCATCACTTCCCATTTACCGACGTCTTGCAGCCGGATGACATAGTTGGTGGCCGTATCGAAACGCTTGTTAAGAATCGTCTGCCATCTTTCCATCGGCGGATGGATGTTAACCCAGAGGGTCAGCGTCCACGCCTCAGCCAGATCCAAACTGTCGCTGTCTTTAATCAGAACATGCCCTCCCGCGGCGCAATTCAGCGCCCCTGCGATGATGCCTTCCACCCATTCAGGTGTACCATTGAACGAGCCATGGTTCTCATTGCCGGACAGGTCGTTGACGACGTCTCCTCCACCCTCGTCGAATAGCCACAAACCCACGACGTTCCCCATATCAAGCTCTGCATAGATCGCAGGAGCAAGGATAGCCAGAATGAACAAACTGAAACCTACCAATCCCAATGATCTCATTTTAACCTCTTTCACAAACACTATCTCCACGTAAAAGCACCGAGGCGTAAAACCTCAGTCAACCTTTTATAAAAAAGTCTATTCTAATCGATCGACCGCCGAAGCAGCATTGCCTTCTGCGGAGCAGTTTTCTACCGACTCAGCCGAATGTCGTCGATGTACATTGTGCCTGTGCCGCCGACGGCTGCGCCGCCTTTGCTGCCCAGGCCGATCGCGAGCTTATCCACGTTGGTCAGATTGATCCCCTGATCGGCAAACGCCTGGAACGAAATTCGCCACTCCGTCCAAATGCCCACCGTTGCGGCTGATGGATCCTTATTGGCCACCAACGCGGGTGCACCGGCGGCATTGGAGATCGCCACATACAACGGATCAGCCGCGTTGGCGGAGCCACCTCGGAACCAAAGCGACAAGTCTCCAACGCCCGCCGTCGTCCAGTCACGCGGCGCCGTCAACGTCAGCGACGCCTCCGAATTCGTCACGCCGGCCTCATTCATGTACATCAACGGCATGGATTGGGCGCCGCCATGGACAATCGCCTGCTCGGCATACGGTGGCATCAGGTAGCCGACCTGCGCGCCGTTATCTGCCACGCCAAAACCATCGACCCAGGTCTGCCAGATCGCCTCGCCGGCCGCGTCATCATCGGTGTAGCTCTCGAAATCTTCGACTAACAAATACGCGCCGACCGTGAAGCTCCA
>Ga0272441_10005800_pt1 | contig 21173 bp, 16 predicted proteins | sample SSMProp6N_FD_193582 | JGI IMG/M metagenome (GOLD analysis project Ga0272441, IMG submission 193582) | Marine sediment archaeal communities from Little Sippewissett salt marsh, Falmouth, MA, United States - SSM-Prop-6N | ecosystem: Environmental > Aquatic > Marine > Wetlands > Sediment ...
TAGGTATAACGGGGGCGACGGGGGATCGGTCTCTGTGATAGACAGATCCCCCGTTCTGCGAAACAGTGGATCAGCCGAGCATGGCCGCTATGTCTTCATCCGGTGTCGCGATGGGCATGATGTTGAACTTTTCCACCAGTACACTCGCCACCTGTGGCGACAAAAAGGCCGGCAGTGTCGGTCCCAGTCGAATGCCCTTGACGCCGAGCGCGAGGAGGGCCAAGAGGACGGCCACGGCCTTCTGTTCGTACCAGGCGATGTCGTAGGAAATGGGCAGCTCGTTGATGTCGTCCAGTCCAAAGGCCTCCTTGAGTTTCAGGGCGATGACGGCCAGCGAGTAGGAATCGTTGCACTGCCCAGCGTCCAGGATGCGGGGAATGCCGTCGATATCGCCCAGGTCGAGCTTGTTGTAGCGGAATTTTGCGCAGCCCGCCGTGAGGATCACCGCATCTGCGGGGAGCTTTTCGGCCACTTCGGTGAAGTAATCCCGTGACTTCTGCCGCCCGTCACAGCCCGCCATGACGACGAAGCGCCGGATCGCTCCCGACTTGACGGCGTCGATGACCTTGTCGGCCAGTGCCATGACCTGGGTGTGGGCGAAACCGCCCATGATCGTGCCCGACTCGATTGCCTCCGGCGACGCACATGTCCGGGCCCGTTCCACGATGGCGGAAAAATCCTTTGTACCCCCCGCGGGCCGGTCGGCGATGTGTCCGGCCTCGGGATAGCTGGACACACCGGTGGTGAAGAGCCTGTCCAGGTAGGTGTTGTCCTTCTTCAGGGGGACCAGGCAGTTGGTGGTCAAAAGAATGGGACCGTTGAAGGATTCGAATTCACTGTTCTGATGCCACCACGACCCGCCGTAGTTGCCCACGAAGTGATCGTATTCTTTGAAGGCCGGATAACAGTTGGCCGGGAGCATCTCTCCGTGGGTGTAGACGTCGATCCCCGTTCCCGCTGTCTGCTGGAGCAGTTCCTCCATGTCTTTCAGGTCGTGACCCGAAATGAGGATGCCGGGATTTCCTCTCACACCGATATTGACCTCCGTTATCTCGGGATTGCCGTAGGCCGTCGTGTTGGCCTCGTCCAGAAGGGCCATGGTGGTAACGGCCGTCTCTCCCGCCCTCATGACCAGGGCGATCATATCGTCCACCGAAAGCTCCTTCGTGGTGGAGGCCAGTGCCTCCTTGAGAAACCCGTAGATGTCGTCCCTCTCGTGGCCGAGGACGGCGGCATGATCTGCATAGGCGGCGATTCCCTTGCAGCCGATGATCAACAGTTCTCTCAGGGACCGCACATCCTCGTTCGGTGCGGCGGTGATCCGAACATCATCGGACAGGGCCTTGGCCATGATCTCTTCACGGTCTTTCGGAGTCCAGGTGGCACAATCAGGAGGTGTGCCGGGCATGTCAGTACCGACTCTGTCCCGAAGGGCATCCCTGACCTCAATGCCCTCTTTGATCCGGTCGATAATCGCATCGTCGTCCCATGCCGCGTTGGTTATGGTAGTGAAGAGGGCCTTGCAGACAAAACGGGCGGCTGCCCTGTCCACCGTGTCACCTCCCTGCAGTCGTTCACTGTAAACTGCGATGCCCTTGCACACGTAAATGAGCAGATCCTGCAGATCGGCAGTTTCCTCCGGTTTGCCGCACACTCCCTTTAATGTACACCCCTGGTTGCGTGCCGTCTCCTGACATTGAAAACAAAACATGATGTTCTCCTTCCTTGATAAAAAAGTTTTGTGGAAACAGTAACCGAAGGAGATGGGTCTGTCCTTGACTTAAGTCAAATGTCTGCCCGTGAGTCTGATTTCACAGGGACAGGGAATGAAGCGCCCGGGAGGGGCAAGCGTCGTTGTGACCAGCGGCAGTGATCGAGATCGTTGCATGATGGGCGGTTATATCGGGAATCACTGAGTGTCTTGTACGATTTCCACCTGTGACAGCCTCGTAAAGAACCTGTTCTGCCGGTATATACCTGGTCGCGGGAGGCACCCCAGGTTTGTCTGTCAGTGACAGCGTACCGGTCTGCCACCTACGCCGGCGACAACCACTGTCCTGCATACCTCAACTCTATCATGCCGGTACGACAGTGTACAGCACAAATACCGTGAATCACTACATGATGGGCGAAGCTTCATGCCACGGGGATGTCACTGACTAGGGCGGCATGCTGCAGGTCCTGTGCCCCCTATGCAAAGCGGAGCGGGATCGATCGATCACTCCATCGGTTCCATATCGGTCTACATTGTCCTTCGTGGTACTGTCCCTGTCGGGAGAAACCGTGAGTTGTCTCCAGGGATTTCCCGGTAGCGCAGTGAGGGAATCCGGGACATGGTCTGCCGGAGGGAAATCACCGAGATCGTCGCAGGTCAGGGGAAGGACTGTGTGAAGTGTTGCGGGTGATAGTTGGCCCGCAGATAGATCTGTGGAAACTCTTCCGAGAGTTTCGATCTGTCGTAGATACATTTCAGTATAGTGAGGATGTCACGATCTCCGGACCACAGTGTCTTCGATTCATTTTCGTGTGCCGCCTTGAGGCAGCAGTTTGCCACGAAACCGAAATCGGCATCCTTGGGGAACTCTTTCGTTCCCACGACGTGAACGCAGTCCTTACAGTGTTCTACAATTGCTCTATAGAGTGAGTGGTTACTGAAATCGAAAACCTGCCCTTGAGCCTTCAGGGTCTCTATGAGCGTGTCGATGTGTTCGAGATAATTCTTCTGGTGTTTCCATATGCCGTCAATCCACTCCGCACCGTGCCGCGTTCGTGACTGGTAGGCAAAGAGGAAATGGTCTATCCCCCGCTTTTGTTCCACGTAGATTTCCTGCGGTATGGCGATGTCGAGGGTGAAGACGATATCTTCCAGCACCCTGAGAAAGTGATTCAGTTCACGAAAGAGCAGGGGCAGGTACACCCTGAAACTTCTGTTCTCGGTACGTTTGATATATCCGGCGTAATTGAATATCTGATTGATAAGCCGGGACCTGACATATCCCGGGTGTCTTACGATCTTTCCACCGGTGACCTGGCATGTCCGGGGGTCGGCGATTTGCGGCACCGGGAGCTCGTCTGCGATATAGGCGGAAAACATGTTTGAGTCGATGATGTTTTGAAACCGGTTTTCTTCAAATACCGACTTGAGTGAGAAGGGATATCGTTGACTGTCATGCATTGAACTGCTTCCTCGTTATTCCTGTCTCACGGGAATAGTTCAGTTTGGGATTTTCCTCTCTGCTCATGTGATAGGATCATCATTATACCAGAGTTCTTATCCTCTTTCCACGACCCACAAATGGGACGGGAACTCATCAATCATCAGCACATGACACTGGACAGTCGTAGTGCCATGTACCGGATAGCCAAGACATCTCTGCTCTGCCCGGCAGGGATTGTAAAACATATACGGGGGACAGGATCCATGGCGGACCGAAATGTCCTGCCTCCTGTTCCCGAAGCCTCACCGTGAACCCTTTGATCCCTTTGGATTATTGCTGTGGGGTATCTAAGCGGGCAGAAAGGATATCGGGACGATGCCCTGTATGTTCCGTTGTCGATCAGCCCTTTTTCGGAATACCGGTAAGCAATATCCTTTGGATGGTTTCTTTCCCCTCCATCCTCGGCCGTATATCATCGTCGCACACAACGCATATCCCCGAGTCACTAATATGTTTCACCAGCGATTCATGAAAATCCGCATCGTCATCGTCGATACCGGGTGTGCCCAGATCTGGGTCTTTCTATCTGTCCTTTCCGTTTCCACTGCTCATGGCATCCTCTACATTATAATGTTATGTGCCGGCCTGTGAGAAATAGAGAAAAAAGAAACAATAGGACAGCGCCTATTTTTGTCTTCATGTTAGGTATCTCGTTATAGGTCTGCCTGACAGCATGCCGGACGTTTACGAACATAATCGGTCTATTTCTGAAATTCTTTAACGAAAAATAGACAACGCCTCTTTTTTCTGCATGCTGGGTGTCACTCTATCGGCCTGCCGATGATATGCCGGAGCTCTATCGGATCGATGGGTATAGTTCCGGCATGCCGTGACGCTACCGGTGGGAATCGAGATTTGCAGGTATTGAAGTGACCGGCGGGTGGTCCCCTATAGCCCGGCGACGGCAATGGCATCAAATATGCCCCGTCTCATGAGCATGACGGCAATCGCGGCCAAAAGCAGGCTGGCGACCTTGGATATGGTCTTGGTGCCGGTCTTCCCCAGGAGCGCGGCAATGGGTTTGGCAAAGGCGAATATGATACCGGCCAGGATGATGTTGGCAATGACGGCCATTGCCGTTATCATGGTACCATGGGTGGTTGCCAGCAGGATGCAACTAGTCAGAAGGGCGGGACCCGTGATCAGGGGGATGCCAAGGGGCACGGCGCGTCACTTCCTTGATTTCCCCTTCTCCATCGGGCGGGGACAGGCTTCGCGGGAATGACGCTGTGGCATATATTGTCGCCGGTGGAATAACAGTGTCGATATAAGCTGTATGTCCCCGAATTAAAGCTGTTTATTCCCCAGGGTGCGCGCATTTCCCGTTGCGTGTTCGGGTGTAGCGAGCGAATTCTCATGTCTCATTTAGCCGATTTGGCGGTACTGCCAATTTGGCTAAATGGTGATTTCCCTTTGTTCCCATGCCCCAGCGTAGGGGGCTTTCATCCATTGCTTGTAACGTTTCCCTCCGCACATTTATTAAAAATGGCAGCGTTGCCAAATCTAATAAATGCAGGCAATCCTTTATTCATCAAGGTTCAGATTCTCAGCCTCTGCGATATCGCATAATCATGCCAAAAGATTTTTCCGTTTCAGGTGTAACGGTTGTGGGGAATGTTTGCTCAATGGCTCTCGGCTATGACCATTTTTTCTTTCAATGGTCATAGTGTCCGGGTGGGTCGCGTGGGACAATAGCAGGAAAGTATCCGCATTATTGTCAATTCGTTGCCATATACACACATCCCTTTATACTCTGTTAACTGAGACGGGGGAAATATTTAAGCAACTGAAAATGTAATATGTTCAAACAGCCTTTTAATGCTGCCGATGTTCACGAAAGGTGCTTACAGGAGACAATGATAAATAATCGAACAATTGTTTTGATGGCAGCATGGTAATAGATTACGTAATCATTGTCAGTGAAATTTATTGTTATTATATCATTCTGTTATATCCCCGGCTGGTATATGTCGATGGTATCCTGTGGGGTGATACAACATATTGGTTCACACAATTTACAATTGAAGAATAGCATGATATAACTGGCAAATCTATGATGGAGGTACCGCCTTGAAGAAACGGATTGTCGTCATTCTCTTTCTCCTTCTCCTTGTGGGGGTCGGTTATTTTGTATATGTGGGGCAGCAGGAGATCCAGACACAGGAGCACTACTATTCCGGGACCATAGAGGCGACGACGTCAGAACTATCCTTTCAGGTCGGCGGCAGGGTGACAGAGGTCCCGGTGGAAGAGGGCGAGCGGGTGGAAAGAGACCAACTGTTGGCGCAGGTGGATCGATCCCTCTATGAGGCCCGGCGCGACCAGGCACTGGCGAGTCTCAATACGGCCCGGGAAAACCTCCGGAAAATGGAGACAGTCCTCGATCTCTACCGGGAGACGCTCCCCGCCGAAGTGGCGCGGGCGAAGTCGGCTGTCGAGGTGATTCGGTCGCAGCTGCGGGAACTCACTGCCGGGTATCGCAAGCAGGAGGTGGAACGGGCACGGCTGGCCTACCTGGCGGCGAAGGACGTCCTCGATGAGGCCGCCCGCGATAAGGAACGGTACGACCGTCTCTTCAGTAAGGATATCGTCTCCGAAAAGAGCAGGGATGCCGCGAAACTCACCTATGAAACCGCCTCCCGTGAGTTTGAACGGGCGAAAGAGACCCTCGATATGCTCCGGGAGGGGATCAGGAAGGAGACGATCGGGACTGCGGAGGCAAGACTTGCCGAGGCGAAAGCGGCACTGAGACAGGCGAAAATAAATCTGAAAAAGATCGAGACGGCCAAACGGGATGTGGAGCAGGCACGAAGCCAGATCGCTGTGGCACAGTCGACCGTTGCCCTTGCCGATATCAGCCTCGATTATACATTGCTCAGGGCGCCCTTTGCCGGTACCGTGACGAGCCGCAATGTGGAACCGGGTGAGGTGGTGACATCGGGGCGTGAGGTGCTCTCACTGGCCGATCTCTCCACCGTCTATCTGAAGATATTTGTCGATGAGGAGGACCTGGGAAGGGTGAAGATCGGCCAGGAAACGGACGTGAAGAACGATACCTTCCCCGACCGGGTCTACCGGGGACGTGTCTCCTTTATCTCTCCCGAGGGGGAATTTACCCCCAAGATAATCCAGACGCACAAGGAGCGTGTCAAGCTCGTCTATCTTGTGAAGATTTCCATTCCCAATGCCGAGGGGGAACTGAAATCGGGAATGCCTGCCGATGCCTGGTTACGAGAATGATCCCATGAGAGGGGACGCTCCTGCCTTTGGTGACCGGGCCGTGGTGATCGACGGCGTATCCATGAGTTATGGCGGTGAAGTCGCCCTCGATGATGTGTCCCTTGTCGTCGAACGGGGTGCCATATGCGGGTTTGTGGGATCCGACGGCGCCGGCAAGACCACACTGCTCAGGATGGCGGCGGCCATGCTGCGCCCCGCTGCCGGGACAATAGAGATCAACGGCCTCGACGTGGTCACACACCGCAGCGCCATCAAGTCGATGATCGGTTACATGCCTCAGCGGTTCGGTCTCTACCAGGACCTAACGGTTCGGGAAAACATCGATTTCTTCATGGACATCTTCGGCATCTCGGGCAGGGAACGGAAGAAACGGCGCGAGCGCTATCTTCGGTTCTCCAATCTTCATCCCTTCGAGGACCGCCTGGCGGGCAATCTCTCAGGGGGAATGAAACAGAAGCTGGGGCTGGCCTGTGTCCTGGTCCACGAGCCCGATCTTCTGATCCTCGATGAACCGACAAACGGTGTCGATCCCGTCTCACGCCAGGAATTCTGGGACATACTATTTCAGATGAAGGGGCAGGGTATGACCATCATGGTCTCCACGGCCTATCTCGATGAGGGGGAGAGGTGTGACGCGCTGGCGTTGCTGCACCGGTCACGTCTCATCGACAGGGGTGTCCCCGCCCAGATACAGTCTCATTTCGCCAATCTGGAAGAGGCCATGATCCACCGCATTCAGGAGTACGACAGGGAACTGATCCATGACACATTTCAACTCTGACGCCATTGCCGTGGAAAACCTGGAGAAGCGGTTCGGGAAATTCGTGGCCGTCGACAGGATCACCTTTTCCGTGAGAAAGGGGGAGATCTTCGGCTTCCTCGGCTCCAACGGCTCGGGTAAATCGACGACTATCAGGATGCTCTGCGGGATACTGACACCCACGTCGGGTCGCGGGACAGTGGCGGGATACGACATCGAGCGGGAATCGGAGAAGATCAAGCAGTCCATCGGGTACATGTCGCAGAAATTTTCCCTCTATGAGGACCTGTCCCCCTATGAGAATATCAGGTTCTACCTGGGCATCTACAATATACCCGCCTCCCTCTGGCAGGAACGCATGGAGTGGGTGCTCCATCTGGCCCGCCTGGAGGAGGTGCGGCATCGCCTCACGCGGGACCTGCCCCCGGGATGGCGGCAGCGCCTCGCCCTGGGGTGTTCGCTCTTGCATCGGCCCGACATACTCTTTCTCGATGAACCCACGTCGGGCGTCGATCCCATCACGCGGCGCCACTTCTGGGACTTCATCGGGAGGCTTGCCGCTGAAGGGATAACCGTCTTTGTGACGACACACTATATGGATGAGGCGAACAACTGTGAGCGCATCGTCATGATCAACGAGGGGAGGATCGTTGCCGCCGGGAGTCCCGCCGAGATTGTGGCCGAGACCATTCCCGAAAGGCACGATGCCGATCTGAATGACGCCTTTATCACCATCATGTCGGGGGGTGAGGCGTGAGTATCCGCACGATACAGGCCATTGCCAGAAAGGAATTCTATCATCTCATCCGGGACTTCAGGAGTTTATATCTGGCCTTCGCCATCCCCCTCTTTCTGATCCTCCTCTTCGGCTATGCCCTCAGCATGGATGTGGACAACATCGATACCGTCGTCATGGATCACGACAGGACGGAACTGAGCCGCGATTTCATCACCAGGCTCACGGCATCTCCCTATTTCAGGGTGACGGCCTATCTCGATGACGAAAAAGAGGTGACACGCGCCATCGATCACGGGTGGGCGCGTATGGCCGTCGTTATTCCACCCAAATGGACGGAACAGATCAGGGCCGACCGCGATGCGCCGCTGCAGCTCCTCTTTGACGGCAGCGATCCCAATTTTGCCGGTATCTCCGTGGGATATGTGACGCGATTTGTCGAAGAGTACAACAGCCGGCTGCTCCTCGATTTTCTCAACCGGAAGGGCATGGAGACGATCGATCCCCCCATACGGGGGGAGATTCGCGTCTGGTTCAATGAGGATCTGGAGAGCAAGAAATTTGTAGTTCCCGGCATTATCGCCATTATTATCATGATCGCGGGGGCCATGCTGACGTCCCTCGTCATCGCCCGGGAGTACGAGAACGGCACCATGGAGACAATCCTCTCCGTGCCCATAGGGGCCGCCGAGTTTCTGCTGGGGAAGGCCGTCCCCTATTTCCTCATCGGCTTAACCGACGTCCTCATCGCCGTCCTCATGGGACAGGTCCTCTTCGGGATCGTCATGAAAGCGAGTTTCTGGCTTCTCCTGTTCGCCTCATGCATCTATCTCGGCGTGGCCCTCAATCTGGGGCTCTTCATCTCCATCGTCACCAAGTCCCAACTGGTGGCAAACCAGGCCGCCGTTCTCATTACCTATCTCCCCTCGGTTCTGCTGTCCGATTTCGTCTTTCCCATCGTCAATATGCCCACAATACTGCAGGTGATCACCTATATCATACCGGCCCGCTATTTCATCGATATCTTGAACGGCCTCTACCTGCGTGATCTGGGGCTCGACATGCTCTGGCACAGCTATGTCGTTCTGGCCGTCATGGTCGTCGTCATCGGCTTCTTCAATCTGATTATGCTGAAGCGGGAGGGGATGTAGCATGCGGTGGCTTCGTATCAGGGAACTGGTGAGAAAGGAGTTTATACAGCTCTTCAGGGACAAGAAGAACCGGCCCCTGCTGATCATTGCGCCCCTGGTGCAGCTGCTCATCTTCGGCTATGTGGTGACCACCGACATCCGGACCATTTCCCTCGGTCTGGTGGACCAGTCGAAGACGAGGGAGAGTCGCATGCTCATCGATGCCCTCGATGCGAACAAGACCTTCAATATAATCTATTATGCCGACAGGCCGCAGGATCTGGAGGATCAGCTGCTGCGCCGGAAGGTCGAGCTTGCCGTCAAGATCGGTCCCGATTTCGCCGGGAAGATCAGGCGGGGTGACACGGCACCGGTGCAGATACTGGCCGATGGGAGCATGAGCAACATGGCCTCGGTGCGGATCTCTTACACCTCCGTCGTCATCGAAAGGCTGAACCAGCGCTTCATCAGGGAACTCCATCCCTTCACCATGCAGTATGGACGGGTCGATGCACGGATTCGCACCTGGTACAACCCCAATCTCCACAGTCACAATTTCTTTGTCCCCGGGATCGTGGCCTTCCTCATCATGATACTGACCCTCCTCTTTACATCCATGGCCATCATCAAGGAGCGGGAGATAGGGACCATGGAGCAGCTGATCGTGACCCCTATGAGTCCCTTTGAACTGATCCTGGGGAAGACGATCCCCTACAGCATCATCGCCATCGTCCAGATGATCGCCGTCACCATATTTGCCGTTCTGTGGTTTCGCATACCCCTCGTGGGGAGCATTCCCCTCCTCTTTCTCTCTACCTGCGTCTTTCTCCTGAGCAACCTGGGGATCGGGCTCTTTATCTCCACCATCTCGACGACACAGCAGCAGGCCATGATGACCACCTTCTTTTTCATCCTCCCCTTTTTCATGCTCAGCGGCTTCATCTTTCCCATCGAGAATATGCCTACCGTCGTCCAGTGGTTTACCTACATCAATCCGCTGCGCTACTTCCTCGACATCATCCGGGGGATCTTTCTCAAGGGTGTGGGGCTGGAGGTCCTCTGGCCGCAACTGCTCTCGTTGGGCATTCTGGGGATTGTTGTGTTCACGGGGGCCGTGGGGCGCTTTCACAAGAGACTCGACTGATGTGACGGTATGGCAGGACAGGGCAGTGCCCGGCAGACCGGCCAATCTGGCCATGGTGTTGCATAAAGGTCTTTCCCGTGACCGATTTTTGGTGTAACGTCGCACACAACATGCTTGGTACCGTGCAGGTATGGCAGCTCGTTGTGCGCGGATCACGGGTGAATTACAAAAACAACTGCCCTTGCGGAGAAAGATACCCTGCAATTCCCTGCGGGGAACTGAAGTGGAGATCAGATCTTTCCGATCCGGGCGGTGCGGGAGTGTGTATATGACAGTCAGTGTGATTATGGGACTTATCGGCGGTCTGGGATTGTTCCTCTTCGGGATACATCTATTGAGCGATTCCATGAGGAAGCTCTCCCTCGGTTTTTTGAAGATTCTCCTCGAAAAGGTGACATCCAACAGGGTGAAGGGGGCCGCCCTCGGCGTTGTCGTTACCTCTGTCATACAGAGTTCGAGCGCCACATCCGTTCTCCTTATCGGCTTTCTGAATGCGGGCCTCATCTCGCTGGCAGCGGCCCTCCCTGTCATATTCGGGGCGAACATCGGTACCACCATCACGGCACAGTTGATCGCCTTCAAATTGACAAAATCGGCCTACCTCTTCGTGTTCATCGGCGCCGTTATGTATCTCTTCGCCAAGAAGACAAAGAACAGGAACCGGGGGCGCGCCATTGTCGGCTTCGGCATCCTCTTTCTGGGACTCTCTACGATGGGCGCGTCGGTGAAACCGCTGGCCCAGAACGAGGCGATCGTGAACGTCTTTATCAGCTTCGGTCAGCATCCCTTCCTGGCAATACTGATAGGTCTGGCAGTCACCGTCCTGCTGCAGAGCAGCAGTACCACCATCGGTATGGTCATCGCCTTCGCCTCGGCCGGTCTCCTCGATCTTCCCTCTTCCATCTATCTCGTTCTCGGTGACAATATCGGTACCTGTGTCACCGCCGTGCTCGCCAGCATCGGCGGGAAGCTGGTGAGCAAGCGACTGGCCGCCGGCCATGTCCTCTTCAATGTGGTGGGGACACTGGTCGTGCTCCCCTTTATTCCCCTCTACATCCATTACATCCCCCTGCTTTCCGGTGATCTCGCCCGGCAGATAGCCAATACACATACGATCTTCAATATCGTGAATACCATCGTGTTGCTTCCCTTCGTTCCCCTCTTCATCAAGGTCCTGGACAAGATCTTTCCGGGGCAGGACTACGAAAAGATAGAGGCGCGGTTTCTCGATGACAACCTCCTTCCCACACCCGGTCTGGCCATCAAGGCCGTTACCAAGGAACTCTCCGCCATGCTGGGCATCTGTCAGGAGATGTTGCAGAAGGCGAGACAATGTGTCCTGTTATACAACCATAAGCTGAGGAATGAAATCTCCATCGACGAAGAGTCTGTCGACGAGATGCAGAAGGATATTACCCATTATCTCGTTGAATTGACCCAGCATGAACTGGGGGAAAAAGAGAGGAACCTGATTCCTGCCCTGATCCACAGTGTCAATGATATCGAAAAGGTGGGTGATTACTGTGAAAGCCTGACCCGGCTGACCCAGCGGACCTATGAGAACGACCTCACCTTTTCAGAGAGTGCCAAGAGTGAACTGGAACGGCTCTTCGACAAGACCTATTTTCTCATGAGACATACGAGAAAGGCACTCGACAACAATGATGAAAAGGCGGCAATGGTTACACTGAACATCGAAGAAGAGATCGACGACCTCATCGATCAGTATAAGATGACCCACCTCGTGCGGCTTGAAGAAAAGATGTGCATCAGCGACGCGGGGCTCATCTATTCCGACATGCTCACCGATATAGAGCGTCTCAACGATCACCTCTGCAATATTACGAAGGGTATACTCCATATAGGGAAGCGATAGAGACAGGGGGCAGAGTGTGGAGGGGCGGGGGTGTACGCACGATTATTGTACATCAGGATCTCCACCATGCGGCTCAAGAGATAGGTGCCCCTTCAGTGAAAAGCACCGACATTTTACTTGACAGACACAGCGCTATTGGTTATCAATTGAATGTATATATTTTATCAACTGGCGGTGAAGCAGGGGGTTGCGGCGCGCCGATAGAGCGGGGGATTCTTCGCAGTAGACAGTGCTGGCGGTACGTAGTAATTTCATGTTCTGCCTGTCTCACTCGGGCGTTTGAAAGGACTCTCAGTCTGGTCTCGTAACAGGTATCTTTGAAAGAGGAATATGTCCATATGCTCTGGTCGCTGAGAAAACGAAACAAAGTCAACTCACAGGGGAAACGGGAACTGGAAGCCTTTTTCGGCAAGGGTATTCACTTCGAGGGCGATCTCACATTCGAGGGGACCCTGCGGATAGACGGTTTTTTCGAGGGGGAAATAGAGGGTGGTACCCTCATCGTCGGGGCCGACGGTGTCATCCATTCGGATATTTCCGTTTCCCATATCGTCGTCTATGGCGAGGTCAGGGGAAATATCAGGGCAGACAAGAGGATCGATATCGATGCCCTGGGGAAGGTGTACGGTAATATTGAGGCACCCAGCATTGTCATTCATGACGGTGCCCTCCTTGAAGGGACTTGCAGGATGGAAGGGGAATCGAAGGCACTCGCTGCGGTGATACCGATAGACGCCGTATCGCAGGAGGAGGTGAACCTGCTGAGACGGGGTGCAGACCTGCAGGACATGAGAGAGATGACGGAACAGGATGTCCTGCTGGCCAGGGTGAAGCTTCTCATCATCATGTGTGCCGCCTACCTGAAAGACTATCCCCTGGGAGAATATCGCAGGGATGCAATCATAGAGAATGCCAATCATGTTGCCACAGGCAGTGGGGATGTGCCTGTCTGCCGGGAATTGACGCAGGGAGACAGCAATGCCACTGACGGGATGGATCGCACATATGTGTTGCGCGAACGGGTTCGTCTCCTCGCACTCATGGCTAAAGGGTTTGCCGAAGGCAATCCCATGGGGCAGTTCAGGAGACAGGCGCTGGAAGAGAATATCGAATTCATTGGCGGGGCAATCAATTTCTCAAACCAGACAATTGATATGCGATTTCTCAGGGTGGCGTGAGGTAGCGGGACATGGAGAATGTTAAAATTGCAGTCGTGGATGGCGATACCACGGTCAGGGCATTTGTGGTAAATCTTTTGACCTATTGCGTCAACAGACACGTACTGTCCTTTGAGGATGCCGAATCGGCATGGGATCATTTTCAAGAACATGCCGATATCGATATCTTCGTGCTGGAGGTTGGCAACCCCGGCGGTCTTGATGTCCTGGGAAGAATCAAGGAGAGGGATGCCGGAAGGATATGTGTGGCCATGTCATCCAGCAGTGACGACGAACAATCGGCCGGAAAACTCGGAGCCGATGCCTTTCTGGCCAAGCCCTTCGGCATGGATGATCTCTTTGCGGTAGTGCAGTCATTCGTTGCCGAGGAAGAGAAGTCCACCACCGCGGTCTGACAGAGACCTGCGAGATTGTCCCCGGACCACAGCATACACGGTTTCGCTGTTCCTCGTCCCGGGGAGAGACAGTCCCCTCCGTTACCACCATACATCCCCGATGAACCGGTTACTGTCCCTCTGTCAGAGTATCTCGAAGACCGACAGTGGCAGGCCCCGTTCCGTCACTGCCCTGTCTATGGCGCTTTTGGAACCGAGTACCTTTATCAGTCCCTCCGTACGGGCCCTCCTCAGTACCTCAGCGAAGATCCTGAAATCATCGACAGTGGTGGAGAGTATCTCATCCCGTATCTGCTGGAGATATGCATCGGAAGTACCCGTCAGGTAGCGGATCATGGATGTGTATCCCTTGGCATCGGGAAGCAGGTAGGTGTCGATGTCACCGATGGCGCCGATGATACACTTGGTCAGTTCCCTGTCGTCGATGTCCACCCCCTCAAGAAATTCAGCCGTTCCATCGAAGACATCCAGTGTCTCCAAGAGATTGGGGTCCCGGTATGAGAGAAAGGTGAGTATGCCCGAGAGGTGATCGAAGTTGCAGAATGATCCATAGGCGCCGCCCCGAACGCGGACACGGTCCCACAGCCATGATGTCCGCAGGTACCGTGTGATGACTCCCGTCGATCCCGTGAACCGGTACCCCAGCCGGTAGAGGTCCATTCCCTTGCCCACGTAATTGACCTGTGCCGGAAGGGTCATGCCCTCGAAATCAGGGGGGCACTGCGGTGTCCACTCCACGCGATCGGTATCTCCGCGCGGAAATTTCTCCAGGAATGTGTCAATGTCGTTTCGGGCACCGGTCCATCCCCCGCCGTCGATGGTGGCGTTGACGATCATGGAATCCCTGTCCAGCAAAAGGTGCAGCATGTCCTGCAGTGCGGCTGCGATGGAGGACCACTCTCGGTCCATCTTTGTGACGAGATCACGGAGGAAAAAGAGATAACTGACACCATCCATCTGTTCCGCCGCCCACCCCGATTCACTGAAATGGGATCGCAGTCTCAGATTGACGACCTGGTGTCCCCCGGGGATGACAGACTGTTCCTGACGGGCCTTTTCTTCCAGGACCATCTGCTTGAAACGTTCCCGGTTGTCCATCCGGGGACTGAAGAGGAGATCGGTAAGTATATCCATGAGGTCGGGCACCCGCGACAGGACGGCCTTTCCCCTGAGAAAGAGCCGTGCCTCGGTGGCCCCGCTCTCCCTGATCATTGAGGTCAGTATGGAGGAGTGAATGCCACCCGTCGTCCGCCCTATCCTCTGGGAGATCTTTACATAATCTTCTTTCTCCGTTCCCATCTCGATCAGTGCACGGCTGAAGAGGGGAACGTAGGGGATATACTGCTGGGGGAGCCGATGGAGGTCGAAACCGATATCGAGATAGAGTATGCCGTTTGTGAACAGGTCGTGGTAGAGGATCGTCGGTCCACCCTCTGCCAGGACCATCCGGGGGATATGCTTGTTTTCCCGTGCCAGGTCTTCTCTGTTCAGTGTGGGTATGGTCGCCAGTGCCTCGTGGGCATCGGGCCGTTCCTGTATCTCTTTGAGTTTCTGTGTGTCGGCCACTATCTGTGCGATGTCGCCGTCAGCCATCGCCCTTCGGATTGTCTCCAGCCTCTGTCGTTCATCCCCTTCTTCCCGCTCTCCCAGCGTCGGGTCCGGTGTGAGCACGACGGTGGTACGGTGGAGATTATGCAGGAAGTGACGATCCACAATCCCTTCGAGGTAGCGGTCCCCCGTCGCGATATTCGATTTTATGGACTCAAGGGTCTCCTCGAAGGGGAGCAGCGCCAGCGGGTCTCCGTTGTAGAGCCACGTGGTGAGTGCCGTCAGCATCAGGGTAAGTCCCCGTGGAAAGCGTCCCGTGTTGTACTCGCGCAGGCGGAATTCGGTGGTGTTGACGGCCGCTTCAACCGCACGAGGGTCGAGACCCTCTTTCGCGAGGCCCTCGAACGTATCAATGATGAGGGTCTCCACGCGGCGTGCATCTGCGACATCGATCCCCTTGAGCCCGACGGAAAAGAACATCTGCCGCAGTTCGCTTTCCAGACCTCCTCCCGCGATATCCTCACCGAGGCCCGAATCAATGAGGGCCTTTCTCAGCGGTGATCCGGGCATCTCCAGGAGCACGTGGTTCAGGATAGCGAGTGCCATATTCATGGTTGGGTCACCGGTTTCCGCAAGGAGCCAGTTGACTGTCACCATTCCCTTGGAAGATGTCTCCCCTTCACCCACCGCAAAGGGGTGAACAATGTTCCGGGGGCTCTCAAAGGGTTGCTGCAGGGGGATCTGGGAGCGCACGTCGATCTTCTCGAAATCCCTGAGGTATGTGTCGAGTATATGCAGCCGTTCGTCGGGGTCGTCGTCGCCATAAAAGAAGATGCGCGAGTTCGACGGGTGGTAATAGGTCTGGTGAAAGTCCATGAACTGATCGAAGGTCAACTGGGGGATGACCTTCGGATGTCCCCCCGAATCGAGGCCGTAGGTGATGTCGGGGAAGAGTGACTGCTGTGAATGCTCTGCAAGCAGGCTGTCGGGCGATGAATAGGCGCCCTTCATCTCATTGAAGACGACTCCCTTGTACGTAAGGGGGTCGTCTGTGCTGTTCAGCTCGTAGTGCCATCCTTCCTGCTGCAGTGTGAAGGGGGTGAGCCGGGGATAAAAGACCGCGTCGAGATAGACATCGATGAGATTATAAAAATCCTGCACATTCTGGCTGGCCACGGGATAACAGGTCTTGTCGGGGTAGGTGAAGGCATTGAGAAAGGTCTGGAGAGAACCCTTCAGTATCTCGACGAAGGGTTCTTTCACGGGGTATTTTCGTGAACCGCAGAGGACGGAGTGCTCCATAATGTGCGGTACGCCGGTGGAATCGGTGGGCGGCGTCCTGAAGGTTATACCGAAGACCTTGTTCTCATCATCGCTGCTGATGGACAAGACCTCGGCGCCCGTCTTCACATGCCGGTACAGTCGTGCCCCTATCTTCAGTTCTGCTATATCCTGATCACGTAACAGTTCAAACCCCTGTGTTGTTGTCATTGTTTCCTCCCCTGTAGTGTCAATCAATGAGACGAAATGTGTTATTTCCGTCCCACCCCTCAAGACAGTGTCCTGCCGGGATGACACGTCTCTTTCTAATACTCGATTTCATAGGTCTCTTCAACCTCCATTTTCGAATTGAAGAGCGAACGCATTCCCCGCTCTCTGCTCGGGGGGTAGCGAGCGAATATAAAACAAACAATTTCCTTGCTTGCATACAGGGGAAAGTCCCCTTCAGGGGATAAGGTCCCTCGTGGGGCTATATGCGGTAACGAAATTGCTTTCTTACGAAACAATTTCTTCCTTACTGAGTACCGGCCGACCCGGTGGCATGCCTCCGCAGGGTGGTGCGACGTGGGGAAAAATAATTGCATCACTGTTGCATTTATGGTATTGTTACTTTCATGAGAGAAAAGAAACACCACTGTAATGCAGCACAGAGCCTCAAAGAGGCCGGACTGAACAGGACACCGCAACGGGTGGCGGTCCTCGATATGCTGATCCGTGCCGAGAGACCGATAACTGCTAGTGACATACTGCGCGGCATCAATGGCAGCCAGGATATAAACAGGGTGACCGTCTATCGGATCATTTCGTGCCTCAAAGATCATCGAATTATCAGAGAAATTCCGACACATGACGGGATCAATCACTATGAAATGGCATGCATGCACAATCCCCTGCACCCCCACTTTTATTGCCGGGTCTGCAAGACCATGTATTGTCTCGATCCCCTGACAATTGCCAATACCTGGGAATGGCTGGCAGGTCCCCATGACTACACCGTCGAGGGAATCAACATCGGGCTGTATGGCCTCTGTCGAAACTGCAGCCGGAAACTGGAGCGAGACACTGTTGCGAAAGTATCCCGGGAGGATCACCCATGATAGGGCACACGGTCAAGGAACTGAAGTCACATTTTCCCTTCACCGTCTTCGGTGCCGTTACCGGTATCGTCATCATGGTGCTTTTTCAGACCATCCCCTATAACGCATCTTACACCATTTTTTATGTCTTCCATCCCATCCATGTCCTCCTCAGTGCGCTGGTCACCTCTTCCATGTATACCATGTACAAACGACGGAAAGCGGACAGGGGATATAAGCTGTGGCACCTGCTCATCATCGGCTATGTCGGATCTGTGGGAATCGCCACACTCAGTGATTCTCTTATCCCCTATCTGGGAGAGATACTGCTGCAGATGCCGAAGCGGGAGATCCATCTCGGGTTCATAGAGAAATGGTGGCTTGTCAATCCCCTTGCCATCCTCGGCATCGCCATTGCGTACCTCAGGCCTGCCACCAAGTTTCCCCACGCGGGGCATGTCCTTCTGAGCACCTGGGCATCCCTTTTTCACATCATGATGGCTGCAAGCGGGCCCTTGGGCGTGGTGTCCTATATAACTATTTTTCTCTTTCTCGTCATTGCCGTCTGGATCCCCTGCTGTGTGAGCGATATCGTCTTCCCCCTCCTCTTTGTCGATGAAGGGAAAGAGTCCCATGAGGGGCATTAGGGGAATGGCCACTTCCCGGCAGTCCTCCACGATGCGTTATCTGTGAATCTCCCGTCACGGGATGCGACGAGATGGGGGTCTATCTATGCCGGTTCCTCAGGGATGTGCAGCGGTCTTCTTTGAACCCCGGTAGAGTTCATATTCCAGGAGCCTGCACTCGATACTGCCGTTGTAAAAGGGGATTCTCCTCTTTGTCCTGAGGCCCACCTGTTTCGCCAGTGCAAGATTTCCGGTAAAGATATATCCCCGGTACCCGGAGCATGTGCCCTTGAAAAAGTCACCGATGCCCCGATAGGTCTCTTTGAGATTACCGACATCGCCCATGCGCTCGCCATACTCGGGATTGATCATGATAATCCCGGCGCCGTCAGGGATCGTTGTGTCGGCATAGTCGGAGACGGAGAATTCGATGATGTGTTCGACGCCCGCCGTCCTGGCATTTTTCCGGGCCGCCTCGATGGCCCGGGGGTTGATATCGGAGGCGATGATGCGGATATCACATCCTTTACGGGATTGTCTGTTCGTTGTATTTCTCAGTTGCGTCCATGCGGCCTTCCTGAATCCGGGGATATGCATGAATCCGAAATTGTTTCTGAGCAGTCCCGGTGCCCGGTTGAGGGCAATCAGGGCCGCCTCGATGGCCAGTGTCCCGCTGCCGCACATGGGATTGATAAAATTGCCGTTGCCGCACCAGCCCGATGCCAGGATAAGGGAGGCGGCAAGCGTCTCCTGCAGTGGAGCCGCAAGGGGTATCTTTCTGTATCCCCGCCGTGACAGGGGTTCGCCCGAGGTGTCGAGATAGACTGAACAGCGGTCCTTCACCCAGTAGAGATAGATCACCACCCCCTTTCGTTGGGGACCCGAATCGGGCCGCCTGCCCGTCAGCTTCAGGAACCGGTCCGCTATGGCATCCTTGCATCTGACATTGGCGAATCTCGAGTCCCGGATGGAGGGATTGTCTACCGATGACGTGACGGTGAAGTATCCCCCGGATTCGATATAGCGTTCCCATGGTATGTCCGATATGTGCCGGTACAGTTCGTCGGCATTTCGGGCCGTCACGTCGGTGATGCGTACAAGGACGCGATGACCCGTCCGGACGAGGAGATTGAGTTTCATGGCGTCGTCAAGGGTCCCCTCGGTTGCAATACCGGTGGCCAGTTCGGAGAGGAGAGGAAGGCCCAGTGCGGTGATTTCCTGCCTGAGGTAGGGTGGAATTTCCCTGGCACAGGTAACCAGGATGGATCTTTTTTCAAGGGCTGGAGACATAGTGTATACCTTTCCAATCATACATTCCCTCTCTACCATGTATTTACCGATCTGTGCCACCTCATAGTGCAGTTTATATGATATGGATTATTATTGACTTAAGGGCACAAAATATGTTTACTGTATTGATTAATTGTTCTGATGGATATTTCCCCCTCTATGGGGTGTGAGTGTCTCGTCAGGTGAGAGACCGTGATCCGGTTTCTCGTGTGCATGTGATGAACGTCCCACATACAAGAGATGGGGAGTTCTGGAGATAAAACCTAAATAAATGATTGGAGGAATAACAGTGGCAGATAATAAGAACGTGTATTTCTTTGGAGCAGGAAAGGCCGATGGCGTGTCTGAAATGAAAAATCTGCTCGGAGGAAAGGGTGCCAACATGGCCGAGATGACAAACCTCGGCATTCCCGTCCCTGCAGGATTTACCATAACTACCGAGGTATGTACCTACTTCTATGAGAATGACAGGAAGTATCCCGCCGGGCTGGAGCAGGAGGTAAATGAGGCCCTGGCGAAAATGGAAGGGGTCATGGGTGCCAAATTCGGTGATCCCCAAAATCCGTTGCTCATATCGGTACGATCGGGTGCCCGCATTTCGATGCCGGGCATGATGGACACGGTACTCAATATCGGATTGAACGACGAAGCGATCAAGGGACTGATTGCCAAGACCGGCAATGAGCGTTTTGCCTATGACGTCTATCGAAGATTTGTCAATATGTATGGCGATGTCGTCCTGGGCGTGGGTCCCCGTGATGAAAAGGAGCACAATCCCTTCGAAGAGATCATGGACCAGAAAAAGGCGGAGTGCGGTGTCACGCTCGACACGGAACTGTCGGCAGAAGATCTCAAGGACCTGGTAGTCAAATTCAAGGCGCTTATCAAGGACCGTCTCAAGAGAGATTTCCCCGATGATCCCATGGAGCAGCTCTGGGGAGCCATCTATGCCGTCTTCAACTCCTGGCAGACACCACGGGCATATATCTATCGAGAGATCAATGACATTCCGGAAGACTGGGGAACGGCAGTCAATGTACAGTCCATGGTCTTCGGAAATATGGGTGATGACTGCGCAACCGGTGTCGCCTTTACCCGTGATCCCTCGACGGGAGAGAATTATTTCTATGGCGAGTATCTCACCAATGCCCAGGGAGAGGATGTCGTTGCGGGAATCAGGACACCCCAGCCGCTGAACCGTGCCAAGGCTGTCCCGGAAGGCGTTTCCACACTGGAAGATGATATGCCCGAGCAGTACAAAGAGCTTGATGATATTCGAGCAAAACTCGAGGCACACTACAAGGAAATGCAGGACATCGAATTTACCATTCAGCAGAGGAAACTCTGGATGCTCCAGACACGAACGGGTAAGAGGACGGCGGCCGCCGCCGTCAAGATTGCCGTCGATATGGTGAATGAAAAACTGATCGACAAGAAGACGGCCATCATGCGCGTGGATGCGGCACAGCTCGACCAGTTGCTCCATCCGACACTGGAACCGAAGGCGGAGAAGGTACTGATCTCAAAGGGCCTGCCTGCCAGCCCGGGCGCCGGAGTGGGACAGGTAGTCTTCTCAGCGGAAGAGGCCGAGCAGTGGACCAATGACGGCAAAAAGGTGGTCCTGGTGCGGGCAGAGACGAGTCCCGATGATATCAAGGGAATGAATGTGGCAGAG
>Ga0272441_10005801_pt1 | contig 21173 bp, 20 predicted proteins | sample SSMProp6N_FD_193582 | JGI IMG/M metagenome (GOLD analysis project Ga0272441, IMG submission 193582) | Marine sediment archaeal communities from Little Sippewissett salt marsh, Falmouth, MA, United States - SSM-Prop-6N | ecosystem: Environmental > Aquatic > Marine > Wetlands > Sediment ...
ACGGCAACATATACCTGGACTTCGGCTCAGGCATAGCGGTCGCCAACATAGGGCACCGCCACCCGAAGGTCACCCAGGCCATCATCGAGCAGGCGCAGAGATGCGACCACGTCAACAGCTGCGACTACTTCACCGTCCCTCAGGTGGAGTTCGCGGAGAAGCTCAGCCGGGTGATGCCCTGGGAGGGGTCGAAGCGGTTTTTCTTCGGGAACAGCGGCTCCGAGACGGTCGAGTGCGCCATCAAGCTGGCCCGGGCCCACAGCAGGCGGCTATACTTCCTCGGCTACATGCGGTCGTTCCACGGCAGGACCATGGGCTCCCTCGCCTTCACGTCCACCAGCAGCAAGGCGAGGAAACACTTCGGGCCCATGATGCCCGGAGCCGTCTTGGCTCCGTACCCGTACTGCTACCGCTGCCCCTTCAAGCAGGAGTACCCCGGCTGCGGGCTGTACTGCCTCGACTACATCAAGGAACACCTCTTCAGGTTCGTCGTGACCCCCGGGGAGGTGGCTGGGCTGATCTTCGAGCCCCTCCTGGGGGCGGGCGGCTACGTGTCTCCGCCGGATGAGTACTGGCCGAGGGTCCGCGAGATGTGCGACGAGCACGGCATACTGCTCATCGACGACGAGGTGCAGACGGGCTTCGGCAGGACCGGAAAGATGTGGGCGTGCCAGCACTGGGACGTTGAGCCTGACATAATGTGCATGAGCAAGGCGGTGGCCGCGGGGCTGCCCATGGGGGTGTGCGCGGCCAAGGGCGAGGTGATGGACTGGGAGGAAGGCGCCCACGAGAACACCCTCGGCGGGAACCCGATAATAGTGTCGGCTGCCTCAGCGGTCATCGACGTGCTCACAGAGGAGAGGCTCTGGGAGAACGCCGCGAAGGTCGGGAAACACATCAAGAAACGGCTAACCGAGGCCCAGGACGATTTGGAGATCATAGGCGACGTCCGCGGCAAGGGCCTGATGATCGGGTTGGAGCTGGTCAAGGACAGAGAGACAAAGGAGCCAGCGGTGAGTGAACGAGATCAAACCATAACAGACGCGTTCAAGAGGGGGCTGCTGTTGCTGGCCGCGGGCCCGTGCAGCATCCGTTTGGCTCCGCCCCTAATACTCACGGAGGAACAGGCCGACAGCGGCGTAGACATACTGCTAGACGTGCTGAAGAACGTGTAGCCACCCAAATTCCCCATCCTCGATGAGAGTTACACCTTAACCGGTTTGAGCGACCTATTAATTCCGTTTTAAAAAAAGGGGTTAGAGCTGATCACGGCCCAGGTTGAAGGCTGCCTCGTTGACCTCAACCGTTCTAGGCGGGACACGGCTCAAGACCGCCTCGCGTAGGGCTTCCGTCCCGAAGGGGAGTCTCTCGCTGGCGGCCAGTGCTCCGAGGAGCACGACGTTCATGGTGCGCTCGTTCCCGGCCTCCACCGCCAACTCAGTCGCGTCAAAAGACACAACGTTCCCCGAGAGCCGCTTCAACGCCTCGATGAGCTGAGAGACATCCGGGTAGGTGTCGGCGCCTATGTTCGCATCCATGGATGGGACCGGGCGGGTGTTGGTGATGATCAACGTCCCCTCGTTGGCGTACTTCAAGGCGAGACGCAGGGTCTCGTTGGGCTCCAGCCCCAATAATACGTCCAGGGACCTGCTGGGGCACAGGGGTCCGTGGACCTCGTCGCCGATCCTGACGTGGGAGTGCACCTTGCCTCCCCTCTGGGCGGCGCCGAAGGTCTCGCCGACCCTGACCCTATAGCCCCTCTTGACGGCGGCCTCAGCCACTATGTGGCTCGCGAGGACGCTGCCCTGCCCGCCGACGCCCGTGACGATGAGGTTGAACTCCTTCAGGCTTTCCACGTCGGCCACCATCCTAGAACTCTCCCTCCCCGACCTTGTCGTGCGCATGGAACCTGCAGACCTCCTCCTGGGCGCATAGACCGCAGCCCACGCAGAGGAGGGGATCGATGAAGGCGACGCCCTTCCCGCCGGCTGCGTTGGTCTTGGACTCGTCGAACCCGATGGCTGGGCACCCTAGCCAGAGGCACATCCTGCAGCCTGTGCAGCCCTCGTTCACCACGTAGTGCGGCGCCTTCTGTCGTTGGCGGCGGAGCTCACGCGTCCTCTGTAACGCGCATACCCTCCGCGGGACAATCACGCTGGGGCCGCCCTCATGATCAAGGGCCGTCTTGATCGCTTCTATGGTCTCCTTCAGGTTGTAGGGGTCGACGGTCTCGACGTGCTGGACGCCCAGGGCCCTACATATCTCCTCGATGGACGGCGTGTACGTGTCCTCGCCCTGTATGTTCATCCCCGTCGAGGGGTTGGGCTGGTGGCCGGTCATGCATGTCCACAGGTTGTCGAGCACGAGGATCAGCTGCTCCGCCTTGTTGTACACCGCGTTGGTGATGGGGGAGAGGTTGGTGTGGAAGAACGAGGAGTCGCCGAGGACGCTGACTATCTCGCCGTCCCTGTAGCCCACCTGGTACTGTCCCTGGCTGAGCCCCGTCTCGCTCCCCATGACGTACAGCGTGTCAGTCATCTCGTATGGGGTGGTTGCCCTCCACCTCTTGGACTCGTCTGTGTCCCCGGCGTCGATGGGGGCCGCGGCGATCCCGTAGCCGCTCATCTCGTAGCACCCTATGCCCGTGTTTAATATGTTCACCTTGTCCGCCGGCAACGCCATCTTTAACGCCCAGAAGCTGCCGATGTGGGGGCAACCAGCGCACCAAGATGAGCTTCGCGCACACACAAGCTCAGACAGCTCCTCTCTCACGGAGTCTTCCCCAGACGGAGGCGGTTCAACGTCGAGGAACGCCGCCAGCACTGACGCCACCTTATCCGGGTCAAGCTCGTCGACGGCGGGCATGTCGCCGTCGGAGAGCCGGCCCAGCACCTCGACGTTCCTACCGATGTTGTTGACGATTTGGTGAAGCTGCCGCTCTATGAGGGCTTCACCCTCCTCGACGCAGAGAACGGCGTCAACCCCGTCGAGGAAACCCTTCACCATTTTCTCGGGGATTGGATAGGGTGTCCCAAGGGTCAGCAGGTGTACGCCTTCACGCTTCCCCAGCCTGTTCAACGCCTCCTTAACGTAGTTTGACGCCATGCCCGAGGTGGCCACGCCCAGCCTGGAGCCCTTCCCTGCCTCGTGAAGCATGTTGTAGCCTGTGCCCTCTACGATGTCCCGCGCCTTCTTCGTCTGCTCCTTCTGCCAGCGGTGCTTCTCGATGGGGCCCGGGGGGCCGTACACGTTCCACCTGTAAGGTATCTTCCAGTGCTTGTCGAAGACGATGGGGTTACGTTTCCTCCGTATCTCGCCCAGCGTGACGTCGCCCGAGGCGTGGCTCAGCCTTGTGCAGCTCCTCACCATGACGGGCAGCTCCAGCCTCTCGGAGAGGTCGAACGCGTCCCGGGTCATGTCCTTGGCGGACTGCTGGTCCCACGGCTCAAGCACGGGCAGCCCCGCCCAGAGCCCGGCGAACCGCGAGTCCTGCTCGTTGGAGCTGTACCAGGCCCCGGGGTCGTCCGCGACCACTATGACGAAGCCCCCGCGGACGCCCGTGTAGGGCAGCGTCATGAGCATGTCCATGACCACGTTGAGCCCGGCGCCCTTGCACGCGAACAGCGCCCTGCCGCCGACCATCGCGGCGCCGGCAGCGACCTCGAAGGCCACCACCTCGTTGGTGGACCACTCGGCGTGGAAGCCCATCTCCTTCGCCGCCTCCGCGATGTACGGCATTATCTCGGATGAGGGGGTCCCCGGGTAGGCGGCGCCCAACTGGACGCCCGCCTCGACGGCCCCCCTGGCTATGGCCTCGTTGCCAAGCATGAGCACCCTCTTGCCGGGCGCGTCTTCAATCACCGACACTTCACATATCTCCATGACTAATCATGTATTGTCGATATTTGTTCATGTACCCCAGGGCCGTTATGGCTCTCTCCGGGGTCGGGTAGACCGGGACGCCGCCTCTCTGGAGGGCGTCGACCTCGACCTTCTGCACGTCCGCCCCGCCCAGGTAGTTCACCGCCAAGGGGACGCCTTTCTCCTCGGCCTTCTGCACTACCTCCCCCAGAACCTCGACGGTGTCCGGTATGGGGTCACCGAAGACCACGAGTACCATGTCCGCCTCGCCGCTCTCCAGCACTACCTCCAAGGCGTCCCTGTACATCTCGGGCTCGGTGAAGGCGTTACCGGTCAGATCTAGCGGGTTCCTGATTATGCAGTAGTCAGGTAGAGCCTCGTTGAGCCGGTCCACGGTTTTCTGTGAAAGGGCGCTCAGGGCCAGCCCCGCCTTCTCAGAGGCGTCCGAGGACAGGATGCCCGCGCCCCCTGAGCTAGTAACCACAAGCAGCCTAGGGCCCTTAGGTACGGGTAACATCGAGAATGCCTTAGCGGCGTCCAGAAGTTCCTCCAAGCTCTCGACACATATGCCTCCGCTCTGGGAGACTGCCGCCTCGAAGACCTCGCCGCTGCCGGCCATGGAGCCCGTGTGGGCTAGCACCGCCTTCCTGCCCGCCTCCGTCTTTCCGCCCTTCAGTATGAGCACCGGTTTGCTGGCGGAGGCGCCTCTCACCGCCTTCATGAGCTTCCTGCCCTCGTCAGTCCCCTCAGTGTAGACCGCTATTACGTGTGTGCCCTCGTCGCCGCCGAGCCAGGAGATCAGGTCGGCCTCGTCGACGTCCGACTTGTTACCGAGGGCGACGGACTTACTGTAGCCGACGTGATTATCGGCGAGATAAGACGGGGCTTCGAGGGCGATGGAGCCGCTCTGTGAGATCACGGCGACGGGGCCCACTCCCGTCACCAGGGGCCACGTCGCGCAGAACCCTAAGACGGGGTTGCTGACGCCCTGACAGTTGGGGCCGACGACCCTGATGCCTCCTCTGGCAGCCGTCTCCAACACAGTCTTCTCCAGTTCGGCGCCTTCGGGACCAATGTCCTTGAAGCCGCTTGAGATTATCACGGCACCTTTGACCCCCTTCTGGACGCACTCCTCCATGACGCCCGGCACGAACCGGGAGGGGACCACAACCACCACTGTGTCGACGGCTCCGGGTGTGTCCAGCACGCTGGGGTAAGCCTTCAGCCCCAGTATCTCTCCTCCCCGGGGGTTCACCGGGTAGACTGGACCGGGGAACCCGGCGTCGACGATGTTCCGTAGTATCTTGTGCCCTATCTTGTCGGGGCTGGCCGACGCGCCTATGACGGCCACCGAGGATGGGTCGAGAACCGCGTCCAGGTCGTCATCTGGCTCCACGGCGCCAACTGCGTCCTCTTCATACCCCAATATGATCCTGGCGTCGACGATCTTCGCAGCGTCCCCGTAAACGATGACGGGGTTGAGGTCTATCTCGGCGATGCCCGGGTTCTCGAGCATCAGACTGGAGGTCTTGACGATTATGTCCGCCAATGCCGCTTTGTCCACCACGGGCAGCCCACGCGCGCCTTCCAGAACCCCGCGAGACTTGATCTCCCCCATCATCTTGACCGCCTCACCGTGGCCGAAGGGCGCCACCCTGAAGGAGACGTCTCTGACTATCTCGGTCAGTATACCGCCGACGCCGAACATGACCGTGGGGCCAAACTGGGGGTCCCTGGTGGCTCCGACAATCACCTCAACCGAAGGCGCCGCCATCTCCTCCACGAGGACGCCGCGTATCTCGGCCCCCGGGACCCTCTCTTTGACGGCGTCGACGACCCGGTCGTAGCTTGCACTCAGCTCGTCGTCGTCGCCGATGTCGAGGGCCACGCCCCCGGCGTCAGACTTGTGGAGTACCTGGGGTGAAACGATCTTCAGGACGACGGGGTACCCGATCTCGCGGGCAGCGCTGATTGCCCCCTCCTTGTCGTTCGCGAAACGGTACCTAGTCGTGGGGAGCCCCACCTGGGAGATAAGGTCCTTGGCCTCGTGCTCAAACAGAGCCTCACGGTGCTGTTCTCTTGCTTCGTCTATGACGGTCTTCACGTCACTAATCTTCCATAACATCATTCGTGTGAAGAGTTTTTATCACATTCGAGCACACTGGATAAACTTGTGGGGCGTCGTTTTCCTCGTGCACGCAAACTATTATAGAACAATCGAGAAATGCAGCCTAGATCGAGATGGCTTCTCCAGAAGGCCCCACCCTCGTCCTGATAAGCACGCCCCTCGGAGACATAGAGGTCGAGGTATTCCGAGACAGAGCCCCGGTAACCTCGGAGAACTTCCTCCGATACGTGGACGAGGGGCTCCTCGATGGGACAGCCTTCTTCAGGACCGTCACCATGGAGAACCAGCCCGACTCGGTCGTGAAGATAGAGGTGGTCCAGGGAGGCACGGCGCCCGAGGACGCCGCCTACCCCTCAAAGTACCCCCCGATCGAGCACGAGACCACCGAGACTACGGGGCTGAGCCACGTGGATGGCGCCGTCTCCATGGCGAGGTGGGCCCCGGGGACCGCGACCTCCAGCTTCTTCATCTGCATCGGTGACCAGCCCGAGTTGGACTACGGGGGCATGAGGAACCCGGATGGACTGGGATTCGCGGCGTTCGGACGCGTCAGAGGGGGCATGGACGTGGTCAGGGAGATACATAGGCAGCCTCACGAGGGGCAAAGGCTTGAGCCCCCCATAGAGATAATGAGCTGTAGACGCATCGGCTGACGCCACTTTATCCCCCGCGAGACTGACACCCCTTAAAGCCCCAGAGACATCAATACGATCATGAGGATCGGCGTCCCCCCGTGGCTCGCCCTGCTGCTCCTGGCGCCGGCCATGGGCGAGCTCCTCTCGGGCTCGGCGCCCCCAGCCGAGTTCTTCCAGCCCTTCGGGTTCACCATCATGGTGGCCCTATACGGCTGCGGGGCTCTGGTGTGCAGGGAGCTCAAGGTGCGGTGGAGGAAGGGCGTGGGCACACTGGTGCTGCTGGGATGCGGCTACGGCGTCCTCGAGGAGGCCCTCATGGTGGCCAGCTTCTACAACCCGTCGTGGATGGACCTCGGCGCCCTGGCTGGCTTCGGCCGGGCCCTGGGCGTGAACTGGGTGTGGGCGGTGGAGCTCACCATCTACCACGCCCTATTCAGCGTGGTGACGCCGGTCCTTCTCGTGGAGCTCGCATACCCGTCCCGCAAGTCGGAGCCGTGGCTCACAGATGGACGGCTCAAGATCGTGGTCACCGTCTTGCTCCTGGACGTCGTGGCTGGGTTCTTCCTCTTCGGCTCGATGCTGGGATTCTGGCCCCCAGCTGCCCAGTACCTCCTAGGGGTAGCCGTCACGCTGGGATTCATCTACGCGGCCAATCGCCTGCCGAGCGACTGGGCGAGAAGGGGAAACAGACCCATGCGTCGCCCCGCCTTCTACACGGCGGTGGGTTTCTTCGCGGCCCTGGCGTCCGCGTTGACGTTCGGGTGGCTGCCTTCCGTATCAGACAGCATCATCCACCCTCTTCTGGTTTGCGTGGTGGGCGTCGCCGTGGTCTACGGCGTCGTCAGGTACCTCGCGGGCTTCGAGTGGCGAGAGGCCAAGAGGAGCCACCTCATGGGACTCGTCTCGGGCCCGGTGCTGCTCTTCACACTCGTGTCGCCTCTCCAGGAACTCGACGCGTCGAGACCGGACGACACCTCCGGCATGATCATCGTCGGGGCAGGGTTCCTTCTCCTTCTCACGTTGCTCTGGTTAAAGGTCAGAAGAAAAGACGCACACCTATCAGGGATCACGACGGAGACCGAGGAACCTGAAGAATCAAAAGAATACGAATAGAGTAGGGAAGTCTTCGGCTAACCGTCCTCGTAGCTGAAGATCTCCTCTATGGTCGTGTCGAAGTAGCGGGCCAGCTTGAACGCCAGCTCGAGGCTGGGGTTGTACTTGCCGGACTCGACGGCGTGGATGGTCTGACGCGTCACCTCCAGCATCTCGGCCAGCTGCTCCTGCGTCAACCCCTTCATCGCCCTCAGCACCTTCAGGGTGTTCTCCAACGGGTCAGCCTCCCAGCTGGTTCTTGTAGTACCAGTTGAAGAACGCGTTAACGCCAAGGATGACGTAAGCGAGGGACGCCATCATGTACCCCAGCTCCCTGTTGGCAGTGTAACCCCAGTAACTGGTCTCGATGAGCCCTATGCCAACCACCGCCAATAGGACGGTCACCAGCCCGAGGGTGGCGTTGGCCGCCTTCTCCCTGACTATCTTGGTTCTCTCGTCGTAGAGGACCGCGTCCACCCTCCTCTTGGCTGTGTACAGTGCCACCATTCCCAGTAGTACTCCGCCTAGGGCTAGAGCCCATGTGTTTCTGAGGACGCTCACCGCCATTATTAAGCCTATGAGCGCCGCCACTGCGGCTCGTATCCTGTTGTATGTTTCCTTATCCATACCCCATCATGTAAAACATACTTTACATATTGTAATATATACTTTACTATTTGTAAACTATTCTTTACAGTGGTTTGTTGGGTCCCATGTCAAGTCAACTACCCAGTAAACGGCGTGATGCACTTCAAACACAACACAGGCATCTTTTAGTTGAAACTAGCGGAAAAACGCCGCTAGTAAATATTATATATATTATATATACAATGAGATTAGGCTCTGGTCCAAAGCCTGGACGCGGAGCCTTCTAAGGAAGGAGAAACATGGGAAAGTTCGCGTACTACATAGTATATGGAAACATAGCCCCCAAGGCCGAGGAGAAGATAGAGGACAGCTTCAATAAAGTCGAGAAAGTGCTCAACAAACATGGCTTGGAGCTGGATTTCTGGGGCCACCCGTGGGGGACCACGGAGGACACGGTCTACGTCATAAAGGGAGACATCACAAAGTACGAGGCGCTGATGCTTAAGGAGGAGTACTCCGAGGCAACGTCCATCGTCACCAACCAGAAGACCCACATAGTGTACGTCAGGTGAGACTGTGGCCTACAATTACCTTTGGTTCATCAAGTGGAGCAACGAGTCCCAGAAGAGGGCTGCTAAGGACCCGGAGTTCTTCAATAAGTGGATGGAGAAGCACCAAAAGCACTGCGAGAAGAGCGGCGTCAAACTCGTGTTCGCCGGTACACCCTACACAACGGTGGAGGAGTCGGTCTTCTGCTACGAGACCGAGATGCCCCTCGCAGAGTTCCAGGCGTTCAAGCAGGGGCTCTACAACATTGACCGCACCATCATCGACTACGCCAAGACAATAACCGTGGTACCCTACTAACCACATTTTTTATTCCTTATCCGGCTAGAGTTCATGGTCTCTAGGGCTTCGAGTGAAACCCTTATCCAGACGGCGCCGCAGATTCTAGGGGAGGAACATGAGCCTAGAAAAGTTTGATTACGGGGTCTGCGGCGTCTACTGCGGCCAGTGCCCCAGCGGAAACGGCAGGGTACGGTACGCCGCCGGCGAGCTCAAACGCCTCGTCGACACCACCCGGTACGGCTGGGTCGAGGACGCCGCCAAGAGCTTCAGCTTCAAAGAGTTCAGAAAGGGGCTGGAGTGGTTCAGCCAGGCGCAGTGCCAGGGCTGCCGCGGCATGGGTGGTGCTCCGTGCCGGAACAGGAGGTGCGCAGAGGAGAAGGGGCTACGGAGCTGCCTAGAGTGTGGGGAGTACCTCACCTGCAGCCACACGGAATACATGAGGGACACGTATCCCTTCGTGGTGGACAACTACCATCGAGTCAAGGAGGTGGGCCTGGAGAGGCACCTCGAAGAGGAGGAGCAGCGGGCCAGAGCCGGCGTAGACCTCATGGGCCACCTAGAGCGAAGGTACTGCAAGACTGTGAAGCTGGAAGACTGAGCTAGGCGACCGATCTTAGCTCGTCCAGCCGGGTCCTCACCAGCGTCAGCATCTCGGTCCGCAGCTTCTCGCCGTGTAGCTCCCTGTTCAGTCTGCCGAACCGTCGCGCCAGCTCCTCGTCCCCCAGCGTGCCCCTTATCCACCTCTCGAACTCCCGCCTCTTGAAGTGGTAGTTCACAGCCCGCACGTCCACGGCCTTCAGCTTGTCTGCCAGGTCCGCCAGCCCTGTCACCGTCCGCCCTGTATACTCCCCCGGGGACTTGTACAGCATCATCCCCTCGTTCTTGGGCACCGACCGCAGCAGCCGAGACGCCGTCGCCTTTTCCAACGCAGGCTTCTTCTCCGCCGCCTTCCTCGCCGCCTTCCCGCTCATAGAGCCACCTGATCGACGTGAGGCAGCCGAGAATAAAAAGCGTTCACCGATGCATATGTTAAATCCGCAGCCGACCAAGTACATGCGATGCTGGGCCTCGAAGAGAAGATAGGGCAGATGTTCGTCGTGGGCTTCCATGGCCACGAGCCGCCGAGGCATATCCTGGACTGGCTCCGTGAGGGGCGCATCGGCGGCGTCATACTCTTCGCCCGTAACATAGAGACACCAGAGCAGGTAGCCGAGCTAACCGGGGCCCTCCACGGGGCGGCTAGGCGCCCCCTCCTCGTCGCCATCGACCAAGAGGGCGGGGTGGTCGCCCGGCTCCGTGGAGGCTTCACCGAGAGCCCAGGAGCCATGGCCCTCGGCGCCGCCGACGACCCCAAGCTCACCGAGGAGGTCTCCGCGGTCCTCGCCGCCGAGATGTGGGCCCTAGGAATCAACTGGAACCTAGCCCCAGTCATCGACCTCGTCCACAACATCCACAACCCCAGCGTCGGCGTCCGCAGCCTAGGCTCGGACCCTGAGCACGTCAGACGGCATGCGCTGGCGCAGGTGCGGGGCTTCCAGGGCGCCGGCGTCGCGGCCACCGCCAAGCACTTCCCCGGGAAGGCCAACACGCCGGTGGACCCCCACGTGATGCTCCCCGTCATCGAGGGGGCCCTCGACGACATGTGGGACACCGACCTCGTACCATTCCGAGCCGTGTGCGACGCAGGCGTCGCTGCGGTGATGATCACCCACGTCCAGTTCAAGGCCCTGGAGCCAGTGTACCCAAGCACCCTCAGCCCAGCCATCATCAAGGGTCTCCTACGCCGAGACATCGGCTACGGGAGCCTCGTCACCACGGACTGCATGGAGATGAAGGCCGTCACCGACGCCTACGGCCCCGGCGAGTCCGCAGTCATGGCAGCGAAGGCCGGCGCCAACGTGGTCCTCTTCAGCCACACCCGGGAACAACAGGAGGCAGCCTACGACGCACTGCTGGACGCCACCCGCACAGGGCGCCTGCCCATGGAGCAGGTTGACTACTCCGTTGAACGGATCAAAGAGATGAAGGAGCGTTTCGCATCCGATGGACGGCCGCCCCTCACAGTCATCCGACAGCCGAGCCACTTGGAAACCATGAAGAGAGCGGCGAGAGCAGGAACGGTGCTCCAGAGGGACACGCCCAGCCTGCTGCCACTCGAGCCTGACGCTCGTGTCGCTGTGATCGAGTTCGCGTCGAGCCTCGGAAAAGAAGGCGGGGAGCAGGGAAAAGAGACAGCGTTCATTACGCTGTTAAGAGGCTTGTTCACCAACCTAGAAGACGCTTTTATAGACTCGTCAACGCCCACAGAGGGGCAGCTGGGGCATGCCGAGAGGCCCGCTGAGGACGCAGACACACTGATCCTGGCTACGAGGAACGCCCACCTGTACCCGGCTCAAATGGAAGCGGCGAAAAGACTGCTCGCCATAGGAAAGCCCTGCGTCTTGGTCTGCCTGCGAAACCCCTACGACGCGGGTGCCTTAGACGCCGGCTCCGTCCTTCTCACCCTCGGGGACGCCGCGCCCTCCCTGGAGGCCGCCGCCGAGGCGCTTGTCGGCAGATATGTGCCGGCGGGTAGGCTGCGTGTCCCTCTCACCATGAGCTGAGGCCCAAGGTGAAGCCGAGAACACGCCCCCGAACAACCTCAGGCGCAGATAGAGGAAGACGAGCATCAGCAGGGAGAGAAGCATGACCTCGAGATAGACTATGGGGAAGAATATGACCTCGATTATGCTTTCCTTGTACAGAATTATGGCTCTGCGAAGCGCCTCGACGGCCGCCACCCCGAGCAGCGTGCCGGCGCCGCCGCCTCCCCCTATGATAATGATGAGCAGAGGCCAGATGCACCATCGGTGGTTAGAGAAGCTGCACTCCACCACGTACAAGAAGTAGAAAGAGAGCAAGGCCCCGGAGAGAGCCATCAAGCCCGAGCCGATCATCACCGCCGTCTCCCTGACCCGCACCACGTCCTTGCCGAGGCTGGCGGCCGCCACATCGTCGTCCCTCACGGCTTCAATGAGCATTCCTAGAGGAGAGCCCTCCACAGCCTTCAGCGTCAGAAACACGCCCATCAACGTCAAGAGGACCAGAGCCAGCACCGCGAAAGACTTCTCTCCACGGTAGAACACCAGAAAATTCGGCACGTAAACACCTAACGTGCCGCCGCTGAGAGGGATCACGACCCGCCCGAGGATCGAGGCGAAGTTGGGAAGCGTCAACGTCACCATCATGATGTACACGGGGCCGAGCCCGATGGCCGGCCTCGAGATAAGCCACCCAGACGCGGCGCCGAGGGCAACGGAGGCAGCCAATATGAACGCTATGAAGCCAAGGCAGAGAAGCGGCCTAGACTCGAGAAACTCGTTCACCAGACCCACGTTCTGCTCGTTGTTGTAGGCCCAGTCGCTGTCAGACGCGTACGGCAGCAGCTCCACCCCGGCGGCTGCGGCGGCGACGAAAGCGAGACGCATGGCTACCGCGCTAACCGTTAACCCTCCCATCATGACGGGCACGGAGCACCCGAGAAACGGGACACCCGCCCTCCGGTACATGAATCCCAGCGACAGCGCCACGATGGCCACCAGGCCATAATACACCGACGTGTCGACCAGGAAACGTGTCTGCTGAGGCATCGAGACGAGGCCGCTGAGTGGCTCCATCATGGCTGGCTCATGGCTCCTTATAGCTGTGCAGAGGCATACATCGTTTAGGATTACTTTAACATATCTGTTAAGAGTGGAGAGAGGTTAGATTGGGCAGAGACTAGATTATGAACTCCTCGCGCTCCACTCTGCGGGACCGGACCCCAAGGTCTGCGACCCTGAAGCTGCGGCCCCCGTACAGCTCCGCCTCCTCCTCCCCCACGTAGAGGGAGGCGGCGATCCTGCCTAGGGCGTCGCTCTTCATGATACCGCTGCCGCTTGCCGCCCCAACGTATATCATGCCGGGAGCCGGGGCGACCACCGGGATGCCGTCATAGCCGTTGATGGCGTACTGGCCCGCCCACATGTTCACGGGCCGGACGTCCTTGAAGCACGGCAGGTACTCCACGAGCACGTGGTATATGTCGTCCGTGTAGTAGCTCTCCTCCGGCTGGGGGTCGTCCTCGAGGCCGAAGCGGCGGCCCAGGTTGTCGGCGCAGCCCACCCATATGCTGCCCTCCGAGACCTCGGCCTTCAGGTATACCCCCGACTTGGGTAGCACCGTCAGCGGCAGGGCCCCATACTCGTTAAGGCCTTTCACCTCGAAGAGGCCCCGCAGCTGGGGATCCTTGAACACGAATATGTGCCTCTTCTTAGGCCGCATCATGGCGTCGACGCCTATGGGGTCCAGCAGCCTCTCAGCCCAGGCCCCGGTGGCCACCACCGTGGTGCCCGCCTTTATCTCCCCCTTGCTGGTCTCGGCGCCCTTCACGGCGGCGTCCTGCCAGACGAAGGGCTCGCCTGGTATGCCCAGCTCATCCATGGGCTCCAGTATCAGCTTCTCGGCCTCGGCACCGTAGACCACCTCGCCCCCCGCCTCGAGGAACATCCGCTCGTAGCACCTGACCAAGGAGTCGGCGTCTATGCTGCCGCACTTCACGCCCTGCATGGCCACGTCCACGGGCTCGAGGCCCAGTATCTCCGCCTCCTCGTCGCCCGTGAAATCGGTGACGAGGCCCGGTATCATGCTGGCGCGCTCCTCTTCGAAGAACTTTAACTCCACCCCCAGCTTCGCCATGGAGTCGAGTACAGGTTTGAGTCGACTGTGCTGCTCCTCGCTGAAGAGCCAAAGGTAGCCAATGTTTTCCATCTTCAGGTCGTAGCCTAGGTCACGCTGGAAGTCTGTGAAGGCGTCGATAGTCGAATCGGCCAAGAGGTAGTTGGTCTTCGATGTGAACACGTTCCTGAAGGCCCCCTCGCTCTTAGCGGTGTTCCCCTGCCCGGGGCCGCCGAGCTTGTCTATGAGGACTATCCTGTCTTGGGGGCTCCTTCGCTTCATATGGTACGCCGAGCTGAAGCCGAGGATGCCTCCGCCGACGATGAGAACGTCACACTCCATCATTGATCACCAAATTAAGCGTAATTTAATTAACGCAAGTATAGCAATGATATATAATGTTTTTGAGTCGTAAGTTTACCCAAGCTACGGATTCCCAACAATGGGGCCGCATCTGTAAACTTGCTCCATCACACATGGTAAAAAAGGTCCTCACAGTGTCTCCACTATCGACATCTAGATCAGGAGTAAATAGGGGGTAAGAGAAAGGCTGCCCATGAATAAAACATAGTTTACATCACCCAATAATGATCGACGACAAAGCTGAAAACATTAGACTGTTGAATCAAGTTCAATATCGCTTCCTCCATAAACTTTCATGATGTATAAATTTATTTCTGGGTGTTATCCTAGAGGAGACTTTGCCGAGTAAGACACCGACGATAGCAACAATGACCCCGAGCCTGCCTCCTCGGCTGGCATTCACAACAGTCAACGCGATTATGTTTGCCTCGTATCCTGAAAACCATTGCATGAGCCCTGAAAAATATCCGGCTACGAACGAGCTGATGAGTGAGGCGAAAAACGCCATCATCAAACCTAGCAGACCTTCGCTTCTTCGGCTATAGAGAACCCCAGCGGCGCAGCCCACTCCACCGACGATTGAGATGGAGCCTCCCTGCAGAAAATATCCCATGAGCGCTCCAATGACGAAACCATAGAAGATGACCATATGTCGGTAGCTATCATTAGCCAACCAACCCGGTCTACCGAAGGAAACAGAGTATATTCCGATTGCCCCGTACAATCCTGTAAAGAATACGACGCCCCACAGCCGTCTTGAGCCTAATAAAAAGCCTGTCTTAAACGTGTTGTATATGACAGCCACCTCACGGCTCGTCGCCACGAAAACTTTCTCCCCAGTCGATGATACGGCCACAGTAGGCGACTCATAGCCGGCGTCATACTGCCACATGGGAGTGTCTTTTGGCGTGTACAGGAAGTACAATTGCCCCTCACGGTTCGTTGCAGCGACGTACGATCCAAACTGTGGGGATATAACAGTCTGGACACTTCCAGGGATGTCAATGACGCGCTCCTTCACTTCTCCATCTATGTGCCGTAGAATGTAGGCATCTCCATCTTGTTGTTTGGCTATCACCTGGTCTCCGCTGGAAATCGATACAGAGCTGATGGGCTTGTGAGAGCGCCATCCCCAGGTGGGTTCTGAAACCTTCAAGGAAAACACATAGACTTGTCCTCCTCCGTCTGTGGATTTCCCTCCGACTGCCATTGCGGAGTCCTGAGATAAAGATAAGCTGACTTCCGTCAGCTCTGTGGATGCCTTCCATACGGGTTCAGCGCTATTGATGTTGAAGAGATAAACATCTCCTCGAGAGTCCACGGCGACGACCTTTCTCCCATCGGAAGATAGCTCAGCGGCAACGTGTGATGCACTGGTTTGATACTCCCAAACGACCCCGTCTCTATTCGAGAGAACACCGATTCGGCCACCGATTATCACTAGAATGTAGACTAGGGGGGGCATCCCCCCTGATGAATGGACACCTACAACCGTTCCATGTGGGAGGTTGTATGTCCACCTGGGGCGCAAATCGTCACCAACCATGTAGGGCAAATCGGAAAAGAGGTTGATGCTGTGGTTACCATCCATCGTAGCCACATAGTCTCCCTCTGCAGACGAAGCTATTGAGACAATCCGAGAGTCACCGTGATATACCCATTTAAGAGATGTCTTCCCTTTCTGGAAGAAGTATAATTCCCCATTTATGCCGATAGCCAAGAAATTCCCGGAGCTTGATATTCCGAGGCTGGTGATGTCATCCTCAAAATCGTAGATCTCGATTGGTTTTCTGGTCCTGGTGGTGTAGTTGAAGACAATGTAGGCGGAGGCACATTCAGCCAGTATAAAGACGATGACTATTACGTATCTTCGGTTGACTTTCATAGATTATGTCCTCTATCCATCATGCTAACAATAGTCGCAAGTGAAACAGCCAATTATACCTATATGACTCATCTTAGCTTTTCCATGAATCGAAAAAATGGGAGAAGTAGACACCCTATCACTTTCTTCAATGTTTCGAGTTTATTGCTTCCCCAGCCTTCTTGCGAGCTCCGCTAGCTTTAGGTGGACCGATCTGCCCTCATCCAAGATTTGTTCGCCGTCGAGCCAGACCGAAGAGTTGAGGCAAATGCCATCAGAGTGGGACGGCGCCGGCATGCCTGGGTGGTTACCGATCCCCCATTCCGAAGAGCCCCACACCCTCTCGTCCTCCACGATGTCTCCGGTTAGCTTCGCGCCTGGGTTGAAGCTCCAGCATACGTGCGCCATTCTTAGCATGTTCGGGTTATCGAAGCCCTTGAGCCAGGCTTCGTAATGCACTGCCTCTCTTCCCCCCTCTATTTCTATGATCTTGCCGTCCTTCACGTAGAGGGTGACGGGCTCCTGAAGTAACCCAATCGGTGGAACGATGGAACCATCGAAAACGATCTTCCCGTTGACGGATTCGCGGACTATTCTCCACCCGATCTGCCCGGCCATCATGTGGGAGCCGGGCTTGTTGGGGAACCCTCTCAGCGGAGCGGTGGCGCCCTTCATGTTCTGGAAGGCAACGTCGGTTCCTGCTGGCGTGGTAACCCGTATCTCCTTGGAACTCACAGTCATCTCCGATAGAGTCGTGATGAATTCAGCAAGAGTAGCATAGTCGATCCGCCCTATGCAGCGAACCATCATGTCCGTATTCATTCCGACGAGGCAGAGATACCGTATGCGCTTGTTCTCCGTCATGACTCTATCATAGGTTGTAGAGTAAAGGAGCCACTGGTTGTTGAACTCGACCCATGCGTCGGCTCCATTCAAAGCTCCTACAAGCGCCTCTTCAGGCAGCATAGTGTCTGCCGCCTTACCGACGCCGAGAGGAGAGGCCAACCAGATAACCATAGGCTTCGCCCCTATGGAAAACGCGGCTCTGGCAGTGGCTTCAACCACCCTCATGTCCGACTCGGTGTCAGCCGTGATGACAAAGGTCTCTCTAGGTTTTATCTCGAACAGATCCCGAACGAGGATGTCGGCAGCCTTCCCAAGCTCGAACTCGTAATATTTTATCATCCTGATCACCTAAGCATCACAATAGTTGTTCTATACACTTAAAATTTCACGGTATACAGAGGTCAATCTTCAACTATTAAAAACTCTTTGAGGAAGACGGAGAGGATTACTGCAGCGGCTGCAGAGAACAGTGCCGAGACATAGAAAGACCATGCTGCTCCGAACAGGCCCCAGATGTAGACCCCGAGCACGGGGCCGATCATCAGAGCTGTTCCAGGGATAAAGTTCAAAGCTCCATAGGCTCTCCCCCTCCTCTCCTCAGACGCGATGTCGTTAACGAGAGCCTCAAGTGCCGGCTGCTGTACATAGCTAAAAATGTTGTCTGCCATCTGGATGATCAAGACCTGGGGAAAATTAGTCGCGATGGTGAAGACCAAAATAAGTATGGGGCGGGTTGCGTAGCTCATGAGGATACAGAGCTTTCTACTGAACCTGTCTATCATCAACCCTATCGGTATCCTTGTCACTATTCCGACCATTCCCATCCCCCCAGCGACGATACCCCATTGGACCTTCGAGAGGCCGATGACATCGACAGCATACACCACGCTGTAGTTCGTCAGAAAACCAACTGCGAGGGAATAGAGGAATGCGGCGAAGACGACGATCCTTAAAGTGTCCAAGTTTATCACAGGTTCGAACATGTCCTGTATCTTCTCCTTGATGCTGAACCCCGCGGGCCTCTTCGTGAGTATCATCGTTTCCCTGAGGAAGACTCCTCGAGCCACACCTGTTATGATCATAACTACTCCCGAGAAGAGGAAAGCCACACGCATGCCTTGTATGACTCCAGATCTTTCCAAAAGTAAACCACCTATGATTGGCATAGCGGTTGAGAAAAGAGAGAAAAGAGTATGGATAGCCGCAAAAGCCGTGGCACGTTTGTCTGCCTCAATTGCATCGGCGAACATCGCCTGCCGCGCCGGGAGAACGATATTTGTGAACGCCTCAAGCATCACCCCTGGGATCAGGTGTTCCCATCTAGTCGCAAATAAGTAGGTGAAAGGAGCAAAGGAGGGTATGAGACCCCCCCAGAACACAAGACTTTTCCTACCAACCCGGTCGGAGAGATAGCCCACTGGCACTTGCATGAGGACCCGAATAAGGCCAGAGACGAAGGCTAGGAGACCGAGTGTGTAGAGAGATGCTCCAAGCTCGAGGACATAGAGAGACCAAAACGTCCTTGTTAAGAAGAGAACGCCTTGGCCGATGGGCTCGGTTACGAGCAGGACCAAAGCGTTGCCAGTCATCCCAAAAAAAGCCCTGTCTGAAATCGTGTCCAAGTCGACCCCAATCCCAACTGTAAGGATACTGATACTCAAAGCGCAATAAAAAATACGTGTAGTACAGCCCCGATGAATTACAAAAATATGAGGAGAATGCTCTCTGGAATTGAATTTAAGCTACAAACTTTGAAATTATATTTACTCTCATTTATTCTCACCTCTATCTATGTAACTTTAAATAGTCAAACGGGTAAGTTTTTTTGGAGGAATTCTATGTCATTTTCTTCCAAAGGATGGAACGAGTTCGGGACTGAGAGACAATACCCAACGTATAAGTGGATGGAGCTCTCCCGATCAGCAGACTTTCTTTGTAGACAGATTCTCGAAATAAAGCCGGAGGAGAATGTGGTCATATATGCCGACACCGCCACAGACCCTAGAGTAGTCCAAGTAACCTCAGCAGCTGCGCACACCATCGGCGCCAAGGTAACGACAGTCTGGTACGAGACAAAAGGGGACATCGATCTTCCCCCACCAGAGCCGGTCGAGGCTGCAGTACTCGCAGCCGACATGGTTGTAGAGTTCGCTGTGGCCTACCTCGTCCACTCAGCGATGTGGGCGAAGGCGAGGAAAGCGGGTGTGGAGATGAAGTGCCTGACGGGAATGAACGCGGACATGATGGTGAGGTGTATCAACCCAGATTTTTACAACGATATGCAAGTGTTCGGCGAAGCTTACAAAGAAGTCGTGGAGAGAGGAAAGGATACTTGTAGAGTCACCAACCGGGCAGGGACGGACGTGACCTTCAAGTTCATGACCCTTAAGGAGAGGGAAGCCTTGATGAGATCCAGGGGCGTTGAACCAGGCAAGCCCCGCAGGGGCGGCATGCTGGGTGGTCAGGGAAGCCTCAACGCGAACCCAAAGACACTGAACGGTACCCTTGTCTTCGACGGAGCCTTCTGGCCTCCATCAGAAGTCGGGGCTTTGAGAGAGCCTCTGGAGATGAAGGTAAAAGACGGCATCGTTACCGAGATCGTCTCCGACCATCAGGAGGCAAGGATCGTGAAAAACTGGTTTGCTCACTTCTACGACCCGGCCGCTTATAGCATGCTACATGTCTCAACTGGTTACAATCCGGGGGTCAAGAGGATCTCGGGCGATATCGTCGAAGATGAGAGAGTATTCGGTTGCGTCGAGATGGGTATCGGACTGGCGAGCCCCGACCTTGCTTGCCACACAGACGGCATAATATTGAATCCATCCATCTGGATAGACGGCGAACTTATCGAGAAGGAAGGGATCTTTGTCGAGCCGAAACTGAAGGAGCTTGCGAAGAAGCTCGGAATGCAGCTCTGGGTTGACTAACCCCCCCCCTATTTTTATAAAAAAGATTGGATTATACTCGCGAAATGTCTACAATGGGCTATCCCATGTCCTCTTCTCTCCATTTATCAACGAACATGGATTGAAGCTGATCCAGAAATATCTCCTTCTCCTCCACGGGCGCAAGAAGATCTCTGTTATCGATCAATTTCTTGACACTCGCGTAGAACTCTTTTTTTCTAATATCGTTGACCTGGAGCATGATTTCCAGATAGCTGCCGAGGACATCCGTGAATCGTAGAGAGGCGTAGCCCCCTGTGTTCACGAACTCGATAGCGTAGTTCAGAATGCGGACAGCGAGGTCGAACGCCTGCTCGTCAAGTGATTCAGTCAACTATAATCCTCCAGTTTCTCCCACCTCTTCCCATACTCGTCGAGATATACGATCTCAGAGAGACTTTTCTTGCTTGGCATGGACGACGTTTTTTTCGGGTAACCTAATGAGATCACCAAGAAAGGTCTCCAATTCGCGGGTACGTTGAGCACTTTTTTAATTCCTTCCTCGTTGAAGGACGCTATAGCACAGGATCCCAACCCGAGAGAATGTGCAGCTAGCTGTATGTTCTCGGCGGAATGGCCTACGTCCAAGATTCCAACGACTTCGTTGTAGCTGGTACGGCCAAATTCCTTGCCGCTCTCCTCGTATCCTATCACTATTGCGCCGGTTGCGTCCCCGTAGAAACCTGGAGAGCAGTTCTTCACCATCTTCAAGACCTTAGAGGATCTAACGTAGATAAACTCCCATCGCTGTAGATTTCCCCCAGATGGCGCTAGCCGGGCCGCATCCAATATTTTGATCACGTCTTCGTCGTTGATCGACTTATTAACAAAGTTCCTGACGCTCCTCCTAGTCTTGATAACTTCCAATGCTGACATTTTATTCAAATAGATGACACCTCACAAAATGCTCTGGCTCCACCTCAACCATGACCGGCTCTCTCTCCTTGCATAAATCCCAGCATTCGTTGCACCTCGTGTGGAAAACACAGCCCGAAGGTACATTGACGGGGCTTGGGATTTCCCCCCTCGATACCACCTTCTCAGGCTTCATCTTCTCCTCCTCTTCACTGATGACAGGGATCGATGAGAGTAACATCTTGGTGTAAGGGTGGTAGGGTTTGTGGAAGAACTCGGTGGCTGGGGCCACCTCGTTTAATTTACCCAAATACATGATTCCCACCCTAGTGGCCACGTTCCTCATAAGGCTAAGGTCGTGAGTGATGAATAAGTAGGAGTAATTGAATTCCTTTTGAAGCTTAATCAAGGTGTTAATGATTTTACCCTGCATAGATACATCTAGGGCT
>Ga0272441_10005802_pt1 | contig 21171 bp, 7 predicted proteins | sample SSMProp6N_FD_193582 | JGI IMG/M metagenome (GOLD analysis project Ga0272441, IMG submission 193582) | Marine sediment archaeal communities from Little Sippewissett salt marsh, Falmouth, MA, United States - SSM-Prop-6N | ecosystem: Environmental > Aquatic > Marine > Wetlands > Sediment ...
CCACCCGCCTCGGAGGATCCGTTTCTCACCCGTCGTCGGGCCGGTGGGATTGCTCACCGGCGATTTGCCGTAGTAGTCTGAGGCGTACCAGTCTCGACACCATTCTAGAGCATTGCCCGCCATGTCGAGAGCCCCACACCAACTTACGCCCTTGGGGAAGCTCCCCACCGGGAATGTCCGACCCGCCCAACCCTTGTTCCGGTCGTAGCAGCACTTGCTGGAATCGAACTTGGGCCCCCATGGGTACCGTCGTCCCTCTGGGCCCCTGGCCGCGTACTCCCATTGTGCTTCCGTGGGCAGGCTCAGCTCATAGTGCCTGCAGTAGTTGTCCGCGCCGTACCAACTCACATCTACCATTGGGTGAGTGTCGCCGCGGCTGCTGCCCGATGGGAACGATCGATTAGTGTCCTGACAGAAGCGACGATACTGAGCTTTGGTGACTTCATGCTTACCCAGCCAGAACCCCTTGGTGATCCGCACCTTGTGGACCGGCCTCTAGTATTTGTCCCCGCTGCCCATCATGAACTCGCCTGGGGGCACCCAGACCATCTTCCCACCGTTGGGCCCGGTGATCTCCTGACCCCTGTACCGGCCTGCACTCAGCCATGGTGTTGGCCGCGGAGGCGGTGGTGGTGGAGGTGGAGGCGGCGGCTTGACGAGGGTGTAGCGCACTCGCGTTCGCTTCCCACGTTGGGCCACAACGCTATCCGTGTGGGGCGTATAGCCCTCAGCGGAGACCTTGATGTGGATGGTCCTCCGGTGAGTGGACCTCAGTGAGACCTCTGCCAGGCATGGGGGGGGCTTCTGTGGCCTGCCATCGACCTCCAGCTTCGCCCCTTTCGGCTTCCCGCTGATGCTGATGAAGCTGCTCTTCACCTCAGGCAGGGCCTCCCGGGCAGCGCCATCCGCCTTCGGGACGACGATGATGCGGAACCCTCGCACATCATCCGTGGCGTCGGGTCTCGCGCTGGCCCTGCCTATGGCAGTACAGTTGTATCGGCTGCTCTCGTGGCTGCCCCCTCGCACAACTCGTCCTTCGCCCCTCGAGGGCCCCCTTGGGTCATCACTGGGGGAGGTCTTGTAGTAGTCGCGGGCATACCAGTCGCCGCACCATTCCGTGACGTTGCCGGCCATGTTCGTAGCGCCACAGAACCAGCTCGCGCCTGTTGGTGGGCTTCCAACGGGCATGGTGGCGGGCTTGCCGGGGCCCGCATTGTCCTTGCAGCAGCACTTCTTGGCGTCCCAAGAGTCGCCCCACGGGTACTTGCGTCCGTCCGGTCCGCGAGCGGCGTATTCCCATTGCGCTTCCGTGGGCAGGCGGCCGCCGAAATGGGCGGCGTACGCAGCCGCTCCGTACCAGGTCACGGAGGTTACCGGATGGAGCTCGCGCCCGGAGACGCACACGTACGAGACGCCCTGCCTCTGCAGCCCCGCGCCGCCGTCCTCGGCAAGCAGGGCATGGCTCGCATCGTCGCGCTTCTTGCCGGTCTCGCCGAGGAAGGCCATATACTGCTCGTTGGTTACCTCGTGCTTGCCCAGCCAGAAGCCGTGTGTTATTCGGACGTAGGTCTCGGGCCCCTCGTCATCCGAGCCATCGAGGGACCCCATCCAGTAGACGCCTGCCGGCACCCACACCATCGGCCCGCCGTCGGGGCCCATGATTTGCTGACCAGCGCGAGTGCCGGGCGTCTGCCAGGCCCCACTACTGGGCGCAGTGCCCTGGGCCCCAAGCTTGCGGCCACACTTCTCACAGAATTTCCAGTCAGGGCCCACCTCCGCGCCGCAGCCGGGGCAGAACTTGGCGGCATGCAAAGTAGCGCAGGACGCGAGCAGAAGACTGGTCAGCACGATCAAGCAGAGTAGGCTTCGAGCCATAGCAGGCCGCCTCCAGCCGTGGAATGTGGGGCCGATGGGGTTGGTTCGGCGTCGGCGAGTGCTTTCCCTTCCCGCTGTGATAATATGGCCAGCAACGCCGACAGGGAGGAATGCAGTACACGCAGGTGAAACTTAATCGGTTCGCGCGATCTTGCGTAATATTGCCGACGCAGAGGGTGGTTTGCGTGCGGAGCTTTATGGCAGGCGGACCGATGGGACGCCACCTGGTTGCTGTATGGGTCGTCTGCGTTCTCAGCGCAGCCGCTTCCGCCGCCGAGCTGGATCTCGAGGCCGCGAAGGGCTACCTGCAGGGCCTGCCACTGGATCATTACGTGGCGGAGAGCCTGAAGGTGGCCGATTACAAGGGCGCCGGTGGGGAGTTCTTCAAGGCGGTGCGCTGGGATGACGCCCAGACGGATTACGGTGTGCTTGGGGATCATGCGCGCAGTTTGCACAACCATGGGGATCGGAGGCGCGTATGGTCTGAGATTGCGCGCGAGCTATCGATGCAACCCATGGTGGCCCCGCCCGATTCAGAGACCCCGGGATCGTCGGGCCTGCTGGCCGAGATTAACAGTGGGATCGAGGTAGCCCAGGAGCGCAAGGCTCTGCTTGATGTAGTGGAGGGGGCCCTCAAGACCGTCGCCGAGGTGAAACTGGACTACACCAAGGGCGGCACCGCGTCCGCTGACCTCGCCAACAAGCTGAAACACTTCCTATCGCTGCGCAAGGGGGGCAAAGGATGGAGCACGAAGCTGCGCAAATGGGTAGGGGACCGCAAGATGTTCAGCAATTGCCTGGAGCTGGGGGAACAGGCCCTTACCTACGGCGACCTGGCCACTTCCGCGTGGCTGCTCAATGCCTTGGCTACCGATGAGGCGACGCGTCGCGCAGATCATCTCACAGAAGTGGCGCAGACACGACGATGGGATGCCGCGGCCACTGAAGGCATTACCGACAACCTGGGGATGCTTCACGCGGTGCAGAAGACGTCCTCCTGGGAGTACCTGCAGACCTTCGGCGATCACGTGGGTGAGCTGGCCGAGACGATTGGCGGCAAGGTCGGTGGGAAGCTGGCCTCCGCCCTGGCCAAGAAGGCCGGAATTGCCCACGGCGGCTCCGCATATTACGTGTCCGCGTGGTTCATGTACCAATCCGTCTCCGCGCTGGTGGAGCAGAACCACGTCTTCCAGCAGGCCTCGCTATTCGCGGCGGCAGAATATGAGCTCACCATGGCCCTCCGGGCCGAGATACGCAATCTGGACAGGCTGGACGCGGATCAGGCGCAGTACTTGCTTGACCTGGATATCATGCGCCGATACGCCCGAGTGGGCTACTACGACAGGATGCTTGCCGCGACGGGCACCCAAGGGCCCGTGGATGTGGCGGGGTTTCTCATCCGACTGATGAGCAAAGACATCCGCGAGGGACGCAAGGAGTTCGCTCAGGAGCGGGACAAGGCCCTTGCCGGCCTCAACGAAGCCGTTGCGGCCCGAGGCCGGCTGCTATCCGGCTCGACACCCTCCGTTGCCGAGACGGGGTCGGGACCCAAGTTTTGCCACGAGTGCGGGGCCGCATGGCGACCTGGGGCCAAGTTCTGTACCCAGTGCGGGAAGCCGTTGTCAACAGGGGCGACACTCGCCTCCACCAGCCAACCCCGTTACTGCCATGAGTGCGGGCTCAAGCATTCTGGATCGGCCACGTTCTGCCGCGGGTGTGGGGCCCGCTTCAGCATAAGAGGAAGGGCCGATGCTGGCACCCGCGAGCCGGACGACAACGAACGCCGGCCGCTTACCATCGTGCGAATAGCTTCGGTGACACCCCGGCTGACTCTGGTGAACACCGCCGAGCGGCCCTGTCACGTGCGCATAAGCGGCGATCGGGGTGACCGTGAGTGGACTGTGCCCGGCGGTACTACACTGGGCCCGTACGATGTACCGGATGGCTCCTACAGCTACCACCTGTCCTACGGAGGCAAAGTGCGGCCCGCAAGCGGAACCCTGACTTTTAAGCCCTTTCACGCAACAACATGGCGGTTCTGGATCGAGACGAGGAAGAGTGAGTGAGCGCAGTTTGCGGGCTATCCGCGCCGTCTGTCCAGCGGGCATAGAGCAGACCGAGGTGCAGGTTGCGCCGTTGGGCGAGTACCGGCACGGCAGCCTTGGGTTCGCGACCTTCTACGGGCTGCCGGCGGAAGTCAGATAGCCCGCAAGCTCCCTGTGTGTCTGTCAGAAGATGAATGCCGCCGCCTGATCGAGGCATCCGGCGGCCAGCGGTCCGCATTCCTGTGTTGCCGGGACAGGGCATGCCTGACATTCATGCTTTTCACAGGCGCGAGACGTAGCGAAGTGCCTGGGCTGACGTGGGATCACGTCGACCTGGCGCAGCTAACGGTGAGGTTCGCCGGGGCGAAGGGGGGCAAGACACGTGCTGTGCCCCTTGCCGAGACGGCCGTGGAGGCGCTACGCGAGGGGCAGTTGATCCGCCCGCGGTGCGACCATCGCTGTGTCTTCACCACGCAGCAGGACGCGAGACTGGACCGACGAGATCCGGGCACTTGCCTGATGCGGGCACTGGAGGGTGCCGGGATCGAGGCCCACGTTACGCCGTGTCCGTGCGCTCGCCCAGGTAGCAGTCTCATCGGCATCCTCATCACCAGACCGACCTGTCCTTGACGGCTCCCCGCGGGTTGGTCGGCATGCGGGCTCCTAGTCTGTAAGCCCCGACAGGTGGACCGGGCCCATAAGCCGATGCGCGGCAGGCCGATCGAGTCGCTTGACCGCGACAGTGAGCCCTGCCCTCTGAAGCCTGGCGCTGGTGACGACGAAGCGGGCATCGCCCCGGATCAGGTTCTCGCGGTAGTAATCAAGCCAGGCCTGTTCGGCGCTGGCGAAGGCGCGCTCGATAGCGCCGAGGCTTCCCGGCGTGAGGCCGAAGCTCTGCCCGGACGGCCAGCCCAGCGACCAAGGATTGTCGGTGACGTCGTCCAGGCGCGCGTACTGGATCCAGAACCCGATGATGTTGCTCCCCGCCCGGATGGCCTCGAGGAAGTCGCCCTCTATCCCCGACGGCTTCCGGTTCATACCCCACAGCAGCGTCACGACGGGGAAATCGCCGATCTGCGGCCACAGCGGAGCCACACTGCAGGGCGGCTCGACGTAGACCATGTCGCCCGCGAAGTCGAAGACGCCCTTGAAGGCGATGGGGCCGCGGCAGGCTGTCCACCCGCCAACGGGCTTTCCTCGCGTGGCGCACAAGTCATGGATGCGTCCGCAGAACGTCAGCTTCTGCTCTTCCCAGAACGCCTTCCAGAACTTGCCTCCGACGTCGGCTTGGGTCTTCGGGTCGGGCTTGCCCGGCTGTCGTTCGCAGTACGCGGCGAACCTGCTGAGGCAGTCGGGGCAGTAACACGGGTCACGGTCGAACTCGAAGTTGTCGTCCAGGATCACACCATCAAGGTTCGGGTAGCTATCCAACAGGTTTCGGACGATGGCCAGATTGTGCTCCCAGACGCCGCTGTCCAGCGGGCACACGGGTTGCCTGAGCTTTCTCTCGGGCGGCGGCCGGTTCTTCGCAACGTGGGCGGGCGCATCGCTCAAGTGGTTTTCGAACCGGCGCCAGTCCAGATAAAGACCGCCGACGACCCTGATGCCACGCGCGTGGCAGGCCTCGATGTAGTCCGCCAGCAGATCGCCCCGGTACTGAGTGAAGCGCCCGCGCGGCCGATCACCCGGAATCCCATGCAGGCAGTTGATGGACCCGCCCTCGTATCGCAGCAACGGCTGGACGACGCCGGTATGGAGGGTGGCGAGGAATTCGGCCGCTTGCTCTGGCTCGAAGCAGAGGAAGGAAGAGGCGGAAGGGTCGTGGATCCAAGTCTCGATGTGTTGCTTGACGGGGGGGATATCGCAGGCCACATGCACGAGGGCCGTCTTCCCCTCGGCCAGCGTCGCGACCGGCACGACGACTGTCTGCAGTGACCCGAGTACATTGACCTCCGGGTCTGGCAGTCGCCGGCCATCTATAGAGACCGACGAGATACGGGCTTCGCGCGGCAGCCCGACCTGGATTGTCAGCGGCAGGGGACGCGGACCAGGGCCGCGTGGCAATAGCCAGGCCAGTAGGTTATCGAGCACCACGGTCGCCTGATTGCTGTCATCGGTGACGAACCGGTAGTTCGACGGGCAGAAGCCCAGAACCGCACACCGCCCCGCACCCTCTTCGCGGAGCGCCCCCAGGCATCGCCCCTCGCTGTCCCGAGCCACCTCGATGCCGCCGAGGTGGTCGAAGGCCACCATTTCGCGGCCCTTTTCGGTCAGTTGCAGATGGCCGACGAAGTCGGGGAAGGCCCACTTCTGTTCGCCGATGCCCGTCGTCAGGGGCGACTTCGGCAGTGTCAACTCATTGATGTACACACTTCGCGCGTTCTTGACGCCGCAAGCGGCCAGCAGCGCCGGGCAGCCCATGGGGCCACCCCAGTTGCCGTACACCGCCCCACCCGCCGCGAGGTACGTCTTCAGCCCGCCCACCTGCTCCGGTGTGAAGCTGCGTTTGAGGTTGGTGACCACAAGATCATATGGCTCGAGGCCCGCCGCATCGGCCAGCTCGTCCGGCCGGCCTTGCGTGACGTCGAACCCTCTGCGCATCAGAGCGGCGTGGATGGTGGCGTCGTAGCCATTGAAGCTGTTCTCCGGCTTGATTACCAGAGCCGTGGCGCCGGCGAGGGAGACGGGAGGATCGGCGCCGGCGAGGGACAGCTCCGCCAGGAGGCCAACTGCCATCAGGATGATCAGACCAGGGCGAGAGAAGCCGGGCATGGTCGCGTCCTTTCGTGTGTGCCTCAACCACGGTGCGTCTTGCAGACCGTGCGGGTTGGTGATCCTGTAGCCGTCCTGGAAAGGGATGTCCAGGTTGCGTCTGAGTACGCCGCAGGCTCCTGTGCGCCCCGGCGTTAGCTGAATGATCGGTCGTTTGTCGCGATGCTTCGTCGTCCGGACAATTGAAGCCCACCCATCGCCGTTTGTCGTTAGTCCAGAGCTTGCGTCACCCTCATCTCATGGGCACTCCAACACTATCGTACGCTCGCCCCAAGCAGTCCTTTGCGCATAGGGTGGGATAGCGCCCTTCTCGCTGAGCCCCCGGAGCGGTCCATTTCCGAGGCCATCGTCTCAACAGGTCGGTCTCTGCCGACGTGTTGCTGCGTATGGGGCCGCAGTAGTGCGACCGGAACCTTCTACCCGTCGAGTGAGACTGCCTGCCGGAACCGGCCGTGTGTTCTGTCTGCCTCACCATGCCCAGAAGAAGTAGGGCTCGTACTTCGAGCGGATGAACTCGTAGGGGAAGAGCATCCCCTCGTTGCGACCCTCGATCTCGAACCGCACCGGTCTGCGGTGCAACCCGCCCGCACCCACATCGTTGTAAACCCGAATCGCCACCAGGTTCTCCTGCCCGAAGCGCACGTCGTCGGGGTTCAGTTGCCAGAAGCGCCCTGCGCGGCCACCGCGTCGGGCGTTGTACACGCCCACGGGATCGGCCTGCTTGACGCCGTTGATCCACAGATCCGTACGGCTCGCCGTGCGGTCGTAGGTACTGATGTCGCGGACGCCGTCGGCGTGCAGGTAGAGTGCGCCACCGCGCAAGTGAGCCGGGACGATGGCGCGGCAGAAGTACCAGCCGAAGCCGTCGTAAGCCGAGTCTGGGGGCGAGGCGATGTTCGGGTTCGCTTGCGTCACGCCTTGCTCCTCCCATATGCGGCCGACCAGTATGGGCTCGGGAGTCCGGCCCGCGGATTCACCGCGGGTGTACCCGGCCTCCACGCCGCTACCGTCCGGGTCTGTCAGGAAAGTCCAGTGCGCGCCCGAGACGTCGGCGGCAGGCGTTTCGAAGCGCATCGTGTGGGTGCAGGCGGCACCAAGGTTGGCCAGCGCTACCGACCAGATGCGCAACGCCTTGCGGCGGCACTCGCCGTGCTTCATCACGCCGGGATCGGCCGAGCACAACACGATGCGGGCATCTCGCGACCTGCCCACGAGCATGGTGGCACGCTCGCTGGACCACTCGGTCGCGAACGCCTCGTCGGCCTCGAAGGCCCGCAAAGGCGGGGACTCGAAGAAGTAGGTATCGTTGTCCACCAGTCCGCGGAAGACGTCGGGCGGATCATTACCCAGGCGGTCGGGCGCCGGCCGCAGCGACTGCAGCAACTCGAACTGGTAGGTCGAGGTGTTCCAGTAGTGCGGGTGGTCGGACTGTTGGAGCCTGGTCGGCACGGCCTTGACACCTTCGGGCAAGTAGTCCGCCATGGGCAGCACGACTACGGTACGGAACGTGGGGAGTATGGCGGCGTCGGGGCCCGGGCCTTCACCGATGACAAGCGTTTGCCGGGGTGCGCCGGGTTCGGTCGCCGGTAAGTGCGCTATGCCCAGTCGGTCGAGGAGGGCGGCCCCGCGCGATCCGCCGAGATAGGTCACCGGGGGCGGCGAGGGCTCTGCCGGGACCGCCAGCATGTAACGCAGAATGTTGTCGGCAAGTAGCGTAGCGGCGGGGTCCAGCCCGTAGCGGTCGCTGATGTCCACTTGGCAGAACATGACGCGACCCGGGCCGGATCGGGCCTGCAGCAAGGCGCTTTCCTCCAGGTCGTAACCGCCTACCAGCAACGGGTGTATGCTGCCGTAGGCGGGCTTGGCGATAACGTAGCTGGCCACCAGTCCTACGTTGGTCAGGTGCGGGCTCTCCATGGCCACCGACTGACCGTGGCGGTAGAAGCGCGACGGGCGTCTCTCACGCGGGACGATGGTCGCCGGGCCGCGGAAGTACGCCAGGTCGCGGTCCTCCAGGCCGGCCAGCGCCGGGTGGGCGCCGTCGGCAATGAATACGGCCTCGAGACGACGTTCGCGCAGCCGCCAGTCAAGCAGGCCCCGGTCGGTCTGTTCGAGGATCAACACGCGGCCACCGGTGCCCAGGTACCGCTCCAGCGCGGCGCCGTCCATATCCCGTGCAAGCGCGCCGCGTTCGACGACCAGCAGATCAAGATCCGCCGGCAGTTCGCTGTCGAGCGTGACCGCACGCGCGGGCAGGCGCATCGCCTCCAGCAGGGAGGGTTCACCGGCCGCCCTGACGACACCGACGGCCCCGCTCCATCCCTTTGCTTGCCAGGGCCGTGATGCACCGGTGGGCCTGGGAAAGACCGTGATCTCGCAGCGATCCGTGCGCTCCAGATCACCGGGGGTGGTGAGGGTCAGGGTCAGTGCGCCGTTGCTCTTGGCGGCCACTTCGGGGACATCGAAGGCCACCCCCGTGCGCAACGTCTCTCCCTGGCGGACTTGCAGCTTTAGATCGCGGGCGTCTCTGTGGTCCCCGAGGGCGAACACAATGTGGGCGACGACGTCCAGGTTGTGCTCGCTGTCGTTGGCAACCACTATCTGCTTCGTGATGGACTCGCCGGGGTAGAAGCTGTGCTCACGGGAGAAGGCATCGGGATCGTTGTCGGCGATGAAGGCGCACAGCGGCTGCATCTCGTTTTCGTAGATGTCGCTGAACTCGCAGCGACGGGGCTCGACCGCGGGCTGCCCGTACTTCTCCGGCCATTGCCAGCGCGCCTGGGCGCGAAGCTGGTAGTACCATGAGCACATACGCATCCAGGCGTCGTCCAGGGACTGGGCGCTGGGCAGCACGAAGTAGCGCCAGGACAGGCTGCGATTGTCCGGGATGTCCTGCGCCCGTGTGGTGTTGGCGGGCGCCAGGAAGCAGTCATCACCCACCCAGGGCGTGAAGCCGTCAATACCGCACAGGCGGAAGCCCCTCAGCGAGGCCCGCATGAACATGGCCTCCCAGTCCATCCAGCCGTCGAAGGCTCGAGGACCCAGGTATCGGGCGGCGCACTCATAGTCAATGCGACGCGTGACCGAGCGCCCCTGCTCGACCTCGAAACTGTGCTCGGGGTGCGTAATGTCGTAGTAGAGCGCATGCACCCCGCATTCGTAAAGGTGGTACGGCAGCACGGGGTCCTCACGTTGCGACCAAGGGACGTAGTACATGGCTTGGTCGAGCAGGTTCAGGTCGTAGGTCGGGTAATGGTTGGTCGAGCGAAAGGAGCCCTCGAAGTTGCCGGTGGCGTGTGGGAAGTAGGGCCGCGTCGGGTCAACCGATGCAAAGAGATCGGCCCTGGCCCGCAGAAACTTGTACAGCTTCGTCCCACGCTCGCTGTCGGGGTAGTAGCTATCGCTGGCCGAGAAGGGGTTGTGTGAGAAGCCGTTGCAGTCAAGTTGACCGAACTGATCGCTGACGTACGCGAGTACGCACGGGTGGGAGCGGTAGCGCCGGATCTCGGCGGTGGTTTTCTCGTCTGGCCAGTCACGGGCGGTGGGGACGAAGCCCACGAAGCCTTCTTCATCCATGCGCGAGAACAGGGGCTCGTTATAGCCGGCGTGGCCGGCGTGCATGAAGATGCTGTTGTGCCCAGAACGCCGCAGTGCATCGAAGCGTCCGGGCTCCATGACGCCACTGACGTTGGTCGCGTGCGCGACGCGCAGTCTGAGGACCTTGCCGTTGAGCATGAAGCGCGCCCCCTCGATCTCGAGGGTCCTGAAGCCGAACCGGCGGCGGCACTCGTCCAGCAATTCGCCATCCGACATAAGCTTGACGCACGCGGTAAACAGGTTGGGTGCTTCCGGCGACCAGGGCGCGAAGGCGGGGCAAGACCCACTAAGTATATTCGTGTTGCCCTCGACGGCTCGGCGCACGCTACCCAGGATGCTGCCGTCCTCTGCCTGGATTTCCAGAATCAACTCGCATCCCCGGGCGGTCGGCCCTGTCTCGACTACCACTTCGAAGGCGCCGTTCAACCCACTGGCGCTCTTGACCCACGTATCACCGATGATCGGCGCTCGGCTGTGGTGTTCCAGGTAGATGTCACCGGTGATACCGACGCCGTTGCGCACCGAGACGCCGGGATGAACGACCTGGTACAGCAGCACATCCAGGCGGTTGGGCTGGCCGAAGACGATGCGGTCGGTGACGTCGAAGGACGTCCAGGAGCTGTCGGCCCGACCGATCGGCTCACCGTTGAGGTAGATCGTTGCCTCGCTGGTGACGTACTCGAAGGTAAGGGCCACGCGTCCCTCGCGCAGGTCCGGGCTGGGCTCGAATAGCCGCTCGAACCAGAAGAACGATCGGTCCTTGCCCAGTGTGCCGTAGCCCACCTCACGGCCTAGCCGGCCATCGGTGTCCAGCTTCATGACCGGCGTGTACCAGCCGATTCCCATGGGCAGCGGCATGTAGCGCCACTCACCCGGGCTCGGCCCCCGATCGTCGCTATCCACGCCCTGCACCGCCCACAGCGTATTGAGATACAGGCGGGATCTGGTTGCGCTGACCTGCTCCCGGTGGGCCGTTGCCATGTCCCAGACGCGCTGCCCCTGACCGGGATCGAAACGCTCGGACCACAGCGCGTTCCCGGCCGGCGGTCCGAATTCAATGCTGGTGGTGCGCTCCACCATGACCTCAACCCAGGCCTTGCGGAACCCCTTGATGGTCGCATTCGGGCGTAGATTGTCCGGAGTGGCGATCAGGCTCAGGCCCGAGGAGTCATTCAGCTTGATGCAATACGCAAGCACATCGCCGCGGGCAAGCTCTTCCAGGCCCAGGTCGGCCAGCGGGATGGCCGCCTCGGCCACGTACCCGGTGGCTTGTTTGCCGTGCAATACCCAACTCGTGGAGATAGTCCGCCGCTGCGCCTGGCAGCGTACAGGGCGTCCCTCCGACAGACATAGTGTCACGGTCGGGTCCTGGCCGCAGTCGAAGACGAGTTGGGCATCGGGTCGTACCCCGCTGCGCAGGTCATGGTCGCTGGGCTTGACGGCCATGAACAGCTCGACCGAATCGTTGCGCCACGGTTGTGCGGGGTCGGCACCTTCGAAGGGCGTCTCGTCGGCCACCAGCGCGAGGAAATACAGCTTTTCCCGGTCCATCATCATGGCGAAACGACCAGAGAGTCGCTCTACCCCCGCCCAGTCGGGACTACCGGGAACGACGAGCTCCGCGCCGGCCAAGTGCACATACTCCGGCTCAGTCCAGTTATATAGCGTGTCCTCGTAGCCCCAGTCTTTGAATTCGCCGTCAACGCTCACGCCTCGCTTGGGGCGCGAGATGATGTAACGTGTCTCAGTCCCCAGATACTCAAGGCCTGCAAGTGTGATGGTGAAGCCGGCCTGGGACGTGTCAAAGTCCCACAGCCCGAAGCCGATCGTCATGGACGTTACGCGCGAGAGATCTGGGTCACTCTCGACTGACATGTCCGCTCGCGCCATCTCGATGCGTCGGTACGCGTTGCCCAGAGGCTGGCGCGCAAAATCGCGGCTCAGCGAGCCACCCTCACACTTGAGCGATAGTTTGGGGCGAGCCGGGCGGTCAGCCCGCGCCATGAAGGAGATCGCGCTCAACCCGCTCATATCCACCGGCGCCTCAAAAGCGACGCTGATGGCCGCATAGGTCACGTTCTCCGGCGAAGGCCCACAGGTTATCTCGATGGCGGACCTGTCGCCCAGGGCTTTCTCGACCGGGGTGGTTGACATCTCGCCTGCGTAGTGGCACCGCCACTCAACCGATTCCAGTAGCTCAGCCAAATCCGGCGCGGCTCCGACTGCAGCGGTCAGCGCCAACAATCCGAACGCTAACCAGCGAAGCTGTGCTCTGTAATTCATCTTGATGGGGCTCCCCTTGTGTGCGGCTGATGCACTCGCCGGGTCTCGGTAGCGACAGACCGGCATACTCCTGTCCAACGTCGCGGTCATCGGAAAAAGCAATAGGGTTCGGGCTGCTCGGCGATGATGGCAGCTATCGACTCAGACAGTACGACCTCTGATCGTGGGTACGAGGCCGGGCTCTTCCGCACGGCTTCACAGGCCGCCACCTCCGAGAGCCATGGCGACGCCATGATCGGGAAACACGCTCACGGTAAACCGGTCTTCGCCCAATCCGGGTCGTCGCAGTGGTTGCCTGCTCTTGCCGCACGTTCCGCGCCAGTAGCGGGCGCGGCCCGCAGGGCGATCTCGACGCTCTTGCCCGCGTGGTTGCAGTACTGAACGAAGGCGCCTACTGGTGCACTACAACCGAAGAGGAAGGAGCGGTACACGTGCGTATCGCCCATGCGCATCTGCAACTGCCTGGAAGCTCTGCGCGTGAGTGTTGATAGCCTTGCCGCGGTCTCCTGTGACGGGAGGGCCATCTGCCTGGTGCTACGTGCGTCGGCATGTGGACTTCCCCAACACCCCCAACGTATCCCGGCGCTCAAAGCAGGCTTATAGGGGCTCGTTCGCCTCCGGACCGCCCCGACCTCTGTGCAGAATCACCAGCAATACAGCGTTGCCATAGCCGGGGTTAGATGCTGGTGGCTCTTTCCCGTGGCGCCGCGTGGATAGTGCTCAGTTACACGTGAATGACCGGGTATAGCCGTTGGAGCGTTTCCAGTGGTGAAACGCCGGCATCGCGAGTCAATGTGCCTCGGCTCGCCCGGCTCCATCGGCAAAGGCACCCGCAGTGCGCTCAGCAGTTGCTTGGATTTCTCATCCATGCACACCACCGTATAGCGAGGGTCATACGGGCACGAGTGCCCTGCAGCACGCCTTCCATTCTGCTGACGAATTCGGTACCGGCTCAGGCGGGGATGCGTCACTGTCTCTTCCGCCACAGTTTAGACTTGCTTTTTCAGCGTTCGGTCTGCGGTGACGTCGGAGATGTCGTCTACATAGTGCAACTGCACGAGCTTGTCCGCCAATAGCTGTAAGGTACAAGGGGTCCGCCCTTGGCGCAGCAGGCCAGAGCCACCAGATGGAGGAACTAGCAAGCGAGACGCTTCACGACTACTGACCACACCCGAAGCAACTCAGAACGGCACGGAGGAATGTGCCTTCGTCAGTCGGCCGGAGTATGGTTCAAAGGTCGATCAAGATGCCCTGAACGCGCACGCACACACGTTTGGGAGGAACAGGTATGACAACTGCGCATCGAGTCCGGATTCTCCGCGCCTGTTTCGAGTTGTCTCTGGCCATCGGACTTGCGCCGGTACTGATCCCCACAGAGGTCACCGCGGCGGACCTGCCGCCGGAGATGGTGGCCCCGGGGAAGGCCGTGGGGGGAGCGCGTGCATTGCACGTCGGCTTGCAGTCCGTCTGGAAAGCCGACGAGGAGACCATCGAGATCGTGGCAGGGGACCAGCCTGCCGGTGTCACTGTGAGGTTTCCCGGGGTGAAGTGTGCCGCCGATCGGCTCCTGGTCATGCGGTTCCGTATGCGAATGGTCACCGAGTCTTTTGGCGGCTGGAGCAACTATCTATGCATTGACGTGAACGGCGCTCCTGTCGCCTCCTACACGGCCGACGGAGAACCGCGCCTTCTGAATCGGATGGGGCACTCCATCAAGACATCCTCGCCCAAGTGGCCAAACGAGGCGTATTTCAAAAGCGTGGAGGGAAGTGCGCCTGCCCTTCTGACGGTCTTCGGGCCCGATTGGGATACGATCGAGCCGCGGTTCGTCACCGACCGCCGGGAGCTGTATTGGTTCGTGCTGGATATTACCGACCTGGCCCGTGCGGATGGCGAGAACGCCCTGACGTTCACCAGCGTTGCGCTGGCCCGATACTTCAAGAAGACCCCGGCACAGATGGCAGAGATGCCGCTGGTCATTGACAGCCTCGAAATCGGGACTGTGGCGGCATCCGTGCGTGGCAGCCTGGTCGAGAACCTCTCGGGTGGGATGGCCGCCTTCAGTGCCGCGGCCGGTGTTCGGGCCGACGGCATATCGGTCGAGGCGTCGGCCGGTGGCGTTCTTCGTATCGGGCACAACGGTGATCGGTACTTCTGCCGGTCCAGCTTCTCGGAAGCCGGTCCGGCGATCCGCCACAACTGGTTCTGGTGGACGCCGACATCGGGCTGGGAGGTTACCGCGACACAGGCGAATGACACGACGATCGTGGTGACCGGAGAGGCGGCCTCCTACCGGATTCGCCGTGAGGCAACGCTGGACGGACGGTTCATCAGGATGCGGGACACGATCACCAACAAGCTCCCGACAGACATCGGAGTCATGCTCAAGCACGAACTCATTTCCGAGCACGTGGCGGAGACATGGCGCCTGTCCGGGCTGCCGCAGGTGGCGGTGCACACCGATACTGCAGCCAATCCGACTGTGCACTTGAGCCGAACGCGAACAGGCCTGGGCGCCGCCCTGATCGATACGGTCATGCGTGCGCAGATGGTCGAAAACGGCGGGAAGCGGGTGCTGAGTTTCGAGAACGACCACTTCGGCCTGGGGTCGGGGAAGAGCTATACATCCAAATGGTCCATCTACGTGGGCGGTCCTGACTTCTGGGAGTTCATCAATGCCGTGCGCGTAGACTGGGGCTCCAACGCCACCATCCCCGGCATGTACTCCTTCTGGCGCCCGGAGGCCGACCCACACAAGACACTCATGGACAACCCAGACAGACTGCGTGCCTATCTGAGACGCAAACGGATCGATATCTTCTCGCTGTCGCCCTGGTTCGAATACTACTCGCCGGTCGCGTACTGGAAGCCCAGGTCGGAGTACAAGAGACTGATTCGCGAGACCGTGGCGAAGATCCGTGCCGTCCAGCCGGAAGCCAAGTTCCTCGCGAACACGGAGACCTTCCTGTACTACGCGCCCGAATCCCTGTTCAAAGGCACACTGCCCGCTTATTGGACGGATGCGAAGGGGGAGCTCCCACGGGGCCCCAAGCGGCCGCACGATTTCTCGCTAAGTGAGGCCGGGACAAGAGTCATCGATGCAACGCCCTGGAGAGATTCGGTCTTCCGCGACAAGGATGGCAACGCCGTCATCGATCTTCATTACGCCGGCGCCTACAAAGACGGCGGGGTCAATCTCAAGGTCTTCCCGACGCTGGACAACTACTGGTTCGGCAAGTTCAAGGAGATGCTCGACTTCCTGCTCGAAGACTGCGGGCTCGATGGGATCTACATCGATTCGTTCTCCTACTATCAAAGTCGCACGTATGATCGGTGGGACGGCCACAGCGTGGATATCTCCCCGACGACCGGCGCCATCTTGAGCAAATACGCGCGCCTGGGGCTGCTAACCGCCCCGGCCCGGCGGCAATGGGTCGAGCACATCACCGACCGCGGCAAGATCTGCTACGTCAACGGCAAGCGCTCGACCGAAGAACTGCAGGACCTCGGCCAGATCGGCTACATGGAGGCCGAATGGACCTTCAACCCGTCTGCCGAGCGTTTGGCGGCGCCCCGGGCCGCCAAGGCCCAGTTGAGCGCCCCTCTGGCCTTGGGCGTGCGCCCGCAGCGTTGGCCGGAGCACAAGACCCAGTACGCACAGATCATACACAAAGCGGTCATTGCCTACCTGCGGTACGGCGCTCTGTACTGCCACTACACCTCGGAGATTCCCTCACCGGACAGGCCCGGCGGCGGCGAATACGGCGTGCTCAACCACATGTTCCCGTTCACTCCCCTCGAACTGCACGAGGGCTGGGTCGTTGGGGAAGAACGCATCATCACGGCGGTCTCCGGCAGGTTCACTTGGCCGCATCCGAACAAGCCCGCCTGTCTGCGTTTTGACCTGCGCGGCATGCGGCTTGACGGAGGATTCGAGATCAAAGGGGCGCCGGGGGCGTGGCGTATCGACGTGTCACTTAAGGACTGGAACGAAACGGCAGTCATCATGAGTGACGACAGACCGTAGTTGTGCGGAACAACTTATCCCTCCCGGAAACCCCAGCCGGACGCCAGGCTATCGCGGGGTTGGCGAGAGCCGCACAGTTGTCGTGAGGCGACCATGTCCTCGCGCGTGCGCACGTTGGCGGCGTCGCCCCCCGCGGCCGGTTGTGTGGCTGGTCGGCCGGTTGTCAGGGCAGTCTTCGCTCGCGGTGATGGTGTAGGTCACGGACCCCCGACGATGCTGCCATCACCTCGCCTCGGCGGTTGCCGTCGGCCCTGAGTTTTGCGGTGCGCGTTACAGCCTAACGTAGACCAAGACGCGAGACGTCACTGGCGCGGACGGTGCTGACTGCCGAATCGAGATCGCCCGTCTCGCCCGGCAGGGACAGCACCACCTCCTGCCCGGCGGCCATCTGCCCCGCAAAAAGGCTACCGTCGCGCTGCAGTGCAGCGCCACTTCGCGCGACCTGAGCTCCGCCGAAGGGGTCGCGTAGGCATAGCCTGCCGGCCACATTCGCCCGCACCTTCACCCAGACGGTGCGCCCCCCGCGGCGGATGGCAGAGACCGTGAAGGCGCCTTCGGTGAGTAGGTCGCGGAAAGCGATATCGCGCCAGTGAGCCGGCACCGCCGGGAAGACCCGGACGATGTCGTTCCACCCCTGCAGCAGCATGTCGCTGATGCCGGCCGCAATGCCGCAGTTGGCCTCCATTGTGAAGAGGCGCTCATCGCCGCAGAATTGGGTAACACCGGTGCAGCGCAGGTCCCGGTTGAAATGCAGACCGTTGGGGCCAAGCCAGTACTCGGCGAAGTTCAGAAGACAGTCATAGGCGAACTCGGGCCGGCCCACCACAGCGCCGAAACCGGCCATTTGTGCATAGGTGTGGCCGGCCCAGAGATACCGGCCCAGCGAGAGGTAGTGCTGGAGGCTGGCCTCAATGATCTCACGGGCTTCGTCGGTGCCTTCGATGGTCAGATCCATGGCGGGATGGATCGCCATGAGGTGGGACGGGTGGTGATGAGATACGTCCAGAGGCCGGTCGGCCCACAGGCACAGCACTTTGCTCTCTGTCAGCGCGTAGGGCGCCAGCTCGGCCTGCACCTGCCGCGCCGCGGACGTGAGGTCGGCGATGCCGAGCGCTTCCTCCATGGCCACAACCCAGTCGCAACAGCGGCGGATCAGGGCCAGATCGACGTTTGGGTCCGCAGACCAGGCGCTCGGCGTGTTGCAGCCGTACTCGGCGCTGGTGGATAGCGGAACATGCAGGCGCCCGTCTTCCCCGGCTCGCAGGTTGGCGCGGTAGAACCGGAAGACCTCGGCAACCAGCGGATAGCCGGTATGTTCCAGCCAGGTCCGATCCATGCTATGCCGCCAGCGCAGCCAGACCATCCAGGCGAGCCAGCCGGAGTGGCTCCAGGCGTAGATGACGGTGTACCAACCCCAGATCGGCACCAGTTGCGGAGCGAACTGACCGGGCCAGAAACTGCCCTCGGTGCCGAAGAAACGTTGCGCCAACGTCTGGGCCTGCGGAAGGCACTGGCGCATGAAGTCGCACCAGCAGTCCATCAGGTCCAGGTGTCCGGAGGCCAGCGCCGGCCAGAAGGTTTCCTGCACATTCATGTTCGTGGCGTACTCCCCACGCCAGGGCGGTAGTACCCCATCCATCGCCCACAGGCCCTGGAGCCCCGGCGGCAGTTGGCCCTGACGTGCCGCTGAGGCCAGCAAGTACAACCCGAAGTACCACAGGAACTGCATCCGCTCCTCGGGCAAATAGACCGCGGACCGCTGCCAGAACCGTTCCCAGTCCGCCACGTGCTCTTGGTGGAGGCGATCCAGACCTGCTTCAGCCGCCGCATGCCAGGCAGCCAGGGCGGCTTGCCTGGCCTCGGCGGCACTCGGCCCCGACTCGATCGCCAGGAAGTGGTCGGGACCGGTGGGATTCCAGCAAATCGCGTAGCTGAGGCCCTCGGGGATCACCTGACAGAGCACCTGCACCTCGGGTTCGGTGGTGATCTCGGGGGGTGGATACCCCAGCTTGCTCAGGGACTCGTTCATCTCAGCCAGGGGCTTGATAGTCAGGGAAGCCCCGGCGGCGGCCCCGGCGGCTCGCAGGCAGATGATATTGCGCCCGTGGCAGACGAATGCCAGGATAGGGTGCTCGCCGGCCGCCGTGGTCACGGTGCCCTGGACGGTGGCTGTTGCCAGGTCAAGCCCGGACTCATACCCGTCCGCGTGGCCTAGCCTGAGCTCGGCGCGCCCGATGCTGATCTTGGTGGGGCCGATGGGATTGTTGCGTAGGTACCGAGCCTCGAAGACCTCCCGGGCGTGCTCAAAGCGCCCCTCGGCGGCCAATCGCAGCAACCCGGCGTAGCTGAAGTCCGGGTCACTCTCGTAGGCGGCATCACGCCGCAGGTCCCACAGGTCGGCTCGATCCAGGGTCAGACAGAGGGGGTCGCCATCGCCCCAGAGCATCGCTCCTACAGTGCCATTGCCCAGGGGGAAGCCGTCATGCCATTGTTTGGGCGCAAGCCGGTGCGCAATGCGTTGTCGGTGGACGCCGGATGTCTGCATTGTGGTCACTCCGTTGGGTGTTCGTCTCAGCCTGCTATGTTCGCCGGCACCGTCAGGTCCCTGCAGTCGAGGAGCGTTTCCTGATCCTCCGACACTGTCAATCTGGGCGACTCGCCCTCGTCGCCGGCCAAGGTCAGCAGGACGCGGTAGTCCTTGCCTAAAGCCCGGCAAGACAGATCCACGACTCCGCCCGAGACCTCAATACCCACGGCCTGTGCTTTGGTCTCCCCGAGCTCCAACAGGGTCACCAAGACGACGTCCTCGGCCCGCGGGGTGTCCGCCTGCAGATATGGCCGATACTTCTCGGCTCCGGGGTAGACAACGTACCGGGCGCCCAGACCGGGTGGGTTCAGGAATCGCAGGCGCAGCTTCTCGCCCCCTCGGGCAATCTCCACGGTGCCTGGAGCCGCGGAGGCGTCGACCACCAGCGCCTTGCCGTCGCGCGTCACGCTCGCCTCAGGCCCCCAACTGTGGGGGTGCAGCAGCCATTGGAACGTCTTCGGCCGGTCGGCGGCACGCAGATCATCAACCATCAGCAGGAGATCCGGTTTGAGATACACCAGGTGGCGGTGGAACCGGCTCAGCAGTGCTGCGCTATAGGCAAGTGAGGCGTCGCCCATGACGTAGTCCACAGCGCGGCTGGTGGCGAAGAACGGCGTGCTGCCCCGGTTGGCGATCTGGCCTTTGCCATCCACTAGGACCGTGTTGTGACCGATGGAGCCCCGAGCGAACTCCCTGAGTGCGCCTTGTAGGGCCGAAGCATAGCCGCAGTCCATCGCCAGGTTTTCGGCGCCACGGTAGATGAGCACGTTGTTCTGGTCTTGGTGGGAGTGGCCCTGGTCGGCCGGGCTACACTGCAGCGCAATGAGGGTACTGCCCTTCTCCCAGCCAGAACGCAACGCAGCCCATCCCACCCGCGGGAAGACGGCCCCCGGCTTGTCAGGATCCGGTTCGGTGACAGGCAGGTCGTGGTCCAGATACAGTAGCTTCACAAAATCATAGTCACGGAAGGGGAGAGACTGCGTCTCCCGCAGATACCAACCGGCCAGGCCATCGCCAGTGCGCGCGGCAAGGATGGTCAGGGCCAGGTCCCAGGGCACATACTGGATACTCCCGCCGGAGTCGGCGAACCATGCTATCGAGCCGCGGTCCCCGGTCAGGAAGTAGCTCGCGAAGGGCGCCAGCACACCAAGCAGGGGGTGATTCAGATGCCCGGCGCCGAAGTTGCGCTGCAGCGAATCGGCAAGAGTGAGCTGCAGGCCATAGGCCCAACTGTCATAGCCTTGCCCCTCACTGCGGTGGTTATTGGACCGCTCATCCCAGTAGTCCAGAAGCCGGTCTTCGGCCAGGCGCACACAGGTTGCGGCGCCCTTCACCTCGCCCAGGGTGGCAGTGGCACACAGCCCCAGGACCGCCGTCCAGAGCGCGTATCCGTTGGTGTCATGCATGTCCGTGGAGAGAACGCCATAGAGGGGAAGCAGCACATTGCGCTGGATGGCGGTCTGCACCAGGGCTCGCTCCTGCAATGAGAGCAGTGGGTAAACAATATCATACGCGTAGGCGGCGGCGAAGGCGATGTAGCCGATATCGAGCCCCGGGGCGTCATTGGCCGGGTTGTGCCACTGCGGCCAGTGGGAAATCGCCGTCAAGAGCTCGGCGGACCGCCTGCCGTACTTCTCCTCACCGGAGGCCGCGTAGACCAATGACGGGCCGGCCAGGCGGTCGGCGAGGGCCATTGCCGGCAGATTCCAGGACACTGGGCCCTCTTCCCGGGGCGGCTCGGCCGGCGGCCACGGCAACACCTGATCGCCGAATCTGATCTGGGGCTCTGCCAGGTAGTTGTCGGCCCTCTCGCGGATACGTCTGAAGAGCTCAGCCCGGGACACTCCGAAGGGCGTCTTTCGGTCGTCGCCTATGTGTTGCCGCAGACGCTTCGCCTCAGAAGGCGCCAGGAAGACTCTGGGATGCTCCGCAATCCGGCTGGTCAGCGGCTGCTCTGATGCGAAGATCTCCGCAGGTGAGAGTAC
>Ga0272441_10005804_pt1 | contig 21165 bp, 17 predicted proteins | sample SSMProp6N_FD_193582 | JGI IMG/M metagenome (GOLD analysis project Ga0272441, IMG submission 193582) | Marine sediment archaeal communities from Little Sippewissett salt marsh, Falmouth, MA, United States - SSM-Prop-6N | ecosystem: Environmental > Aquatic > Marine > Wetlands > Sediment ...
CCAGCAAGGTGAGATCCGGGCCAGCAGACTTAATCAATCGTAACCCAGGAAAATATCAGGTCTCATTTCAGGTATTGCTTTCACACTCCTGCCCTTTTCATACATGATATTTACTGCTTTTCTGCCCAGATCTCCAAGGTTGCGACTGAAGTCATTAACATACAGATCGATATGCTGTTGCATCACATCTCTTTCCATGGTGGCAGCATATTTCTTTACGAATTCATGGGATGACCGGGGATTTGCAAAAGCATATTTAATGCTGGCAGTAAGCACTCTCTCAACTTTTTCAGCAATCTCCTGTCCAAGTTCTCTTTTAATGGCTATTCCTCCCAGGGGAATAGGCATTCCTGTAATCTTATCCCATTCTTTACCAAGGTCAGCCACCCTGTGAAGTCCCTTCTGCCTGTAGGTAAACCTGTTTTCATGAATCAATAGTCCTGCAGACGCTTCCCCCCTTAAAACAATATCCTCAATATCAGAAAAGAGATATTCATGTCTGTCAGCCAGTTCGGGATAGACTATACTCAGTAGAAGATTCGCCGTCGTATACCTGCCCGGTATAGCAATGCGTTTACCGGCAAGATCATCAGGTTGCATGGCAGAGGCTGAAACCAGCAATGGGCCATTATTGAAACCAAGGGCGGAACCTGAGTTCATAAGAATATAATTACCTGCAACATATGAATAGGCATGATAACTGATTTTAGTAATATCAGTAATCGCATTGAAAGCATTTTTATTTAATTCCTCCACATCTGTGAGCACATAGTTAAATTTCATGCCTTCAGTGTCAATCTTACCGTTTAGCATCGCATCAAAAATAAATGTATCATTCGGACAGGTGGAGATTCCTACGCTTAGAGTTTTCATATGGCTATTTTATTAATATAACTTGTAACTGTTTCCCCAAGATTACTGAGAGCAGTATTAATATCCCAGCTTGCTATATCCCTCGGACCTACCATATTCGAAACAGATCTGATTCCCAGGCAAGGTATGTTCTTCATATTGCAGGTATAATACACTGCAGCACCTTCCATGGTCTCTATATCAGGATTAAATTCAGCACTGATTCTTTCCCGACTCTCTTTCGACCCGGTTGTCGCATTAACGGTAACGGCTTTTACATGCCTGATTGCGTCCGGGAGTAGCTTCAGCAAGCCGGAATCAGCCATGTATAAGTCTGAAGAAGTAAGATTGTCATTATCTTTTTTTAATCCTGTCCTGCTCAATGGTATAAACCTGCTTCCGTCGTAAACGCCCAGATCAGCAAAGCAATCAGTTACCGGTACAATGACGGTCCCCGGTGATAGTTTCTTATCATAACTCCCGGCAATCCCGATATTAATTACGATATCCGGTATATCAAAACTGAGAAAATAATCCATAAGGGAATAAACCGTCGAAACAGGTCCGACACCCCCAACAATACTTTTAATTTCTCTACCTGAGACACTTACCGGGATTTTATTTATGCATTCAATTTCCCGTGATGTTGCTGCTATTACGAGTATTTTGCCCATTATCAGGTTTCGGTGACACTAAAGTATTATATAAAGATATTGTTTTTCCGGATAAAAAGGTTCAAATTTGACCCAAACAAAAATCCCTAATCGTATGATTTATCTGACCAGAAGAGAAAGATTCAGCGCAGCTCACAGGATGTTCAGGGAGGATTTTAGCGATGAGAAAAACGAGGAAGTATACGGACAGTGTTCAAACCCTGAGTGGCACGGTCATAATTATGAACTCTTTGTCACGGTCAAGGGGGAAATGAATAAGGAACTGGGCTATGCCATTAATTTAAAGAAGCTTAAGAAGATCATCATTGAGCACGTTATAGACCCTCTTGATCACAAAAACATTAATACCCAGGTTGATTTTATGAGAGGTAAACTGGCATCGACCGAGAATATTGCCATAGCTATCTGGGAAGTACTGGAACCGCAGGTGCGAAAAGAGGGAGTGGAACTGCACTGCGTAAAAATCACAGAAACGGAAAATAATTTTATAGAATATTACGGATAAAAAGTTAAAAATGGAAAGTATAAATAATGGCTCCGGCCTTAAAAACGAATCCGGTTATAATAAGATTGAGACCTGGAGCGACGAAAAGACCACCAGGATGGCGGAACTATACCGCGAAATACTCCAACTGATTGGTGAAGATGCCCGCAGAGAAGGTCTGCAGGATACACCTATGAGAGTAGCAAAGGCTATCCAGTTCTTAACCCAGGGATATAATCATGATCCCCACGAGATCCTGAAGAGTGCTACCTTCAGAGAGGATTACAAACAAATGGTGATTGTCAAAGACATTGAAGTTTTCTCACTATGTGAGCATCATATGCTTCCATTTTTCGGAAAGGCTCATGTAGCTTATATCCCGAACAAGTATATCACCGGTTTAAGCAAGCTGGCGAGGGTTACAGATGCCTATGCCAGGAGGCTTCAGGTACAGGAAAGGTTAACAAACCAGATCCGGGACTGCATACAGGAAACACTAAACCCCCTTGGTGTGGCGGTAGTAATTGAGGCTCAGCATATGTGTATGCAGATCAGAGGTGTACAAAAACAACATTCTGTAACAACAACATCAGCATTTACAGGATGTTTCCTTGATCACCTCCCAACCCGTGAAGAGTTTACTCACTTAATAGGATATAATCTACATTAATATGAAAGCATTCGTTTTCCCCGGTCAGGGTGCACAGTTCAGTGGAATGGGAAAGGACCTGTATGAATCAAGTGATGAATGCAGGGAGATGTTTAACAAAGGAAATGAAATTCTGGGATTTGATATTACAGCTATTATGTTTGAGGGAACAGATGATGATCTCAAGCAAACCAATGTCACCCAGCCGGCTATTTTCCTGCATTCCACAATACTTGTAAAGGCACTGGGAGACAGGTTTGTACCTGATATGGTTGCAGGACACTCTCTGGGTGAGTTCTCTGCCCTTGTTGCGAACCAGGCCCTTGGGTTCGAAGAAGGGCTCAGACTTGTGGCAAAGAGAGCAGAGGCTATGCAAAAGGCATGCGAAATCGAACCATCAACAATGGCTGCCATTATAGGGGTAGAGGATGAAATCGTTGAACAGGTATGCCAGTCAATTGACGACATAGTTATACCGGCAAATTATAATACCCCCGGGCAACTTGTGGTCTCGGGATCAATAAAAGGTGTAGACCGGGCAATTGACTTACTGAAGCAGAAAGGTGCCAGAATGGCAATTAAACTTGCCGTGGGTGGAGCTTTCCACTCTCCTTTTATGGAGCCCGCAAGGCAGGAACTTGAAAAAGCGATAAAAGAGACTGTTTTCACTGATCCGGTATGTCCTGTTTATCAAAATGTCACAGGACTGCCCGTAAGCGATCATGGCAGTATAAAGGAAAACCTTATAGCCCAGCTCACCTCACCTGTGAAATGGACACAGACCATGTATAATATGATCAATGATGGCGCCGATCATTTTACAGAAGTAGGACCGGGTAATGTGTTGCAGGGATTGATAAAGAAAGCAGACCGATCGGTGGGTGTCGATTCAGCCAGTAATATAGTCTAGCTGTTATTACCGATATTTGAAATACCATCGTCGACAACCACTCCGGGTTTCAGAATAACACCTTTGTGTATCCTTCCGTCTATCATAATACTCAGGGGTTTTTCAAATCTTACATGCCTGATAAATTCATCCTGGTATACATGCGGTGTATCATTCAGGAATTCAACATCATAATATCCCTCCTTGATGAAAGGGTTGATCGTGAAATACCCTACCCTGAAGGAGGTTATGTTTTGAAAGAAGTGAGTGCCCTGGCTGGGATCAATCCTGTAATCCGGAAGTCCTGACTCAACTATCACGCGTGCCTGTGATATATGAGGCCACTTGATAGGTATACCCAGCCATGGATCGGTTGAGCCCCATCGCCCCGGACCTATCAGCACATAATTCTTTAATTCTGAAATAAACTGATTATTTATATTATCGAGCAAATCGACAATCTTCTCATTATTGGAAGCCTTGAATGTTTCGGGTTTAACATAAATCAAATCATGAATACCCATTATAAGTCCATTGCCAAGGGCTGAATCAGAAGAAATAATGGTATCCTCCTTAACTATTTCGGAAAGGTCTATTTTCCTGGTCTGGTCACTTTCAACAATAGGTCTTATCTGCAGGAAATTAAAAATATTTGGCAGACTGGATTCTGTTTCCAGGTTGGCCGCAAATTCTATCTCCACAGGATTCCCCATCTCTTTCTGACCCAGATCGAGCAGATAATCCAGCACCTCGGCAAGAGGAAAAGAGCTATACTTGAGGATATTGTCGAAAGTAATTATTCTCTTTCCCTTATTACTAATACCGGGTCGAACCATATTATTATGCAGGTCAAATGTTGAAGCTACTTTCTTGAGTGTGCTGACACTTATTTCATCATTAACCTTAAGTTTTTTTATGTTCACCCCATCATCAACAGACGGAACGAAACTGTCTGTATTCAGATCGAGTGCGTAGTACAGCTTCTGGGTCTCCTTCAAGGCAGATGACGGACTGCTTAACTGCAGTACCTTGGCAGGATATTTCGGTGAGAACCGGAGTGATACGCCGCCATCAACAATGAGCTTACCCAGACCCATTGCAATATTTGCTATGCCATCTTCAGCTTTTTCAGACCCTATAGGATAGAAATTAATAGATCGAGCCACTCCTGACAGTGTGGGATAATAAATATCTTTATGCCTGGTACCGCATACCTCCTGTATTATTATCCCCATTTTTTCCTCATCAATAACATTGGCTGTAGCGGTCATATAGGCTTTACTGCTCTTATAGTAAACAGATGCATACACTTCCTTTATAGCATCCGAAAGCATTTTAACCATCACAGGATTGTCAGCCACCCGGGGTATCATATAAGTGGAATATATCCCTGCAAATGGTTGATAATGGCTATCTTCCAGTTTACTTGATGATCGTACTGCCAGAGGATGTGACTGTGATACGGCAAGAAAAGCATACAGATCCTGATATACCCAGCCCGGCAATTCGGCATCAACGAATTTTTTCAGAATCTGCTCGTCAGGCATATCACTGATGCCCACCGAGTACAGGTTGTTTCGTTCCATGAACTCATCAAAAACATCCGTACTGAGAACTACTGTTCTTGGTATTGTAATGAGTGTGTTCGGGTATTTATTGAAGAGCTTATGTTTTTTGATAATACTGTTGATGAAGGCAAGTCCGCGTGCCTTGCCTCCTATTGACCCCTCTCCAATACGGCTGAATATCTGATATTCATCAAATGTATTCCGGTCAAATTTGGCAATTACACCTCGTCCTTTACCCAATCTGAAACTTGATATGGCCACATAAATAAACCTTCTCATATCTTCCATGGAATCAAAGTCTTCCATTTTGATAAATTTGAAAAGCTGGGCCACAGGAAACAATGCCCTCGCGTTTAACCATTTCGAGAAATGATTTCGCTCGGCATGGTAAAACAAAGAACTATCAGGAAGGGTAAGCAGCTTTTGTTGAAAACTCTGAAGATCGGTAGCAATACCTATTGCCTCCATAGTCTCCGGGTTGCGGAATACGAATGGACCGAAAGCGAGGTTCTGTATTATGAAGTTTCTCAGCTCAATGGAGAGGTTCTTAGAGTATTTATTCAGAAATCCTACCTCCAGTTCATCCGCTGTTTTCTTGGACTCAATATCTGATGACTGAAGCAGGAAAGGCATATTACTGTCGTCATTCTTTATTAACTGGCAAAGATCTATGCCGGCATCCTTTTTATGAACACCATCCTTTTTATATGAAATATCCGATATTACTCCAAGGACGTTGTATTTGTACTTTTCGTATAGCTTAATCGCATCCTCATAGCAGGTGGCAAGCAATATTTTAGGTCTGCCCCTCATCTTAAGCATCTTTTGATGGGGATTGAGCGCTTCCTGCTGAAAGTCTCTTGACTGTTTAAGAACAATCTTATACAGGTTAGGCAGGTAAGTGGAAATATAACGTATCGAGTCCTCAACAAGTATTATAGCCTGTACACCAACTATATCAATATCGTATTCGGCATTCATTCTGTCTTCCAGCAGTTTAATTATAGCCAGGAGCAGGCTGGCATCCCCTAGCCAGCAAAATACATAATCGACAGCACTAAGATCTTCGCGTTGAAGGCGCAGCGACACCTCCCGTGAAAAATAAGTGAGAGCAACAATCGGTATTGACAGACTTTTTTCTTTAATCTTACGTGCAATAGCAAAAACATCTTTTTCCCTGAAATTAAGCATGGAAATCACAAGATCTATCTTCTGCTCACTTAGTATATGCATTGCTTCCTCCTCACTGTCGGTCTGGACAAATGATGGAGGGTACCTGAGGTTCAATGAAACATATTCATTAAAAATCTGTTCATCTATACGACCATCTTCTTCCAGCATATAATTATCATAATTGCTGCATATTATCAGCACCTTATGTATACGCCTTTGCATCAGAAGATTAAAAGAAGTATCACTAAAGTCATACTTCTGTAGTTCCATTATGCCTTCTATAATTGCCATTTCAACTGCATTCGGTACATTCTATAATAGATATACGCTTCTTACCATCCATCCTCACAATGAGGGGGGATTTAAACTTTACATGCCTGAAGAACTTGCCTTCGCTAACCAGATCTTCCCTTGCCAGCCTGTCCCATTTCACAAATTCATCATTTGATGCCTGATCGACTGAGAAGTACCCAACATTCATTGATGTTACATTATGAAAGAAATGAGAACCCAGAGATGCATCAAGCGGGAACTCCGGCAAGCTGACCTCCACAATAACCTTAGCCTGTGATATTTGTGGCCATACCACCGGTACACCGATAAACCTGTCTCTTGTTCCCCACCTGCCGGGTCCTATGAGTATATATCGTTTCCCAGCTGCAAGCATTTTATCATTAATGGCATCAATCTCGGCAGCCATTTCCTCTGTCAGAGTATTATCAAACCTTCCCGGGTCAATATAAATCACATCGGAGATATCCTCAATCTTGCCATTTCCCATACTTCGCCTCGATATCAGCAGACATTTATCCTGATCCAGTTTACTGAGGTTGATATTATAACCGGCACCACTACCTACAAGAGGTTTAACCTGAAGAAGGTAAAAACTGGCCATACCATTTTTATCAAGGTTAAGATCGACTGCATACTCGATCTCAACGGGTGTACCGAAAGCTTCTTTCACAACATCCAGAACTGTTGTAAGGGTTTCAGCCAATGGAATATACTCATACCGGAGGATGTTTGCAAAGTTAACTACGCGGGGGCCATAACTATCAATCCCGGGTTCTATAGTGTCATTATCAGGGTTATAGACTGAAGCACAGTGTTTAAGTGTGCCATGCCTTTCTGAATCGTCGATCTCAAGTCTAATCAGACCGGCATTTTCACCTTCCAGCAGGTTGATATTTTCTTTCTTCATGTCTACAGCGTAGAAATACACCTGCGAGTTCTTTGATATGTCCTTCTGCGATACTATATCAAGTGAAGGGTAAGCCGGAGAGAAACGGTATGCTTTCTCACCCTCAACCACATATTGTCCCAGGCCTATTGCTGCCACGGCAAAGCCTTCGTTGGGCTTCATATGAGCTACAGGGTAGAAATTATATGACTGGGCTGTACCGCTTATATGCGGATAAAATGTATCCTCAAACCTGTTACCCACAACCTCCTGAAGGACAATAGCCATCTTTTCCAGCTCAATCATATAATTTATTGCTTCAAAATAAGTCCTCGCCGATTTCGAGTATATTGATGCAAAAACAAGTTTTATTGCATCCATAATGAGTCTTAGTCTTACTTCGAAATCAGGATTATTATTTGGTAGCAGGTAAGTACCGAAGATGCCTGAAAAGGGCTGGCTCATTGAATCTTCGAAGAGGCTTGAAGAACGTATAGCTATAGGCTTGTCCATCATTTTCAGGAAGGACCTGAGCTTTTTTTCAAGATTGTATGAAAGATTACTGTTGACAAACTTTCTTTTTAGTTTCTCGTAATCCTTCTCTTCTTTGATAACTGAACGCAGTTTATTGGTTTCTATAAACAGGTCAAACTCATCGGTCCCGACTATTATTGTAACCGGGCTCTTAATATTTATCCCGGGTGTTAATTTACCCAGTTCAAAGCCATAAATAAGAGTATTAATAAAAGCCAGTCCTCTTCCCTTGCCTCCCAGGGAGCCACTGGCCAGGCTTACAACATTAGTTTCATCGATAGCTGCCGACTCAACATAGTTAACCACCTTGCCCTTATCAAGTTCCCGCCTGCGCTTTGAGATCAGGTCAAGCAGGAAGTTCCTCAGTTCTGAAAGGTCAGTGAAATCACTGACCTTCATTGGATTGATTATTTTAGCAATCTTCACCTCTCCCCTGGCCATTAGCCAGAGTGAAAAGTGGTTTTTCATAGCATGATAAACAAGTGAGTCTTCGGGAATGGTCTTCAGGTATTGCTCAAATTCATTCATCGATTTGGCCACCGCAATCTGGCGGCCCATATTATCCCTGTACACAAAATGACCAAATCCAAGGTAGTAATTAATGAATGATTTAAGATCCTGAAGCAGGCTCTGGGAGTTTTTGTTTATGAAGTTTGATTTTAGAGAATGTGCGTATTTCGAATTCTCAGGATCTGAGGATTGCAGTACAGCAGGCAGATTAGGCAGTTCACTTTTTATATATTCAATCAGTTCATATCCGGCCCTGTCGTAAAGCTCATCACCTTTGGGAAATCTCATATCTGAAATTACACAGAGCATATTCTCCTTGTACTTATTAAATATTGCGAGGGCATCATCATAATTGGTAGCAAGCATAATTTTAGGCCTGGCTCTCATCTTCAATACCTTATAAAGCTCATCGGTGCTAACATCCTCTATAAGGTGTTTGGTCTGCTCCATGACAAGGGTATACAATGTGGGCAGGTAGCTGGAGTAGTATTCAGCCGAATCTTCAACCAGCAAAATCACTCTGGTAAGGCCTTTCCTTGTGTCATTTTCGACATTAACCCTGTCTTCCAGGAGCTTGACCATAGCAAAGAAAACCCTTGTTTCTCCCGTCCAGACAAAATAATCATCAAACGGAAATCCCTTTGCTTTTTTCTTTTTTATAAAAGGCACATCTCCCGGGCTGCTTAGCAGCATGAAAGTAGGTATATAAGGATACCTCTGCTTGATCTTAAGGCAAAGTTTCATAGGAGTCTCCTTTTCTACTCCCAGCATAATAATGATAAGGTCAAAATGTTTTGAGCGCAATCTTTCCAATGCTTCCTCAAGGCCTGAAACTCCTGTCACCCTTGGCATTGAGGTAAGATTAAGCTGATGATATTCACCGAAGATATACTCTGAGAACCGGCCTTCACCTTCAATAGAATAGGCATCATACAGGTTAGCAACTAGTAGTATTTCTTTCACCTTGAACGGCATAAGGTCATGAAAGATATCTCTTTCGGCATTATACCTTTCCAGGAAGCGTTGAAGTAGCTGTCGAGATGAGGAGCCTGGTCTTAGTTTCTCTTCTGCAACCGGACTTTCAGGTATATTCATCATCTCCCTTGCCAGGGTACTATTAATGAAACCTGTCAGCAGGCTTGCCAGGTTTTCAATAAGATCTCTTTCCTCCTCAAGGAAGGGCCCGAAGTCAATGGTTTCAAACTCCCTGGTATAAAACACTTCAAGTGATCCCTTGTTTTTATCAATTGTTTCAAATTCCTGCTTGAGAACCCATTTCGTTTCCTCAAAATCAGGAGTCATAAAGACTTTATTCCGATAGGTTATCCTGGCCCTTGTATATTCAGGATACTGCCATGCAGGAGGGAGAGCATGAACCACTTTCTGCATTGTCTCATCAATTGACTTTCCCTCTTTCAGGATTGTAGTTGTACGATTAATGCAGGCCAGCTCTTTAAGCCTTTCTTTCTGATCATGCAATAATTGCTTGTACCCGTTATCCTGATTCTTAGTCATTTTTTACTACCGTTTTAAATCACTTAAATATACCTCTTTATCAAATAAAAAAAAAGGTGTTCCGGAGAACACCTTTTGATCATTTAAGCAAAAACAATCTATTTCGATTCCCAGGTTGATCCGCTCCTGAGCAGTTCATCAACACAGGTAATCTTACTATCTTTCTTCACCTTGGCTATCTGGCTTTTAACGGACATGTCATATGTTGGTGCCGATACGCAGCGTATAATACCCAGGGCCACCGGATATCCGGGATAACGCATATTGGCAAGCATAGTATGAATGCCGGGATTGTTTTCTTCGCAATCGTGTACCAGGATATCTTTCTCGGAAACGCCGTTACCCAGCTTCACGACTTTCAATTTAAGCCCATCCAGAATCAGTCCCCTATCCTGGTCCTTTCCAAATATCATTGGTTCACCCTGTTTAAGTACTATGGTCGTATCTTCTCTGGTTTCACGGTTACTGAGCATTTCGTGGACACCATCATTAAAGATCACACAGTTCTGCAGAGTTTCCACCACTGATGCTCCTTCATGTTTGGCAGCCTGCATATACACTTCGGTGGATAATTGAACATTGGTGTCAATTGTTCTTGCAAAGAATTTACCTTTGGCTCCTATCACCAGTTCCCCCACGGAAAAAGGCTCTTCGACAGTACCAAAAGGAGATGTTTTCGTTACAGCCCCCCTTGTTGAGGTGGGCGAATACTGCCCTTTGGTCAGTCCATAGATCTGGTTATTAAAAAGGATGATATTAATGTCGATATTACGTCTGATGGCATGAATAAAATGGTTGCCACCTATAGCAAGTGCATCACCGTCACCAGTTATCTGCCACACGCTGAGGTCGGGATTTGCCACTTTAACACCTGATGCTATTGCAGACGCACGTCCATGTATCCCGTGAAACCCATAGGTGCTGAGGTAATAGGGAAACCTTGATGAGCATCCTATACCCGAGATAAACGCAAAATTTTCTTTTGGGATTTTCAGATTGGCAAGGGCTCTGGTTACTGCTGCCAGTACGGCATGATCGCCGCAACCGGGGCACCATCTTACCTCCTGGTCACTTTTGAAATCATTAGGTTTATGATCCACTGTTTCTTGACTCATTATTTATTCCTCCAAAAGTTTTAAACATTGTTCTTTTATTTCGGAACAGGTAAAAGGTAAACCCTGTATTTTATTTATCTGGCTGAACTTGAATCCCTCAAATTCCATTCTGAGGTACTTCACGAATTGACCTGCATTCAATTCGGCCACAACGAGCTTATCAAATCCTGAAAATATATCGGCTGTATTTGCCGGTAATGGGTTGATATAATTGAAGTGGGCAAGGCTAACCTTTTTGCCCTGGTTTCTTAGTTCACGTACAGCGGTAAGCAGATGTCCGTAGGTTCCTCCCCAACCAATAAGAAGTAAATCACCCTCATGATCGCCATAGGGATCAATATTCGGGACATTACTAACAACCCTTTTTACCTTTTCGGCTCTCATATCTACCATATGCTCATGGTTTTCAGGTATATATGACACAGTTCCCTTTACTGTTTTTTCCAGGCCTCCTATTCTGTGTTCCCGTCCTTTTGTTCCGGGGACAGCCCATTTTCTGCTAAGCTTCTTTGGATCCCGTTCATATGCGATGAACTCATCAGCACCCTCTCCTATTAGCGGAGGTTTTATGCGGGGTAGCGATGACATGGACGGTATCTTCCAGGGCTCAGAGCCATTGGCCAGGAATCCATCTGATAGCAAGACCACAGGCACCATATGTTCAAGAGCTATCCTGGCAGCTTCAAAAGCATATTTAAAACAGTTGGATGGGGTGCTTGCCGCTATAACCACCACCGGGCATTCACCGTTCCTACCATAAAGGGCCTGGAGCAAATCTGATTGCTCGGTCTTGGTGGGCAATCCGGTTGACGGGCCCCCTCTCTGTACGTTAACGATAACCAGAGGCAATTCCGTCATTACTGCCAGACCAAGAGCTTCTGATTTAAGTGCCAGCCCCGGTCCCGATGTTGAGGTAACAGCCAGGTTGCCTGCAAAGCTTGCACCTATGGCAGTACATATCCCTGCTATCTCATCTTCAGCCTGGAAACTCTTTACTCCAAGATCTTTTCTTGCTGATAATGCTTCAAGGATACCTGTTGCCGGTGTAATAGGATAGGAACCAATAAAAAGATCAAGGCCTGCCTTTTCAGCTGCAGCCAGCAGTCCCCAGGAGGTAGCGGTATTACCATCAATAGTCCGGTATATACCTTTTTCGATACTGGCAGGACTTACCTTGTAAACAGGGGTCATTGCCTCAATGGTCTCAGCATAATGATAGCCTGCCCTTAAGACAGTCCTGTTGGCTTCAATAATCTTCGGACGCTTTGAAAACTTGTTTTTAATATATTCCTCGGTGTACTCAAGTTCACGTCCAAACAACCAGTATACCATACCCAGAGCAAACATGTTCTTGGTGCGCATTACTGTTTTGGGGTCAAGACCATGATCCTTAAGTGTCTCCTTAACCATCGTAGAGATAGGCGCTGAAATAATATTGTACTTATCAAGCTGGTCTTCTTTTACCGGATCACTTTCATAGCCAGCTTTCTTGATATTCTTTTCATTGAAGTTGTCTTCATCAATGATGATTGTTCCTCCATCACGAATAAATTTTGCATTGGCTCTTACTGCCGCAGGGTTCATTGCTACAAGCACATCAGCAACGTCACCGGGAGTATTCACTTCGGAGTGTCCGACATGAACCTGGAAACCTGACACTCCTCCAACGGTACCCTGGGGAGCACGTATCTCAGCAGGATAATCAGGAAAAGTCGACAGGTCGTTTCCGAAGAGGGCCGAGGTATTCGAAAATAATGTTCCGGTAAGCTGCATTCCGTCACCAGAGTCACCGGAGAAACGTACTACTACTTCTTCTCTTTCGATGACACGCTCACTCTTATTCATAGTTTTATTTTATAGATTCAATAAAGAGAACGACTAAATAAGGTCTAAAAATAAATGCATACGAAGACTTCTTATTTTCATATGCATCAGGAAGATTATGTATGCTAACAGTTATAGTTTCGATACTTTAAAAAATTGCAATTGCTATTTATGCAAAATTAAGCAAATTCATTTGTGAAAATTCAACAAATCACACTTTTTTTGAACATGATTTTGGTCATTCTTTCCTAATTGGCGAAATTTATGCAAAAATAAGCCCCGGATGTATGTAATAAAAGCTGTCAGAGGAAAGGAACCTGAGATAGGTCTTAATTGTTATATTGCTGATAATGTGGTGATTATTGGAGATGTAATTATCGGAGATAACTGTTCGTTATGGTATAATGCAGTAATCAGAGGAGATGTTAATTATATCAGGATAGGCAACGATGTGAACATCCAGGACGGGGCAGTTATTCACTGTAATTACAAAGACTCAGTAAGTATACTTCACGACAGGGTGTCGGTTGGACATAATGCCATAGTACATGGAGCTACTATAGAAGAAGATGTAATAATAGGGATGGGGGCCATTGTAATGGACCATGCGGTTGTGGGTCATTCAAGTATTATTGCAGCAGGGGCGGTGGTAACCAAGAATACTATTATCGAACCTGGGTCAGTCTATGGAGGAGCACCCGCAAAGCTAATAAAAAAGTATAATCCTGATGAACTGAAAAGGATGACCCGCAAAAGCGCAGAGCATTACCTGATGTATAAGAAGTGGTATGAGAGATGAGTTATGAGAGATGAGTTTTACCTTAGCCTGATCTAATTCCAGATATCTGCTACGGTTAGATTAATATTCCGGCCCTCGAAAAACATCCTGGCTATCTTCTCAAAATATTCTGTATAGTCAGAGACAAAGAATCTGTCTTCGGCTATTTTATCGCCGGTATTAATTAAGTTATGCTTTTCAAGTATATGGCGTAGCTCGAGTGCCACTACCCTGGCTGAATCAACAACCTCAATATCAAAATTATAAAACTTACTTATCTGGTTGCGTATCAAGGGATAATGTGTACAACCCAGGACCAGTGATTGTATCCCTTCAAGTTTTTTATCGGATAGGTAGGTGCGTATTATTGCATTTGAGATGTCGTCAAAAATAAAACCTTCCTCAATCATAGGTACCAGCAGAGGTGTTGCTAGTGAAACCACCTCTGTCCCCGGCGATTTAATTTTGAAACCGGCTTCATAGGTGCCACTTGTTATGGTTCTTTTGGTACCTATCACTCCCACCCTTGAATATTCTTTTGAGGAAATATGGTCTATTACCGGGCTTATCACATCGAGCAGGATTACTTTTTCACCATATTCCTTTTTAAGCACTGAATATGCGGAGGCAGAAGCTGAATTACAGGCTATAAGCACCATCTTAGAATCTTTCTCAAGCAGAAAATCGGCTATTTTACGGCTGTAATTAACTATTGCTCCTTCAGATTTATCTCCATAGGGCAGATGAGCTGTATCCCCAAAATAAACAAGTGATTCATTGGGAAGTATCTGCTTTATTGCATGTGCGACTGTAAGTCCACCCACCCCTGAGTCGAAGACTCCAACCGGTTTATTACTGAGCTTGCTCATAATCAAAAAGAGGCTGTCTCAAAAGTGTTACTTCCAGATTTGCGGCAAATAAATATATTCACCACAGAGGACACCGAGAATCACTACGACACAGGTAATATACTCAATATAAATAATATACAACACTGTGATGACTCAGTGGAACTCTGTGATTCACTGTGGTTAAATTCATTTTGGAATACATCTTTCACTTTTGAGACAACCTCCTTATTATTGGGTTTCAATATTTACTGTATACCAAGCTTGGCTTTCACTTTGTCGAGTATATTTTCGCTTATGGTCTCATCAAAATAGATGATGGGGCCTCTTGACAAGTCGAAAATATATGTAAAGCCGCCTTCCCTTGCAACATCCTTAATAGCTTTTTCTGCCTTCTGTATTACGGGCTGCATAAGCTGATTCTGCTTTGTAACAAGCTGCTGGTCGGCATTTTGTTGAAAATTCTGTATCCTCTGCGACAGGCCCAATAGCTCTTCTTCCTTAGTCTGGCGCACCAGGTCAGAGAGTTTATCAGCCTCATTAGTATAATCATTGAGCTTATTATTGTATTCAACCTGCATTATCTCGAGGGTATTTTGCAGCTCGGTCTGTAAAGCTTCCATTTGAGCTATGATTGAATCCCTCTCCGGCATTATTGAGAATAGTTCATCCGAATTAATATGTCCGAACTTATAATCCTGAGCCGAGACATTACTACCAAATGATATAGTAATAGCCAATGCCAGTAATCCTAAAAATCTTTTCATTGTTGCTTTTTTAATATTAGATAAATTTCCCTGCAAAAGTAGTTATTTAATTCTTATAACCTAATTTTTCAAGTACTTCATCACTAAGATCATACCTTGGGTCTGTGTATAACATATTCATACCTGCGGAGGTGTCAAATATGACTGCATAATTACCATCAGCTGCAATTTCCTTAACAGCATTATAAATCTCATCCTGTATGGGTTGTATCAGCTCCTGGCGCTTTTTGAACAGTTCGCCTTCCACTCCAAAGAATTTTGTTTGCAGTTCTTTTGCTTCCTGTTCTTTTTGGATGATCTCCTCTTCCCTTTTTATTTTTGCCTCGCGGGAAAGAAGTACAACTTCATTCTGGTAGTTTTTATACATCTCCTCGACCATATCATAAGCTTCGGATATTTCATTTTCCCATGCCTTAGACATTTCATCGAGTTTTTCCTGTGCCGCCGTATACGAAGGAATATTATTAAGTATATATTCTGTATCGACAAATGCATATTTCTGAGCAAAGGCTGTGCCTGTCAGAAATATGATAGCTGTAAAGAGTAAAGTTATTTTTTTCATGACTAAAATTTTTAATTCTTAAAATTGTTGTCCCATTACGAAATGGAATTGCGACCCTGCCACGTCCAAACCGGGTACAGGATCAAAACCATAAGCCCAGTCAATACCCAACAGTCCGAACATCGGTAGATTTGCACGCAAGCCCACTCCTGCCGACCTGTTCATTTTGAAAGGGTTAAATTCTTTTAGCTCATACCAGGACTTTCCAGCTTCAAGGAATGCCAGAGCATAGACAGTGGCCTGGGGGTTCAGTGTTATGGGGTATCTGAATTCAAAGGTCAGTTTTGAGTACACATTGCCCACATACACTGTTTTATTTTCTTTTACTATTGTTGGTGTGAGGCTTCCATTTTCATATCCCCGTAACGAAATAACATCCCGGCCATAGAAGCTATATCCGGTCATACCGTCGCCCCCAACATAAAAATTCTCGAATGGAGCCGGGCCAATATCCCTGTTATAGAAACCAAGATAACCAAAAGAGACTCTTGTGTTAAGAACAAATTTATTGAAGAGCTCATAATAATAATCTCCTTTGAAAAGCCATTTATGGAATTCGATCCATTTGTATTTTTCCTGATCGGTAGCATCAGAGTAATCCTTTCCTGAAATTATGGAATATGGAGGAGTAAGTTGTAATGACAGGCTGAAAGAGGAGCCTCTTCTGGGGTATATCAGGCTGGGAGCGCTTGAAAACCTTGTTATCCTGGTCGTAAGTGACAGCATATTAGCCTCACCGTTTCGAAAAAGGAAATTATAATAACTGTAATTATTAAGACTGTATCTCTGGTATCCCAGCTCAGCATAGAGACTGAAAAAGTCATCGGGCCATTCAAGTCGTTTACCCAGTCCAACCGTAAGCCCGTCAATTATCATAGACTGTCTGCTCTCAACACCCCTTCTGTCACCGTTAGTCATAAGCGAGCGATACGCAGATACTGAAAACGTATTTGGTTGTTTTCCTCCCAGCCAGGGTTCGACGAACGATATATTATATGACTGATAAACCCTTCCGTTCGACTGTGCCCTGATGCTCAGTGATTGGCCATCACCACTGGGATAAGGTCTCCACTCCGATGGTTTGAAGAAATTCTTCATCGCAAAGTTATTGAATCTTACGCCCACCGTACCTACGAGCATGCCGGCGCCCCATCCACCGGATATTTCGAACTGGTCATTTGCCCTTTCCTCAAGATCATACTCGAGGTCAACCGTACCCTCAGCCGGGTTCATCAGGGGTTGTGGATTGATCTTTTCAGGATCGAAATGGCCCAGCACGGCTACCTGCCTGGCCGAACGCATAATGGCATCCTTACTGAAGAGGTCACCAGGGAGTGTATATAGTTCCCTCCTTACCACATGTTCATTGGTGCGGGTATTGCCTTTAACAATAACCTTATTTAGAGTCGCCTGCTCCCCCTCCTGTATCCTTATTTCCATATCTATGGTATCATTCTCAATATCCGTTTCTACCGGAACAAGGCTTGAGAACAGATAACCTGTATTAAGGTAAAGGGAAGACACGGCATCTTCATCATAGTTAAGTCTTTCAGTAAGAAGAGTCTGGTTATAAACGTCCCCTTTATTTATATTCAGGACCTCACTAAGCAAGACCTTTGGATAAATACTATTACCCACCCAGTCGATATCACCAAAATAGTACTGATTTCCTTCCTCCACCATTACGGCCATTAAGACCCTGTCTTCTGAAGCATCTATTACTGTGTCCTTCAGAATTCTGAAATCACGATACCCGTTCTCGTTATAAAATGTAACAAGACTTTCTTTATCTTCTTTAAACAGGTCTTCTACATATTTTGATGCTTTGAAGATGTTAAGATTCTTCTTCTTGGTATTTTTCATCACTCTCCTGAGCTTCTTATCGGAGAATGCCATATTCCCTTCAAAAACGATATCCTTTATCTTAACCCTATCATTCTTATCAACATGAACATTAAGCTTTATAGCGTTAGGGTTAACAGGATCATCTTTCTGAATAATCCTTATATCCGTATTAAGGAAACCCTTTTCAACGAAATGATCTTTTATTATGGACCGGGTATTGGAAAGAATATGATCGGTTACCTGGCTACCACTCATGAGGTTCACCTTTTCTTTAATATCCTGTATCTCATTTTCCCTGATACCGAAATACTCGACTGATGAGATCCTTGCTCGTTCACCCAGGTAAATGTCAAGGAAGATAGTGTCTGATTTTATTTCTGTAGCAGTAATTTTCACATCTGAGAACAGACCCTGATCCCAGAGTTTCTGAACAGCCTGAGTCAATACCTCTCCCGGAACAAGTATGCGTGAGTATTTCCTGATGCCAGACAGACCAACAATAGCATTTATATCGAGGTATTTAACCCCCGAGACAGTTATGTCTCCAACCACGTATTCTACAGGGTCCATATAATCAAGGATCCTGGTTTCTTCCTGTGCCAGGGTTTTTACCGGGTATATAGATAAAACAGCTATTGCCAGTAATATCAAAAATCGTCTATACATATCAGTTCTCGTTTTCATGCACCTGTTCACTTGTTTTTCCAAATCGTCTCTCTCTTTTCTGATATTCTACCAGGGCTTTATATAGTTCTTCTTTACCAAAATCAGGCCAAAGTGTCTCTGTAAAGTATAACTCGCTGTAGGCTATCTGCCATAGGAGGAAATTGCTAATCCTCAATTCACCGCTAGTTCTGATAAGTAATTCAGGGTCGGGTATACCTTTGGTTGTAAGATAATTTTCAAATATTTTATCATCGATATTTGCCGGATCAATCTTACCCTGCTTTATTTTGTATGATATATCCCTTATTGCCTTGACCATTTCCCATCTCGAACTGTAGCTCAGCGCAACCACCAGTGTCATGCCATCACATTTTGAAGTCTCCTCGAGTGTATAATCAAGGCTTGCCCTCACTCCTTCCGACAAACGGTCAATATCCCCTATTACTCTCAGGATAATATTATTATCCACCAGCCTCCTGGTTTCATTATTCAATGAATTAACCATTAATTCCATCAGTGCTTCCACTTCTTCCCATGGTCTGTTCCAGTTTTCAGTGGAAAAAGCGTAGAGGGTAAGATATTTTATGCCAAGTTCTGCTGAAGTTTCTATTATCTCCCTGACTGCATCGACTCCTTTTTTATGACCATAATTCCGGTCCTTACCTCTTTGAACTGCCCATCTACCATTACCATCCATTATTATGGCAACATGCTTGGGCAATCTTTTCAGGTTAATATTGTCTTTAAGAGACATCAGCGGCGCTTTCTTAGTTTTTCATCCCAGTAATCATCATAGGCAGGGCAACTGAGCATATTATGGAACATTTTCCATGTAAGTGTCACTCCCGCAAACATATACCAGTCATTATTATGTGTCCAGGTATGATGATCAGGATCAATATTATCAATTAAGCCGTCAAAGTTATCATAAAAAGTCTTACGAAAACCATATTCGAGCTCTAATCCTAAGTTTTTATAAATATTTGCCTTTACCCCAACAGAAAAAGGTATAACAGGAGTATATGTAAGGTTTTCAGTATTGGAAAAACATAATGCGGCACCCGCTGCAAAATATGGTGAGTAATCGCCCCATTTTCCTGTGGTGGTATAGGGAAGAAAATTGAATTCAAACATCACTGACCACTCCAGAATGGATGATTGAAATGATTCAGCCCTGTTTTGCTGGAAACTATTATCAAAATCAAGATCATCACCTTTTATCTGTCCGTATAGTATGCCAGTTCTGATTGAATGCCTGGGATGGAAGTTATACCTGTATATAAATCCCAGAGCAGGTGATGATGCATAGAATAAGCGTTCCGGGTTAATATCACCCATATAATAAGAAACTCCTCCGAATATCCCATAATCTGCCTTTTTCTGAGCATTCAGAGGAAAAGTAAGTACTACTGCCAGAACAATCAAAAAATACCTCTTCATTTAAACAATATTCCCTGTTTATTACCTTCTAAAAGTCGGTAGTCCTTTTTCCGATGTTTTCAGTTTCTGAATAAAGACGAATGTCATAAAGTAATAAACGTCATTATGATTTGAATATTGCGAGGTATAACCATCAAGATAATCAGTTGTTGTATATCTTAAACCAAAGTCCAGGCCAATCAAGGAAGTCGGGCTAAATAGATAATTCAGTCCTATTCCCACCGGTACGGCAAGAGCCACACCTGAATCTTTCTCTATTCTTGTACTAAGCGCATCATTTGGTTTTACCTTATAGAATGTTGGGCCCAATCCTGCGTACACATACCCATCGAGCCGGGCAAGTATGGAACTGAACATCCTGTCGCCTTTAATAAACCTGTAGCTGCTCTCAGCGCTGTTTTTCAGAAAATAAAACTCCCCTTTGACCGATGGTTCAAATACTGATGAAGACGATTCAAATCCTCTTGCTACATTACTACCCTTTTCATCGGATGATTCCATAAACCCGTAATTGATATCAAAACTTACGCCCACTCTCTCTACAATCCTGTAACGCATTCCCGCCTTCAATGAAAATCGTGTCTGTTTGATAATGAGGTCCTTAAAGCCGAGGGCATTATCACTCAGGCTGAAACCACCTATATCTCCGAATACCTGGGCCGTACCGACACCTCCATATATTTCATAGCGTCTGAGTTTCCACAGCTGGCCGCTGGCAACCGGATATATAAAAATAAATAATAACAGTAGCAGGAAAACCCGTTTCATAACACTTTGTATAAATATTATTATTACAAATATAATAATCCGACAATAACAATCCTAAAAGAACAAATTAAAATAATTCTCAATTTCTGCGGTCTGCTCCCCACATAAGCTTATTTCTGAGAGTGCTGAAAAAATCCTGCCCCTCTACATTTATGGTGTTAATACTGTAAGCTGCCTGGGAAATTTCCAGTTCCCTGAAGAAAGGAAGCCTCACCGATCTGAAGTCGCAAGTTACCAGGTATTCAGGACTTCTGCCCTCTACCTGCAGTCTGAGACAGCTGTTCCCGGGAAGCACTATAGGCCTGACGCTAAGCGTATGTGGCGAAAGGGGTGAAATAATAATACTCTCATCTGCCGGTGATAATATAGGTCCTCCGGTACTCATATTATATGCTGTCGATCCGGTTGCTGTCGAGATTATTAGCCCGTCAGCCCAGTAAGTATTCAAATACAGATCATCAACATACACTTTCACCCGTATCATATTAAGATCTGCTTTCTGAATTGTTATATCATTTAGTGCC
>Ga0272441_10005805_pt1 | contig 21162 bp, 20 predicted proteins | sample SSMProp6N_FD_193582 | JGI IMG/M metagenome (GOLD analysis project Ga0272441, IMG submission 193582) | Marine sediment archaeal communities from Little Sippewissett salt marsh, Falmouth, MA, United States - SSM-Prop-6N | ecosystem: Environmental > Aquatic > Marine > Wetlands > Sediment ...
AGTTTTTGATATAGGCGCCAAACCATTTATTATTTAAGAGCCGATCATAAAATCTTTTTGAACTACGAGCATAGCATGCTGCTGCAAGAAGCAGAAAAGGAGTTGTGGGCAAAATTGGTAAAAAAATTCCAATGATTCCAAGTCCTAAGAAAATAGTTCCTGCAATAATTAGTAAATATCTGAAAAATCTATTTGATATTATATCCCTCTGATTTGATTTTTTTACCATACTTTCCACGACTAAAATACATGAATTGTTAAAAAAATTAGTTGTGACATAATAACCCAACATATTGAAATAGGCAACTATGAAAAAAGACCTATTGAATGCAGTATTTCTCCTGTAAAACTTTCTTAACCCGCCAGGTCCGTTGACTTTTTTCAGTGTGAACTGTATCAATTGAAGACTCTGCTAGAGAGATGCATAAGGTTTAAATATTCTCAATCATATGCACTAAAGTAAACAATATTGTTAACTATGGTGCATGTAAATGAGAATTAATTTGTTGGATGAATTGTCTAAAAATAAAGCATTTACTATTGAAGATGCTGAACGACTAGGGTATACAAAAAAGAGTGTGTTGAAGGTTATTCTATCGAGATTGGAAAAAAAGGGATGGATCGAAAGAATAGAAAAAGGAAAATACATTGTAATACCACTTGGAGCAAAAAAAGGGAAATATACTCTACATGAATTTGTTCTTGGTTCGTATCTTGTTGATCCTTGTATTATTTCATACTGGTCTGCCTTGAATTATTATGGTTTTACTGAACAAATACCACGTACAGTTTTTATTCAAACAACATCTAGAAAAAAACATCAAGATGTTACAATTTTTGGTATACCCTATAAGATCATTAGAGTAAAAGAAGAAAAGATCTTTGGTGTAGAAAAACCATGGTTTGAGGAAACGCAAATAAGTCTGACAAGTAGAGAGAAAACAATTATTGATTGTCTTGATAAATCACAATATGCTGGAGGTATAATCGAGGTAGCAAAGGCATTAAGAACTGAGGAATATGACAAAAAAATACTTGTAAACTATGCGCAAAAAATTAACAATACCGGCGTTATACGAAGGCTTGGATTCATCTGTGATTTTCTACAGATTTCAATTCATCTTCCAGATATAAACACAAGGAATTATTTGAAACTTGACCCAATACTTCCAGTAACAAACGAACTTAATGCTAAATGGCATCTAATTATCAACGAAAAATTAGGTGATCTTGAGTGATATCTGAAATTGAATTTAAAGAAAAATCTCGATTGTTTAATGTACCCATCAGTACGATTGAAAGAGATTATGCACAAAACTGGTTACTTGTACATCTTCCAAAAATGGCATTCAAAGGAGGAACTGGAATTAGAAAAGCATACATTAATAACTATCGTTTTTCTGATGATCTAGATTTTACATTTCTTGAAAAAAGTAATTTCAAAGATTTGATAAACAAAATACAAAAAGCAATACAGGAAACAAGAAATGCAAGTGGAATTTCGTTTTTAGATAATATAAAATCTGAAGAAGTAAAAAATGGCTATGTATTTAATATCTACTTTCGTATTTTGAGAACAACAGGAGATCCATTAAAAATAAAAATGGACATTACAAAAAAAGAAAACGAAATAATAATTAATCCTATTCAAAAGAAGAATATTATTCATATATACTCAGATAAAATCAATGAACAAATCAATGTTTATACGTTGGAAGAAATGTTTGCTGAAAAAGTAAGATCACTTTTTGAACGAACAAGACCACGAGATCTTTACGATGTTTGGTATTTACATAGAAAAATGACATTTGATAAATCATTATTTCAAAAGAAATGTCAACATAAAAAAGTAGAACCAAATATTGATGAATTGGTTACTAGAAAAACAAATTATGAAAAGACTTGGAATGGTTCTCTACAGCATCAGTTACCAGAATTACCTTTCGCTACTGACGTCTTTGATAATGTAATAGAGTTTTTAAGAAAGATGCTGTAATATAAATCCTCCAATAGATATAGCATTCAAGTGTAAGAAACGCCACATTCTATGCAGTGTTTCTCCTGTAGAATCCTTATAACTTTCCAGGTCCGTTTTTTAATTAATTGAATATCTCATAACTCTATGTGAAAACTTGAATTCACCAATCCATAAATAGCTTCCATCAAACCAAATACCGGAAGGCATAAACAAACCATCACGGGTAAACTTTGGTTGTAATTGACTAGTGAAGTCTTCCTGACCAATGACAATATCTGGTTCGTCATCACTTGAAGATGGAATACTATTCCAAATAAGAACTCTATGAAAACTTGTATCTGCGACAAACAAATAATTGTCATCAATGAAAACATCACCCGGAACATTAAAGTAAACCCCACTATGACTTGTAAGTAATTCAATATAACTTGGAGAAGAATCACCTAGTGTTTCAATATCAATAAGAATAATCGTAATTGAGCCGTCCATATATTCTGCAGCTAAGTTTTCACCGTTACTGGATATTTGACCAATATATCCACCAAGATTTATCTCGTATGTTGGATCTTCTTCCCAGTTAAATGGTTGTTTCCAGACATATAAAACTCCATTTACAGAAACATAGGCATATTGTTCATCAAATGTAATCCCTTCAGCTTCTGATAGCATAATGTCACCAATTTGTTGATATATTATTGTTTCAGGTTCTTCGCCATTTAAAAGATCATCCCAATTCCAAACAAGAAAACCGCCAAGAGAATTTCCGCCCCGACCTATCACATAGAGTTCATCGTTATAGACCTCACCACTAAGAGGCTCGAAGGGAACTTCGTATACAATATCTGGTTTTGCGCCATTTTCATCAGGAATATCCTTCCATACTTCAATTTGATGAGTAAAACCACAGAGAGCCACAAGACTATCTTCATATTTCAGTGGACTTGGATTGTCCATAAAATAATGGTTGTTTACCAAGGGATTTTCGTTAGCATCATTGGCAAGCACAAAATCAGGTTCACGTCCTTCGGGTTTACTTTGATAACAAGCGATTCTACCGCCATTATATAGACAAAAATAACTGATTTCTGTATCGCCATCTGTAAAATAAGTCATACCCGATCCATCGCCAGACTCGAATGTAATATCCGATAAAGGTTCAGCAAGACCATTATTACACATTTCAGTTATGTCATATTCACCAGATAACTCTCTAAAATCTGGAAAAATGGTAACTGTGCTTAAAGGCGTTCCATATAAGTCGTTACCAATAACTTCAGAACACCAAATAACTTCCCCACCAAGATAGGTATCATAATCAATATTACTTGTGGGAAAAGTATTCCAAATAAAATTCCCTCCACGACCTGCTCCTTTTGCATTATGATCACCAATGATTAGATACGTTTCTCCATCAGTTTCAATATTGCGAGGAGTGCCAAAATCATCATTGGTTAAAATTAGATCCGGATTTTGATTATTTTGTATGGGAAAACTATTCCAAATAAGAACACTTCCACCGGCAGTACTCGTAATAACAAGTTTTTCGCCATTTGTCCAAACAGCCCAGGGCCATCCAACAGAATTTTCATCAATATTTTTAGAATATGTCACAAAATCCTCTTGACCTAAAACTAGGTCTGCAGGTTGACCATTACTCGTTGGAAAAGTATTCCAAACTAAAGCACGATCGTTGTATGCATCTGCTGCAACAAGTTTTTCACCATCAGTTGCTACATCAACAGGCCATCGCATTTTATCTTGAGCAGTACCTGGACTATTTGTGGTAAAATCTGTTTGACCAAGAACAACATCAGGTGCAACATTACTGGTTGGAAGACTATTCCAAATTAAAACACGATTGTTACAGGTATCTGCAACAATAAGATGTTGACCATCATTAGTTATGCCCATAGGATGATACAAAACCTGGGAACCACCTGAGTTATCAAAATCAAACCAGTTTACAACAATGTCAGCATCCTGACCGTTTGTAAACCAACCAGAGGATGGTGGATTTTCAACTGTTGAATATGAACTCCCTGTTTGTGTAATTTTTATTTCTAAATTATCCTCATTTTGATTTCCATCAGATGGGATATTATTTCCGTTATTGGGTTCATTTTCATTGTTATCTTTATTGTTAGTACAACCACTAAGACTACCTATAATAACTAATATAATTATCCCAAAAACAACTATTCTTTGTAGTATTATCATATTCTCCTCAAACCTATTATTAATTACTATCTAATAAAACTAGTTGGAAAACTAGTTGGACAGTAAGTTATATAATAGAAATTTTTATACCACTGCTTGCAAAGGAAGAAAAACAGAAGAATTAAAGTTACATTTTTGGTTCTTTGAAAAAATGATTTTTCTTTTGTAAACAACTCCAGAGTAATGGGAGGTAGTACATGAAAGGAACAATTAAGTGGTATAATCCTCGAAAGGGATATGGATTTATCCAAGGAGAAGATGGAAAGGACATCTTTGTTCATTGGTCAGCCGTCCCTGAAGGAACCTTCCTCAATGAGGGAGATTCAGTGGATTATGAATTAGAAGACTCAGATAAAGGTCCCAAAGCAGTAAAAATAAAGAAAGAGTAAAATTAGTCATAACAATCTATTTTTAACTTTTCTCATTTCTTATTTTACTATGATGTAATTTAGGGTTTATCTCCCTTCTTTTTCTTTAAAATTATTAATAATAAAATGAGCTACATCCATCATATCTTTTGCGATATAATCTGGATGAATATCACTTTCTCTAAGCTCTTTTAATCCACGTTCATTTCTTATAAGAATCGTTTTAGTTCCAACTGTTTTTCCAGCTTGAATATCCATTAGTCGATCGCCAACCATATATGATTGAGATGCGTTAATGTGATTTTCACTCATTGCCCTTTCTAAGAGACCAGGGTTAGGTTTGCGGCATGAACAGCCATCGTCAGGGTGATGTGGGCAATAGTAGATCTTTTCGACTTTTCCACCAGCTGCTTTGATTTCGTTAACCATGTTGCTATGGATACGTGCTAATTCTTCAGTGGTAACCATTTGTCTTGCAATAACTGATTGATTCGTAATAAAAATAATTTTATAACCATGATCTGAAAGTACTTTTATTCCTCTTTTTGCATTAGGTAGAAAATGAAATTCATCCCAAGATTTGATATGGTACTTGCTATCTTTACTGACAGTTCCGTCTCTATCAAGAAAAACTACTTTTTCCATTTCAATCTGCTTCACTCATTAAAAAGGCTACCATATGGCCAATGAGGGTATGCATATCTTCACTGTGTTGCATATTATTGACTTCTATGGTAAGACATTCATCTGCAGTATCCTTAAGTTTTCCTCCATCATAGCCTGCAAGACCAAACGTGTAGCAACCTAACTCTCTAGCAAATTTAATTCCTTCAATGATATTTGGTGAGTTGCCACTGCCACTTATTCCAATTACTACATCATCTTTATTTGCAAGGATACGCAGTTGCTCCTTGAATACACAGTCATAGTTTTCGTCGTTACTCCAGGCAGTAATGAGCGGCAAAGAGTCTGTAAGGGCAATAGCTTTTATCCTACGAAATTTACTAAAATCGCAAATAAGATGGGATGCAAGAGAGGCACTTCCACCATTTCCCATAAGAAAGAGTTTATTGCCATCTTTACGTGTTTTTTCTAAGAGATTAATTAATCGTTTTATTTGTTTCTTCTTTTTCTTTAGTTGTTCAATACAGAGAATGGAATCATTAAGGTAGATTTCAATTTCCCTTTCCTTTGAATCTGTAGAACTTGGTTCCTTTTGCTTATTAACTTCATACTCCACATCAATCACCTCACTTTTCTTAAGTTTGGAGTTGTTTTAACCTAAACGAAATATTATATTATAATTATTTAATTCAGACATTTATAGTTTGAATAATTTATATACTTTACTTTTTTTATATTAATTTTCAACATAAATGATTCTACTTCCCTGAGGTTCTAAATGAAACTCGGTCTCTTGTAAATCTGAAAGTGCTTTTCTTACCTTTGTGTGATATCTTTGTTCACAATAGAGTAACAAAAAGCCGCCCCCACCAGCCCCTAGAATTTTTCCGCCTAGAGAACCAGCAGCTCGAGCTTTTTCATAATACTTATCAATGTTAGAATTAGAAACCTTTCCAGTTTTTTTCTTATTTGTCCATGCTTTATGCAGAAGTTCTCCAAAACAAGAGAGATCATTGGTTTGCAAGGCATGTACCATTTCTTCAGAAAGAATGCGAATAGCATCAACGTGCTCTTTTAGCTGTCTCATTTTTTGTCTACTTTCTGTTAAAATGGTACTTGCTTTTCTATGAATGCCGGTGTAAAATAATAACAAATTGCTATCCAGCTCTTTTTTTGTTTGAATGTTTGAAATAATAGGATTGACAAAAACTGTTTCGTCTGCATTAAATACAATGTGGTTTAATCCTCCAAAAGCAGAAGCATATTGATCTTGTTTTCCTATGGGTTCATATAAAAGATCTATTTCGATAGAACAAGCATCCTGGGCAAGCCGATCTGCTCCTTTATGTTCCCCCTGAAAAGCATAGAGTGCATTTAGTAAACCGACCGTAAAAGCACTTGAAGAACCTAAACCAGTACCTGCAGGTATATCTGCAATAGTTGTGATTTCTAATCCACCATCCAATTTTGTTAATTTTAGAGCTTCTCGCACAATAGGATGTGCAATTTTATTGACGTGATCAACAATTTCAGTTTTTGAATAACTTACCCGAATTTTATTATCAAATTTTCTATTGACCGTAACATAAATAAATTTATCAATAGAAGTACTGACAACGCTACCATAACCGTCTTTATAGTACTCTTGAAGATCTGTTAATCCTCCTGCAAAACTTACTCTAAAGGGTGTTTTGGTAATTATCATACTTCCTCAAGTAAATATCGAACGGTTCTTCGAATAGCCTCTTCAATACTAATTTTTGTGTTCCATCCCAATTTCTTTACCTTATCAAAAGAAAGAACGGTAATGGGGACATCACCTACCCACCCACGGTCTCCACCAGTGAAAGTATAGGTAACGTTTTCTAATCCCATTTCATCCACGACAATAGGGGCTAAATCTTTTACTTTTATTGCTTCGTCATTAGCTAAATTATAGGCTTCGACAACAATCTTGTCATCAACTTTGGGAATGTCAATAAGTGCTGTCACGCAATCGCTGACATCAAAATAGGATTTTGTTTGATTTCCGTCACCTAAAATCTCTAAATTGTGAGGGTTCTCCTGTAACTTCTGAACAAAATCTGGAATGACACCATGAGTACTTCTTCTTCCCACAACGTTAGCAAAGCGAAACATCCATGACTGCATTCCGTACGTATAGCAATAGGATGAGATAAATTTTTCAGCAGCAATTTTACTTGCTCCGTAAAAAGAAATCGGTCGAATATCTGGCAAATCTTCTGGAGTTGGAATGACCTCAGTTTCTCCATATAAGGCAGAGCTTGAAGCAAACACAAGTTTAGTAATATCGTTTTTTCTCATAAATTCCAACACGGCATGAGTTCCAATAACATTTTCTTCCAAATCTACCTTTGTGTTTTGAAGGCCTCCGCGTATATCAGCATTAGCGGCTAGGTGAAATACCCAATCATATGATTCATTGGGAAACGAGGAACTTTTTTTTATGTCGCTGTTGTGAAATTGAAAATTCTTCTTGTTTGTTTGTTCAGTTAAAAATGTTGCTTTTCCAGTCCTTAAATTGTCCAGAACTGTCATTTTTTCTGGATTCTGTTGCATTAGTGTATCTACGAGATTGCTGCCAATGAAACCAGCTCCTCCTGTTACGAGATATTTCATATTCTGTCACCCTTAAGGGAATACGATACTCTGCTCTCCTACACATAGCCCTGATAAAAGACAGAGTTCGAATTAATGACCCTTTCAGAGTACATAACAATGACAAACTTAAATTTTTCGAAAGTAAATTTACCGTTCACTAGCTTGCGATCGTCGTAACTTTTCTTTTGTTTCAGCTTTATGACCAAAGAATTTACAAAAGATATAACCAAAAAAACCAAAGAAAAGCCGTACTAATTTCCACATAGATTCTTCTTTATCAATTTTCACCATGTCTACTGGTAAATATTTAAGCCATAAATCACCATGTTTTAAGGTCAGTTCTTTTCTACCAAATCCATACCAAAATGATTGTTTTATAAAACTAGGGAGATCCTCTCGTGCTCGATGATATACTATAGCTTTTTCATTAAAAATCAGAGAATAACCAGCGTCTACAGCACGATAATTAAGATCAAGTTCTTCTGCTTCTTTAAACCAAGGGTCAAACCCCTTAATCTCCTCAAATACCTTTTTCTTATAGGCCAGATTGACACTCGGATAAGTAATATCAACTCCTTTATGCAACATAGCAACACGAGGAAGGCGACTAAAACCTCCAAAACCAAAACGGATCTCCTGTCCAGCTACTACATCTGCCCGGGTACATGATCTCTCAATTTCTTGAATCCAAAAAGCATTTGCCATCGCGTCTGCATCAATAAAAGCGACAATGTCTCCTGTTGCTTTCAAAACACCATAATTTCTTCCCTGAGCGCGGGTTCCAGCATCTCTATAAAGTTTAATGAATTTATATCGTTTTGCGTACCTTTTTACTATTTGTTGGGTGTCATCGATACTCTCTGCATCAGTAACAATGACTTCGTGTGGTTGTTTCACCTGACCAATAAGACTGTCTAACAAATCCTGAATGTAGAGATCTGCATTTCGCGTGATGACAATGACGCTAGTCTTCATTGTGCAGATTGGAATATTATTATCTAATAAAACGTTTCCTACATTTACTATTGAAAAATATTACATTAAAACTATAATAAAAATATTTTTTAATAACATTAATAAGAAATTGGTTTATACTCTGCCAATTGCACGGGAATAATGAGAGGTATTAATGAGAATTCTTATCTTAGGTATTGATGCTTTGGAATATGATCTTGTCCATGAATGGAATTTACGCCATTTAAAACAGAAAGAATACGGTAAGGTTACCGTTCCCATTACAAAAGGCCTGGGAGAACCAGCAACTGAAATTGTTTGGCCTTGTTTTATAACAGGTAAAGAACCAAAACAGATGGGATTTGAGTCACCAATTTTATATAGACAACCGTACAAATGGTTTTCTGATCATATATATAATCAATTTACGTCTTCTTTTACAGATATTCATCCTGAGAATATTCTTGAGGAAAAAAAATCCAGGAAACGAAGAATATTGGACAATATTAGTAGCATCATGACTAAGGCAGGAGTGTTTTATCATCCCACACGTAAAAATATCAAAGCATCTACTCTTTTTGATAATTCCTCATTGCACACCGTCCATTTTCATATACCAGTATATGATACCGATCCTTTTCCACCCTATCGAAAACAGATTGTTGATGTCATTATGAAAACACTGCCGCCTTCAGAATTTCTTTCTTCTTGTAAACACTCCTTTCAAGAACGATGGGCAGAACTAGAGACGTATTTACAACACCATAGCAACTGGGATGTTGTGATGATGTATTGGTTTTGTCTTGATGCTATTCAACATGCATTCTTTAATAAAAAATTAAAAATTATGGATTTTTATCTCCTGTTTAACAAATATGTTGGTCAATTACTACATAAATTACCTTCAGATATTTTGGTACTAATCATATCTGACCATGGGCAAAAAAATGGCATTCATACTAACTTTGGGTTTTATAGTAGTAATATAAAGATGCATTTGAAGAATCCCAATATTACTGATTTTAAAGATATTATTGAAAAAAAGATTCAAAAGACAAGGATATGAAAAGCACAGAGTTATATGAGGGATGAATTGAAGAGAATAGGTATCTTAGAGTATCATTATCATTCAATTTTTTACTACACCTTAGCAAGAATTTGTAAAACAAAACATACACAAGTCACTCTATTTACAACCCAAAAAATTTTTTCCCTTATTTCTCCACATCTCGCCAACAAAAAAGACTACAGAATTGTATTACAACGCGATAATGAATCTCTTGCTTCTTTTTTACATCGAGTTGAAACGATCTGCAATACAGATATTGACCTTCTTTTTATAAACACCATTCAAGAAAGTCTCAAGGATCTTCCTCATTATGTACGATTTCATCCCTCCTGTAAAATGATACTGACTATTCATGATGCAAATACCTGGCTTAATCAAAAGAAGACTACTATTGACATTACACGACCTTTTGCAACTCTAGATACTTTGATGAGTACTCTTCTTATCAACAAAATAATACTAAAAAAATTTGATGCCATCAATGTCATTTATCCGCCAATTAAAGACTATATTCTAAAAAATACAAACTATGAAAAGGAAATATTCACATTACCATTTACTTTTTTTGATGAGGAGAAATACCAAATTCCTACAAACCTTCCCAAAAAGATTAGATTTGTTGTTCCTGGTGCGATTATCGAATCTCGGAGAGATCATACAGCTGTTATGGAAGCATTTGAACATTTATTTGAATCCTATCCTAAGGCCTTTTCTCTCTGTCTTTTAGGAAAACCTATAGGTTCGTATGGAAAACAAATACTGAAAAGAGCCACTCAATTAAAACAACAGAACTATGATATCCACTTTTTTAGTGAGTTTGTTCCAGAGGAAACCTATGATAAGATTTTTAGAGAGGCTACTGTTGTCATCACTCCCTTTAAGTTGGAGACTAGAAGCCTAGGTGTGATGAAAGAAACGTTTGGAAAAACAAAAGCATCGGGTGTTCTTTTTGATGCAATTCAATATGCAAAACCAATTATTCTTCCTTATAATCATAGTATTATGAATGAGCTTTCAAGTTCAACTTTAATTTATAAAGATGCAGAAGATTTACAAAATCTTCTCTCAACATTATTATCTGATAAAAAACGATTACAAATACTTGTAAAAAAAGCTATTCATAATTCTCGTTATTTTTCCTTATCAAATATGCACCGCTATTTTGAACAAAAAGTCTTGCCGGCATTTAAACCCTAAGGAAAAGACTTAATAACATTTTTTATCTACGGGAACCGAATTTAGTCTATTGTCGTGGAAGAGGATAATTATGAAAGTGAGTATCTTTGCTTTAGGAAGAACCGGACTTCCATTATCGTTGGTCAGTGCAGATAGTGGTTTTGAAGTTCATGGCATTGATATAAATAAAGAGCTTGTTCATCAAATTCAGCAAGGTATTGCTCCTTTTTATGAACCAATGATGGATACATTACTCACGAAACATCTTCATAAAAATTTTTTTCCTAAAACAAAAATTGACGACTCGGTGAAACAATCTGAATATCTCATTTTAGCGATAGGAACAAAATTCAGTAGATATCCAGAACGAGCGTCTCTTACAAATCTTTATACCGTTATTGATCAAATTCGCACAATGGGTGTGAAAGGAAAAACAATAATTTTACGTATTACCCTGCCTATCGGTACCACAGATGAAATCAAACAACGAATAGAGCAAGATGGATTACAAGAAGGAAAAGATTTTTTTCTTGCTTTTGTTCCAGAACGACTAATGGAAGGAAAAGCTGTTGAAGAAGAGAAAAGTCTACCAAAAGTCATTGGATGTTATAACGATGCTAGCTTTAAAAAAGTTAAATATTTCTTTGAAAAAATAGGAGGGGATATAGTTCGTGTTTCTAATCCTAAAATAGCAGAATTTATTAAATTGATGGATAATTCTTGGAGAAATACCTGTTTTGCTTTTGCCAATGAAGTTGCATTTTTATCAGAAGCAAATGATCTTAATGGAATAGAAGCAATCGAAGCAGGTAATAAAGGATTTCAGCGAAATCAAGTACCATCTCCGGGTCCAGTTAGCGGATATTGTTTGGGAAAGGATCCCTATCTCCTAGAAGTATCCTTTGATAAACAACTTGTTCGAGGTTTTAATTCTGTTTGGTTCTATGGGCGGCAAGTCAACGATTGGTTATGTGTTAAGATTGCTAAAGAAGCTGTAGGAAAAAATGTTTTGGTTGCTGGGATTTCCTTTAAAGAAAATATTGATGATTTTCGTAATAGCCACTCTATAGATATTATAAATCTCTTAAAAGCTGAAGATTTTTCTATTATGGTAACTGATCCCTATCTAGATAAAGGATCCTATACGCATTTGCCCTCCTATCTTGATGATTCTGTAAAGAAATGTACCTTTATGGAAGGAATACAACAAGCAGACACCATTATTTTTTCAACTGCACACAAAGAATATCGAACTATTGATATCAAAGAATTTTTACGCACTGTTAAAAAGGGAGCGAAGGTAATAGATTTGTGGAATATTTATCGTAATAAATTAGAAGATGCTAAACAAATACAGTATACGGCTCTGGGGAGAGGTGACTTACGATGAAAGCTCTAGTCACAGGGGCAGCCGGTTTTCTTGGAAGTCATTTGTCTGATGAGTTACTAGCAAAAGGCTATGATGTTGTTGGAGTCGATAATTTTTTTCGTGGAAAGAAAGAGTATCTTCCTCATCACGACAATTTCTCATTTTACAATATAGATCTAGCCAAAGAATCTAAAAAGATTGCTGCTGTGATCATAAAAGAAAAGCCAGAAGTCGTTTTCCATTATGCAGCAATTAATGGTACTGAATATTTTTATGATATTCCCTATAAAGTCCTCCATGATAATATAGCTATTACACAACATGTTCTTGCCGCCAGTCAAGGTTCATCAGTAAGAAAAATAATTTATGCATCAAGCTCGGAAACATATGGCGAACCTCTGGAGATACCAACACCAGAAACGCACCCCATTCTTCTTAATATACATACGGTCCGTGATAGTTATGCTTCTTCTAAAGCTATTTGTGATTTCTATGTTAAATTATTTGCTCTGGAAAATAATATCGATTTTCTGATTTTTCGAATTTTTAATACTTATGGGCCCCGAATGGACACATCAAAATATGGACAGGTAATTCCTGAATTTATTTGTAAAATGTTAGAAAAAGATCAATTCAGTATTATCGGTGACGGAACGCAAACAAGAAGCTTCTGCTACGTTGCTGATCATACAAGACTTGCAGTACAACTTGCAGAAAAGATATCCAATGAAATTGTCAATCTTGGAAATGATAACGAAATTACGATAAATGATCTCGCACGTACCCTTCATACGTTAGTAGGAAAACCCTTTTCTCCTAAACATCTTGCTCCACGCGAGTACGATCATAAAAGACGTTGTCCAAATATTTCGAAATTAAAACATTTACTCAATGATCAACCGACAGTTTCTTTAGATGAAGGGTTACGATTCACTCTTGAAGCCTATAAAAAGAAAAATAATATAATTACACAGTAGATATTATTATTTGGTGGAGGATCAATTGTGTCATCGCTCATCTCTGATTATAAAAAGAAACAAATATTCAATACCAGTCAAAAGCTTCTTGAACATCTCCATATAAAAACACCAATTTATAATTTTTCAATATCTCTTGGGCAGGAACTTGCACTTCATCGGATTCGAAAAATTGCATTAAATTCTAATCCCATTAGAAAAAACGTCAAAGGAAAGAAAATTAGATGTTTCAAAAGTATAAAAAAGAAATTTAATTCAAAGCAAAAGATTGATATACAAATAGGATTAAAAACAGATCAATATCATGGTATATAAATAATTGTTGAGAGTGGATGTATATGGTAACGCCATCAAATAAAAAAAAAACAATTCATTTTGCGGGGATAACAAGCCCTTTGCTTCGAACAGTAGGTAAAATCCTCCGGTCACTTCATCTTAAATCGTTATTATATAATCTTGTAATAACTCTTAGTCAAGAAAAAGCGCTTCATCAATTGCGAAAAATTGCTCAATATTCTTCTTATACGCCTGAAAAAACTAAACAAGGGAAAAAAATCATCGTTCATTCTGTCCATGGAACCTTTTTAGAGGCAATTTATAAGGAGGGTGGAATTGCTAAAGCCCTGCAACTCAGAGGTCATATTATAAAAATGCTTCTCTGTGGGAGAGCTCTTACTGCATGTCCAGGTGTTTTCACAAATAAGACTCCTCCAAATAAATGGATGTGCCGAAACTGCATATACTTTTCAAAGAACTTCCTTAAAATAACTGATTTACCACATGCACATTATTTTGATTACATTAATATAAATGATATCAATAAAATTAAGAGAATGGTCTCTAAAATGTCCATAAATAAATGTAAGACATTAATTTATAAAGATGTGCGTGCTGGTTTCCATGCACAATCATCTGTGATAAGATTTTTTGAGGGTGAGAACTCAGAAGATAGCAAATATAAATATGATGATATACTACGTTTGCATGTGCAAAACGGCATCATTGCAACAAACGTTGCTGAAAGAATAATGAAAATAGAAAAACCTGATATAATTCTTACATCGCATGGTTGTTATAGCTCGTGGGGATGTTTCTCAGAATATTTCATCAATAACGACATCCGGGTTGTCACCTGGGGCTCCGGTTCACGAGCCAACACACTCGTTTTAGATTTAGACAAACTAGGATGTGCTTTTGATCGATACAACTTAGAAATACTAAAAGAAAAAAAATTGGGAAAAGAAGAAAAACAAGATCTAATGGAATTTCTCAATAAAAGAACTGTGGGAGATAAAGAAGGAGGAGATACATCCATTTTTGGTTTTGAACAGCATAATAAAGAATTTTTGGAAAATAAATTCCGTTTTAATCAATACAAAAGAACATATGCTATGTTCCCAAATCTGCCATGGGATGTTGACTTGACAACTGCACACGTTGTCTTTCGGGATGTCTATGATTGGATTACATATACAATCCAACTTTTTCGGGATAGGCCCAAATTCCAACTTCTTGTGAAAATACATCCAATAGAACACCAAAGATCGGAGAAAACAACCTATGACTACATACTTAAAGAATTCAAGAATCTCCCAGAAAACATCACTATAATACCGCCAAATACGAAAATAAGTGCTTACTCCCTTTTTCCATTTCTTGATGTCGGGATTATATATAATGGAACGCTTGGAATGGAGCTCGCATTGAACAATATACCAGCTATTATTGCAGGAAAAATCCATTATAGAAATCGTGGATTTACATACGATGTACACTCCAAAGAGGAATATAAAACTCTTCTATTTGACACTGTTTTTAAGGAGTTGCCACAGGAAAAAAGAGAATTATTACACAACTTTGCCTATTTCTATTTCTGCAAGACTTTCATACCATTTAATATCCTCTATTATAAAAATTTCCTTAATCATGGATGGAAAATACAATCATTTGACGATTTCACTGAACGAAAAAATTATTACCTCGATTGTATCTGTAACTATATTATCAACAACACCATTTATCAGGACTGGTAAAAAAAATTGTGATGATATTATGATCATAAAAACTATTATTCAAGCAAGATTGGGATCCACTCGCTTTAAAGGAAAAATTCTTAAGGAGGTATTGGGAAAACCTTTGCTCCAACATATGATTGAACGTTTACAACATTCTCAATATGCTTCCGATATAATCATTGCCACAACAATAGAAAAAAGAGATAATCCTATTGAAAATCTTTCTTCGTCTTTAAAAATTCCTTGCTTCGCAGGAAGCGAAAACGATGTGTTAGACAGATATTATAAAGCTGCAAAAAAATATGAGACAGACGTTGTGGTACGATTGACTTCTGATTGCCCGCTAATCGATCCCGAAATTACGGATCGTGTTATACAGTTTTATCTAGATAATAAGGAAAAATATGATTTTGTAAGTAATATGCACCCGCCAACATTCCCTGATGGATTGGATACAGAGGTTATACCTTTCTACGCATTAGAAAAATCATGGAACGAAGCACATAAAATCTACGAAAGAGAACATGTCAGTCCATATATATGGGATAATCCTCATATTTTTCGCTTAGGAAACGTATTTAATAATCAAGAATTACATCTTAAACAAAGATGGACAATTGATTACGAGGAGGATTTTCAGTTTATAAAAGCCATATATGAAAATCTATATCAAGAAGGTGAAATATTCTACATGAAAGACATCTTAAAGTTATTGTCTGAAAAGAAAGAGATACATAATCTTAATAAGAAATACTTAGGTGATAATTGGTGGAAAAAACACTGGAGTGAATTAAAAACAACGCACAATCTTAGGACACGGGGTAAAAAATGAAATTTTTAGTAATTGGCTTAGGATCAATGGGAAAACGACGAATTCGCAATCTTCAATATCTTAAAGCAGGAGAGATTATTGGTTTTGATATAAAAGAAGATAGAAGAAAAGAAACAAAAGAAAAATTTGGCATTGATGTTTTTTCTAATTTTAAAAAAGCAATTGATGCAAAACCAGATGCTTTCATTATTTGTAATCCACCTAATTTACATATGGAATATGCAAAAATCGCTGCAGAAAATGATATCCATTTTTTTATGGAACTGAACATGTCTACTGGTCCGATGGAAGCTCTCATTGAAATATGTAAAAAAAAGGATATTGTCGCAGCCCCATCATCTACCATGCGATTTCATCCAAGTATAAGGTTAATGAAAACTTTATTCGAGAGCAACAGGATTGGAAAGATAGTCGCCTTTACATATCATTCAGGACAATATCTCCCAGATTGGCATCCTTGGGAAGATTATCATAATTTTTTTGCATCACAAAGAGAAACTGGTGGTTGCAAAGAAATCATATTGTTTGAGTTAGTATGGATCTTATGGTTATTTGGTAATATTGAGAAAGTCTTAAGCATGAAAAAGAAAACAACGATATTAGATTCTGATATTGACGATATTTATCAGATATTGTTACAATTTAAAAATGGAAGTATTGGTCATCTTTTAGTTGATGTCGTCTCAAGAATTTCGACAAGAAACTTGACTGTTGTAGGGCAGAAGGGTACAATTGAATGGAATTGGATTGATGATGTTATAAAGTTATATGATGCAGAAGAAAAAAAATGGACTGAAATAAAAAACAGAGAAGCTTATAAAGATAAAGGTTATAAATATATAGAATTTATGTACATCGAGGAGATGAGAAGTTTCCTACAAGCCATTAAGGAAAAAAAACAATACAATTATTCTCTTTCAAAAGATCTTAAAATTTTAAAAATATTTGAAGCAATTGAAAAAAACTCAACTAATCAGAAGTATATAACGATACAAAAAAGGTGTGATAAATATAATTTCTAACCATACATTTAAAGAAAAAATTCACTCACTCATCCCTGGAGGTGCTCATACCTATAGTCGGGGAGACGATCAATTTCCAGAGAATGCTCCGGCTTTACTTAAACGAGGAAAAGGTGCATATGTGTGGGGGTCTAACGGAAAGAAATTTCTTGATTACGGGATGGGTCTTAGATCTATAACAATTGGATATGCTCATGAAGAAATTGATAAAGCAGCTATTGCAGAGATAAAAAAAGGTAATACTTTAACAAAAACTTCGATGACCGAGCTTAAAGCTGCGGAAAAACTTCTACAATTATTTCCAGATATGGATATGGTTAAATTTGCAACGAACGGTTCTACTGTTACAACTGCAGCAGTCAAATTAGCAAGAGCTTATACGGGCAGGGATTTGATTATTAGATGCGCAGATCATCCCTTTTTTTCGTATGACGACTGGTTTATTGGAGATACAATAATGAATAGAGGCGTCCCCAATGATATTAGGCATTTAACTCAAAATTTTAGATTTAATGACATTGAATCTTTACAAAAAGTTTTTACAAAATATAAAGGGGAAATAGCTTGCGTCATAACGGAACCAACAACCCACGTTCAACCAAATAAAAACTTTCTGAATGAAGTTGAACAAATTACACATCAAAATGATGCGCTTCTAATATCTGATGAAGTTTCTTGCTGTTTTAGAGTAGATTATGCAACCTATTCACACTATAAATTTATGCCAGATATAGTTACAGTCGGTAAAGGCATTGCAAATGGATATCCTGTTGATGCTCTTATTGGAAAAAAAGAAATAATGGAACTGGGCGGGATAAAACACGATCAAGAACGAGTCTTTTTAACTTCGACTACATTTGGCTCATCGATGTCAGGACTTGGAGCGATGATGGCGACCATAGATTTCTATAGGAAATATGATGTACTCGATCATCTATGGGATTATAATAAAAAATTAATGGACGGGGCTAACAAGATCGCCTCTGATTTAAACATAGACACAAAATTTTACTTTGAAGGATTTCCCGGAAGATTGAATTTTGTAACTAAAGATGCAAAGGGGAAAATTTCTTTTGAATTTAGAACGCTTTTCGCTCAAGAAATGGTAAGGCAAAGAATTTTAATCCCTTGGGTAAGTAATTCATATGCTCATAAAAAACATGAATTAAACATGACCTTAGAAGCAATTCAAAATTCATTAGAAACATATAAAAAAGCACTGGCTGAAGGAATAAATCGTTATCTGAGAGGTAAGTCAATAAAACCTGTGTTTAGAAAATATAATTGAGCTTTATGAAGATTGCATGCCACCAATTTAATATAAAATGGGAAAAAATTTTAAAAGGAGAGATTAAAATTGATGAAATGGTTAAATGAAGAAAGTTGTTTAATTATCCTAACGATCGAAGTATAGACTATTATTATTCACTTATTGATGTGAAGAATTAATATGCAACCAGTTAAAATTCAAAACAAGTTCATTGGGAATGATTATCCTACTTTTATTATGGCTGAAGTTGGTGTCAATCACAATGGTAGTTTAAAGTTAGCAAAAAAACTCGTTGACGTTGCAGTTAAAGCTGGTGTAGATGCAGTAAAATTTCAAACATACACCACCGAAAATGTAGCAATTGAAAATGCAAATATCGCAGATTATGCTAAAAAAAGTATTGGTAAATCAATGAAACAATGTGAAATGTTGAAAAAATATGAATTTTATTTTGACGACTTTTTGATTTTGAAAAAATATTGTGATAAAAAAAAGATAATTTTTTTATCAACACCCCATTCTTTCGACGCTATTGATTTTTTAGATGAAATAGTGCCAGCATATAAAATTGGTTCAGGAGATATTACTAATATACCTGCTTTAAAACATGCAGCAAAAAAAGGAAAACCAATGATTCTAGGAACCGGAATGTCTAATATGAATGAGGTAAAAGCTGCAATAGGCGCTGTTAAATCTGTTGGAAACGATAAGGTTATTCTTCTTCATTGTACTACTAATTATCCTTGTGAGTTAAATGAAGTAAATTTAAGAGCTATGCAAACTCTACAGGATAAATTAGGGTGTTTAGTTGGCTATTCTGATCATACTCTTGGGACAATTGTTCCAGTTATGGCTGTATCTTTAGGTGCCGTTGTTATTGAGAAACATTTTACAATTGATAGAGATCTTCCAGGGCCTGATCATAAAGCATCTCTTATCCCAGATGAATTAAAAAAAATGGTTAAAGATATAAGACATGCAGAAAAAGCATTGGGAAGTTTTGAAAAAAAACCAACGGAATCTGAAATTAAAATAATGAATATAGTAAGGAAAAGTGTTGTAGCAAACAAGGAAATAAAAAAAGGAACAAAGATTTCTAGAAATATGCTTGATATAAAAAGGCCCGGAATTGGAATAAAACCAGAAAAAATTGATGATATAATTGGCAGAATTGCATTGAAAGATATTAAAAAAGATGAGCTTATTAAATGGAGACAAGTAAGATGAAAAAGAAAAGGATAATGGTTATAACAGCAATTAGATCTGAATATAATATACTTCATCCGATTATAACAGCTATTAAAAAAAATCCTTTGTTAGAATTAAAATTAATAGTAACAGGTGCACATTTAAGCCCGTCATTTGGATCCACTGTTAAAGATATCGAAAAAGATGGTTTTAAGATTGAAGAAAGAATTGAGTCATTATTGGATTCTGATTCTCCTTCAGGAAGAGTTAAATCTATAGCAATTCAAATATTTAGTTTAATAAATACAGTAGAACGTTTAAACCCAGACATTATTATTGCTCCTTTTGACAGAGAAGAAGCTTTAACTGCAGCAATTATTGGTACTTATTTGAATGTTCCTGTAGTTCATATTGGTGGTGGGGATAAGGTTGAAGGAAATGTTGATGATTATGTCAGACATGCTGTGACAAAGTTAAGTCATTTGCATTTCCCTACAACAAAAGAAAATGCTGATAGAATAGTAAAGATGGGGGAAGAAAAATGGCGGGTTCATGTTGTTGGAAATCCAGGACTAGATAAATTTAGAACTACTAAAAAAATCCCGAAAAAAGAGTTGTCTAAAATCCTTAATTTTAATTTTTCAAATAAACCTTTGGTAATACTTCTTCAACATCCTTTAAGTACAGAATATAAAAAATCTAGGAATCAAATTAAAATAACACTTGAAGCTTTGCAAGAATTAGAATACAATACTGTGATAATTAAACCTAATTCAGATGGTGGAAGCAGATCTGTAATTCAGGAGATAGATAATTTTACATCAAAATTTAATTTTATGAAAAGTTATGTAACTTTAGAAAGATCTGTTTTTGTAAACTTGATGAGAGTTGCTGACGTATTAGTAGGTAATTCAAGTTGTGGAATATGTGAAGCCCCTTTGCTAAAATTACCAGTGGTCAATATAGGTATGAGGCAAAAAGAGCGTCTTCATGCTGAAAATGTGATTTTTATCCCTCATGACAAAGAAAAAATCAAAAATGCAATTAATAAAACTCTTTATGATAAAAAATTTTTAGAAAAAATAAAGAGTTGTAAAAATCCTTATGGAGATGGTAAAACAGGGGAGAGAATTACACAAATTCTTGCAGATATGCCTTATGATAAAAAGGAACTTCTAATCAAAAAAATGGTGTACTAAAATGACATCGCAAGAAAGAATTGAAAAGTATAAAAAGAAAGGTGCAAAAATAGGTAAAAATGTAAAAATAGGTGAAGGTACAGAAATTAATTTTAAAAAATTAGAAATTGGAGATAACACTGAAGTTGGAAATAATTGTTATATTGATTGTGAAAGTTTAAAACTAGGGAAATTGAATAAAATCGGAAATAACGCTCAAATAACTTGTAAAGATGTAGAAATTGGAGATGTTTTATTCGCCTCAGATAATTTAGTAATAGGAGGTGCAGAAGCAAAGGGGCC
>Ga0272441_10005807_pt1 | contig 21157 bp, 22 predicted proteins | sample SSMProp6N_FD_193582 | JGI IMG/M metagenome (GOLD analysis project Ga0272441, IMG submission 193582) | Marine sediment archaeal communities from Little Sippewissett salt marsh, Falmouth, MA, United States - SSM-Prop-6N | ecosystem: Environmental > Aquatic > Marine > Wetlands > Sediment ...
ACCGAGTTCATAAACCAGGCGGGGATCGGCACCAAGGTCTCCAAGGGCGAAACTGGAAAGATCGCGGGACTGGGCCCGCCCTCCGGCGGGGCTCCCCAGCGTTTGAAGAACACCACGGTTTCCCCCTACACCAAGGGTGCGGATGAGCGAAGGCGCGGTATCTGGAGGTTCAAAGACGAGCTGGGTACCGGCCGCATCCTCTTGAATTGGGCCGATTGAGAATAGGAGGATGAGGAAGATGAAACGAATTGCGATATTTGCTGCAGGTATTACCCTGGCTTTCCTCCTGTGCGGATGTTTCGCGTTTCTGCCCCAGAGCGACGGTTACCTCAGCATGGACTTGAGAATTCCTCCAGAACTGAAAGGACCCGGTGACCACCCAGTAGTGATCTTCGTAGCTAACGCAGATATGGAGGACTCGATAAAGGAGCTACTCTGGCTGATTGACAAGGTATCTGAGGGATTTGCGAGCTCCAAGGAGGAGGACCGCCTGGTGGATCTGGCTGTTGCCGTGTCAAACAGAGGATTGGTCAAGTTCGGCGGAGATCCTTTCCTGCGCACCACGATACCCGCGCTATCACCCCTGGCTGCTAATACAGGATCATTCGAGATTCCCGGTATTCCGGCGGGCCGTTCCTATTTTGTTAAGGTATTCGTGTTCGAAACAGGGCAGGAAATCGTCAATGTCGACGAGTTGAGCGAGGTAGTTCTGGAGCTGGAGAGTCAACTGTTCGATACAGAAGACTGGTCCGTTCCAATAAACGCGTGGGACCCGTTTGCTCCCTTTCCTATCAAGGTTGAAGCGGGTAAAACCACGAAGATCGATATAGCCCTTGTAAGTGAGCTATAAACGAGGCACATCGATAGTTTAAAGCCGGCTATTTCTGTGTACTGAATCTATGTAGCGGAAACACCTAACTCCGGCCTACGGAGATAGGCTGGACGGCTTGATCATGATACTATTCTTCCCGAACTAGGCTGTAGCCGAGAGAGCCGCCTTTCTTCGTTCCGCGAGTTGATACACAAAATCATACCACTTGACAGCACTTTCCCGGTGAAAAGGAATGCGGTGGAGCACGCCCCTGTAAATGAAATGCAGCTTATCTCCGGGCTCGATGCTGAGAGATTCGGTTTGCTCGAGAGGCGCGGACACAAGAACCCTGCCCCTTCTCTTTGACCGGCCCCGAAAGACAATGCGCCTGTCGGTGAGAAAGGCCCTCCCGAAGCCGAAGATCCGCAGCTTGGGATAGACTTTTTCCCGATAGAGGAATTGCGGCCGGCTTACCAGATACAGCTGTTCACCGCTTTCCAGTTGGATCAGGCTGGAAGGGATCGTATTCAGAGGCATCGCCCTGATCTGTTGATACAGCTGCGCAACGGTCCGGGGTTCTCCCGTGGCATTTCCGCGGTCGTCGACGGGGGTAAGACGGCTGCCCAAATCGACTTCCCAGGTCGAGTAGCAGCTTCGGCACTCCACCCGGTTCGTGGAGGCCGGCTCTACGCTTCGCAGGCTCTCCAGGCACTGACAGTGGGGGCAGCGGTATAGAAGCCTGTTCACCCCCAGAGCCAGGCCTGAGATAGGGTGCCTCTGCTTCGGGAGCTGGAGTTCGTAATCCCGGATGCGAATCGCAGCGGTAATGTCGGTGATGATCTTTTCATCCGAATCCGGGAGTGTATCGCTGTCGTACAACTTATTGAACTCCAACCGCACCGGAACAGGTCTCATCTTGGCTGCCCAGCGGGGAAAGTGCAGATAACCACCGTCGACACGGCAGGAGTACACCGGTACCTTCATGCGCCGAATGAGCCTGGCGATCGTCGGAATGATGGGAGCGTTGGTACCGTCCCAACTGCGGCTGCCTTCCGGATAAATGCCGATCAACACCTCTTGCCTCAGCAGGTTGATGATATTCTTCACGGATTGGAAATCCTGTGCCGCCTTGCGGATGGGAAAAACACCAACCAGGCGAATAGCCGCGCTGAGGATCGTTTTACGGAACAGCTCCTCGGTGGCCACGAAGTGTACCGGCCTGCCGAGCACACTGTAGATCCAGGGTGGATCGAAAAGGTTCACGTGGTTGGCGACAATGATCGCCGGACCGGACTTCGGGATGATTTGGGCATTTACCGCTGTCAGTTTGAATACGTGCCGAACAACCGGTTCTATGCAGTATCTGGTAAAAAGATTGAAATAGCGATTGACCGGTTTTGCTCCGCGTAGCTTATCGTGTTTGCTTCTCATTCTATGTTTGTAAGAAGACGATATGACGGAATGGACTGCACGTCAATACAAAGATGGCCCTATCGGGAGCGTTTGACTCCGGCCTTCGGACACCGCCGCTCGATCGGGCAGCTGGAACAGAAGGGGCTCACCGGTGTGCAGACTGTCTGTCCGAAACGAACCAGCAGCTCATTGATGGGAATCCAGTACCTGCGGGGAAGAACCTTCTCTAATGCACTCTCGGTCTGCTCCGGGTTCTTTGTCCGAACCCACCCCAGGCGGTTGGAGATGCGATGCACGTGAGTGTCTACACAGATCCCGTCCAACCCGTAGCCCAGGTTACGTACCAGATTGGCGGTTTTGCGCCCCACCCCGGGCAGCTCCAGCAGCTGCTCCATGCTCTGCGGTACCCGGCCATCGTGCCGCGCCAGAAGCAGTTCAGCCATCGCTTTCAAGTGTTGTGCTTTGTTGTTATAGAAACCCGCCGGATAGATCAGCTCGGCGATCTGCCCTTGCTCCAGGCGGGCCATCTTCCGCGCCGTGGGCGCCCGGGACAGCAGCCGCTGGGAGGAGGCGGCGGTGACCTCGTCCTTGGTGCGCAGGGAGATCATGGTGGATACCAGGATGTGGAAGGGATCGGAGTTTCGCTCGGCAACGGCGGAGACCGAAGGGATGGGAGAACCCTGTACATGCTTCAGGAGGATATCGATAATCGCTTCCGGGGAGCTCACGGTTCTTCTACCAGTGCCACGGCGTAGGCCTCGACGGCTCGGCCCTGTCCGGTCGGCCCCAGCCCTTCCTTGGTCTTTGCCTTCACCGAGATTGCGGCCGGGGGAATGCCCAGATCTGAGCTGAGAGTGCTCCGCATCTGTTGGATATGCGGTCCAAGTCGAGGCGTTTCGAGCAGGACCGTGGCGTCCACGTTTCTGGGTTTGAACCCTGCTTCTGAAAGCACCCGGAGGGTCCGCTGTAGAAGGATCCGGCTGGAGATGTTCCGATACTGTTCGTCGGATGGCGGAAACAGCTGTCCGATATCGCCCAGGGCGCAGGCCCCCAGCAGGGCATCGATCAGGGCATGGATCAGAGCATCCCCGTCCGAGTGTGCCTCCGGGCCCAGCGTGCTGGGAACGTGTACGCCCCCGAGAATGAGGGCTCGTCCCGGTACCAGATGGTGATTGTCGTAACCGAAACCGATTCTCATTGCAGATCCTCTCTGAAGGTGATTTTCCTGTTTCTCCTGTTACCGGGAACGGTGAATACGCCGGACCAGCAGGCGGCGTAAACTTCGGCATCGTCGAGAAACAGGTGGGGACTGTCCTTGGCCCGCTGGTGCGCCTCCAGGATCCGTTTATAGAGAAAACCTTGGGGCGTTTGAGCCATTTTAAGCTGATCTCTGGGTAGATCCTCCAGGATCAGCCCAGAAGGTCCTATCCTCTTTGGGGCCTCGCTGACATCCACCACCGGGATGCAGGCGCCCCACTTGCGGGTTCCCTCCAAGACTCTCTCGATCAGAGCCCTGTCGATCCAGGGACGGGCGCCGTCATGAATCAACACGATGTTCGGTTCCCGCTCCTGTAGGGATTCCAAGCCCAGACGAACCGATTCCTGGCGGGTTCCCCCCCCCACCACGAAACGGATTGCTCTGGTGCCGATCACGGGCTGAAGGAGTTGCTGCACCTTGGGAATATCCGCTTCGGGTAATGTGATGATGATTTGCAGAGCAGGGGTAAAAAGGAGAAAAGGCTCGAGCGCTCGGCTCAAAACCGGCCGGCCATCCAGGGAGGCGTACTCTTTTTTTTGCTGATCCGCCCAGCGCTTGCTGGATCCGGCGGCGGTAATGAGAACCGCGTCGGAGCTCAATTCACCTCCATCTTACTCAGCACCAGCTCCTCTACCTCTTCCTTGCCCTTCTGCAGGGAGAAGGAAATCTCATCCACAAGTAGTTTCAAGGCGCTGTCGTACAGTTTCCGCTCCAGGATAGGAAGCTCCTTGATCCTGCTGCGGTGATAGAGGGCGCGAACCACGGTTGCGATATCCAGTACACTGCCTTTCTTCAACAAATCCAAATTGTTCTGGTAGCGGGCCTTCCAGTCGGTCGGTACCGGCTCGTAGGCCTCGGAGATCAGCTTCAGAGCTTTGTTGGCCTGACGTTTGTCCACGATCGGTCGGATCCCCAGCTCATCCGCCTTGTCCACGGGGACCATGATGGTCATGTCCGAAACTTCCAGGTAGATTATGTAGTACAGAAGCTTTGTACTGCGAAAGACCCGTTCCTCGATTGTCTTGATCTGACCCACGCCCTGCAGAGGATAGACGATTTCCTGTCCTTTCTTGTATCTCAACTTCCGTGTGCGGGATGTGTGGGCTCTGCTGGTTTTCGTCTTGACCGCGCTCTTGGCCTTTCCCGATTTTGCGCTGCTGGAGCTCTTGCTGCGATCGGGAGTTTTCTTCGAGGTCGACTTGGCCGCAGCAGCAGGTTTCTTGCCGGCTGCGGTCTTTTGGGTTGTTTTCGCCGTTGTGCTGCTCTTCTTGTCGGTGCTACCGCTTTTCGCGGCAGGTTTCTTCTTTGGTTGGGTCGCGCGCTTTGTTGCTCTTTTCGTCTGAGAGGATTTCTTTGAAGTTGTCGCCATTATAGGGAGAATAATACAAAAAAAGGGAAACGTAGTCAAAGGAGTCACATTCAGTTCATAATGGTGCAATATCGAGTACGCCATGACGTTCCGGAAAACACTGTCTATGCTCGCTTTTCCTCTCCTGTTTATCCTGCTTCTCGTGCTGACAGTTGTATTCTGGAGCGATCTGTGGACCTTGTTCAGCTCACCCGAGACTCTGCGGGAATGGATCCGCGGTACCGGAGTCATCGCTCCTCTGGTGTTTGTAGTCGTGCAGGCCTTCCAGGTCGTGTTTTTTTTCATCCCGGGGGAAATACCCCAGGTAGCCGGCGGTTATATGTTCGGTTTGTGGATGGGCACGCTTCTGTCTCTGCTCGGCATTTCCCTGGGGGCGACCTTCAATTTCTTGATCGCTCGCCTCTTGGGTGTACCCTTTGTCAACGTACTGTTCTCGGCGGAGAAAGTCGAACGGACGCGCCGAATCGCCGGTTCCCCGAAGGCCAAGCTGTCTTTCTTTCTGCTTTTCCTGATCCCCGGGATTCCGAAGGATATTCTATGCTACGTAGCGGGACTGTCCGTGATGAAGCTCCCCGTCTTCCTGATCTTTTCGACCCTGGGGAGGATTCCTGGAATCATAGGCAGTGCTTTGATCGGAGACGCAGCCGCGGATCGGCGCTGGATACTTGCGGGGACGATCTTCTTTGTTGCGGCTGTGTTGTTCGTCTTCGGTTTTCTCTTTCGTGAGCGCATTCAGCGGCTGCTGGAGAAGATCGGTCGCAGACGCAGAGGTTCGAGGAAGATCTAGAGTCTCACTACCCCGGGAGGGACCCGAAGGGCCCGGAAGCGCAGGTATTTGAGGGGATGGATGTTCAGGACATTTGGAAACCACCCCTCTATCTTGTCCAAATCGATCAGATTGAACGCCGGGGTATGACTAATGGGCAGCACAACAGCCTTCTGCAGAAGTACTCCCTCGCTCTCCCCGAGGGTTTCGTAGCGTTCGCCTCCCTCCTCACCGAAAGATCGTTCGATGAGGGTATCGAACTGCTCATCTGAGAAGCGAGCATCGTTGAGATTGCTGTCGGTTGTCCACATCTGCAGGAAGGTCAGGGGATCGGCATAGTCGCCGATCCATGTGGCCGAACCGACCGTAAAATCCGACTTCTTCACCTCCTCCAGATAAACCTCGAAGGGGAAGGATCGTAGCTCTACCTCCAAATCCAGTTCTTCTTTCCAAGCCGACACCATGAGCTCGGCGATGCGCCGGCTCTCCGAATCTCCCGGGAGCTTGAAGACCAACCCCGGCAGACCCTTTCCGTCGGGATAGCCCGCCTCCTGAAGAAGTTGAAGTGCCTCTTGGCGGTTTGAAGCTTCAATGCCTTCGACCTGCGGATATCCGGGGATACCGGGAATGAGATTGCTGGTCGGCAGAAGCACGTCATCTTCGCTTCTGATCTGCTCCCACGGTGTGAGAAGGACCAGGGCTCGGCGTACCCGTTCGTCCCTCCAGGGTTGCTCATTGCAGACGAAGAAGAAGTAACTGGTGGCGAAAAGTGGATTGAACACGATCTTGGTTCGGTCCAGCAACAGCTCGGTATCCCAGTTGTTGGACCAGTGGATCTCTCCCTTGTTGAATCCCTGGCTGATGGCTTCAGGATCGTCCATGAAGCGAATGCGTAGTGTTTCCAGCTCGACCATGGGGGCGTCCCAGTAAAGTTTGTTCTTCTTCAGTACCAGCTCGCCGGTGTTTCGCTCGTGTATGTAGTAGGGCCCGTTGCCTATGAGGGTTGCCTCCCGATCCCATCCCTCCCGGTCTCTGTAGGAGGGATGAACAGGCGCGAAGGTCATATGGCAGAGAATCTTGAGAAAATGGCTGGCCGGCCGTTCCAGCTCGACTTCCAGCTGCCTCGGAGAAATGACCCGGATTCCCAGATCTTCGACCTCCCGGCCCAGGCGGTAGTCCCTGGCTCCTTTGATGATGTCCAGCAGGAACGAGTACTCTGCCCCGGCACCCGGTTCCAGCACCCGCAGCCAGGAATCCAGAAAGTCCTGGGCTCGCACCGGGTCTCCGTTGCTGAAGCGGGCGTTTTCTCTCAGGGTGAAGGTGTATACTGTTCGGTCGGGGCTTATCTTCCACTGTGAAGCGACCGCCGGAATCGGCTCTAGAGAAAAGGGGTGATAGCTGAGCAGGCCCTCGTAGATCCCGGTGGACAGCTCCGATTCCATCGTCGTATAGATATGTAACGGATCCAGTACGAGGGTTTTAGGAGAATAGACCAGAACAAACTCGCTCGGCTCTTCCCGGGGCTGTTCCTGCTCCCCCTCCTGGGCGGGCAGAGTCCCTGCAACGGAAAGGAGAACAAGCGCAGCCAGAAACAGCCGTTTCATGTCCATGTGGCAACAATACTGATTTTTGTTAGAAGAGGCTATACGAGCGGATCTCTTTTACCCGCAGCTTCACGTCGGCTTGAGTCGTGTATGTACCGGATTGGATAATGGTATGGGGCTCGTTCCAGATGAGGATCTCCCCGGTTACTTCCCTGGGTTTGTTGAACACCACCGGTCGAAGAGCCGCCCGCACCGCGTTCTTCAACGCGTCACGGAGAGCGTTCTGCTTGCCCTCGGGACTGGTTGCCGTGAAAACGCTGTAGGCGCCGACACCGGAGCTGGCTTCCACTGAGTTGCTGGACCAGGCTCTCCTGCGGGCAGCCTGGAACTCCTCGAGCCTGTAGGTGACCTTGACAAGAAGCAGGCTGTCTTTGATGTAGGCATCTGCGATCTCCATGTTCGGGTCGCCCCAGAGGATCTCGGCAACCGGTGTTATGGCGAACTCCTCATCGATCTTTCGAACCGCATCTCCGGGGGTGTATCGGAAGCGGTAGCCGTAGATCATGCCGGATAGGATCCCCCGGGCCTCCTCCAGAGCGCGGCGTTGCGCCTCCTCTGTGGACAGGGGATAGTCCTGGTTTTCCTGCACCATAGGTTCCAGTTCACACCAAAGGAGCAGATTGATCGGCCCATCCTGGGCATGGCCAAACCAGGGAAGGAGGAACAGAATCGCAAGCGAGATGATATTTCGGAGCATTCACCCTTACTATCGGCAGAATGCTATCAGCGTCTGAAAAAGACCCTGATCGGATTGATCCTCATGCGAACGAGGAAGTACAGATAGCCGAAGAGGAAACCCGCCAGGTGGGTCAGGTGGGCGACTCCACTTCGGGTACCTGTCAGAAGAAAAATCAATGCCCCGGCGGTAAATATCAGCACCAATATAGGAGCCCGGATCGGCAGAATACCGAAGACAAACAACCTGGCGTCCGGGTAGAGAGTGGCATAGGCCAGTAGAAGTCCGTAGATGGCCCCCGAAGCGCCAACCACGGGGATTAGGGCCATACCGGTGTACCAATTCACAGCCAAGGTGGCGATACCGGCGCCGATACCCGTAATGAAGTAGTAGAGAAGGAACTCCGGGCTTCCCAATCTCCGCTCCAAGGCGGTGCCGAAAATGAATAGCGCCAGCATATTGAATAGGATATGTCGAAAACTCCCATGTACGAACATATAGGTCACAACCTGCCAAATCGATTTGTCTATGACAATCCTGTACGGTATGAGAGATATGTAGTAGTCCAATATTTGGTATCTGCCGTAAGGAGTCGAGACAACACGATTCGACAGTAGGAAGTCTATCAGAAAAACTCCCACGTTGATTATGATCAGGGTAAGGGTAGCGTTGAAATAGCGATACGATAGAGGGCGCCTGTAGAAGGGAAGCTGACTCATACCTTGAAAGTACGTATCTGGATGTCGAATCGTCAACCTGTGATAAGCAGGTCGACCAGCTCGATGAGTTGATCCCGGGCTTTGCAGGCAGGGGCGAACGCTTCTAGATTGCCATTGGTTTCCGATAGAAGTTCCCGGGCCTGCTGTTCCGCCTCTTCCAGACACCCGGAGGGGGCGATCAGATCGATGAGCTCCTCTACCGCGGCCCAGGCCGCCTTTTCATCCGCTCCACCGGCAATCTCGAAAAATTCACGGATTCTGGGCTTTTGCTCCGGATGACGGTTCAGATGGAGAATAATGGGCAGGCTCTTCTTGCCCTCGATGATGTCATCTCCCCGTTTCTTTCCCGGTACCCCAGGTCCAAGATTTTTTACATCATCGATTATCTGGAAGCAGGCTCCGAACTGCTCTGCAATCCGGCCTAGGCTTCCAGCTGTATCCTCCTGTCCTCCAACAGCGATCACCGCGGCCCTGGCGGCCAGACGGGACAAGCCCCCTGTTTTGAGACGACACATCTCCCTGTACTGCTCTTCAGTGGGGATGTTTTCGTGGTCTCTGTGCCAGAGAATGTCGAGGCCCTGACCGAAATGCAGTCTGACCATGTCCTCCACGTAGAAACGGTGCAGAAGCAGTCTTTGAGCGTCCGTGTAGGAGGCGGTATCGATAACCCGGGCGGGAAGGAAGTACATCAGGTTTCCGGCATTCAGAGCCAGATCCATGCCGAATTTGATATGCTCGGCCTGCTCACCTCTTCTTTGCACGGCCCCGTCTTCGATATCATCTACAATCAGGCTGCCGTTGTGGGCGATCTCCACCATTGGGACTAGGGGAAGGGCCGGATGCCAGTCGCCGTACATCTCGGCACACAGAAGCATGAACAGGGGGCGCCATCTTTTGCCCCCCCGGCCCAGTAGATCTCTTGCTGGATCGCTGATCCGTTGCCATAGATCTGTGGGAATCGAGGGCATTTCATGACCGGATTGATGATGCGCCCAACCGTCGGGGATTTCTTCGGGAATGACCCGGTGGAGCTCGACCTCAATCGCCTCGAGCTTGTCTTTCAATCGTTCGAGCAAAGGGATAGAATCCATTTCATCAGTGTATCCGATCCTGAACTTTCTACAAGTGGTGCGATGAAAAGAAGCGCGGACTACTACAGCAAATTGGCCAAACAGAAAAACTTTCCGGCCCGCTCGGTGTTCAAGCTCCAGGAGATGCAGGAGCGTTTTTCGCTGCTTAAGGCAGGACAGAAGATCCTGGACCTGGGATCCGCCCCGGGAAGCTGGAGCAAGTACTGCCTCCAGCGCCTGGGCGCGAAGGGTCAATTGGTCGGGGTAGATCTTGAGCCTGTGGAAATAGCCCAACCTCCCGGCCGGCGCTACCGCTTCCTTCAGGGGGATTTCTTTTCTGAAGCGATCCTTGACGATCTGGAGAAATTGGGCCCTTTTGATGTAATTCTCAGTGATGCGGCGCCCCGTACCAGCGGCAGCGGTCTGGTCGACGCCCAGCGCTCCCTTGAAATTGCCGAACGAGTCCTGGAGATCGTTCGACGTACCCTCCGCCCCGGAGGACACCTGGTATTGAAGATCTTTCAGGGAGGCGAGGAGGGTCAGCTGCTGCGGCGGATGAAATCCATGTTTCGCCATGCCCGGGCTTTCAAGCCCAAGGCCTCGCGGGGTGAGTCCCGGGAAACCTACTTTCTGGGGCAGCTGTTCGGTTGCGAAAGTTGAAAAAAAAGCTTGATATGCTGTATGATAGCATTTATCATAAGATTCGTATCCTTAATCTTATGACAGTCATTTTGACTGGAAGAAGGCATCGCAATCTTGCTATCCAGTTGCGAAGCGGAGAGTGCGATATCAAGGAGAACAAAATTTATAGTCTAAGGGGGAATAGTGGGATGAAACGTCTATTCGTTTTGCTCTGCCTTCTGTTTTTACTCCTCCCGGCCTTCCTCTTTTCCCAGGACATGGGTGGATGGACCGCCGCCTATGGGGATTGGAAGATGGTTGGAGATCGCCTGGTACAGAGCAGCACCAAGGCGGGAATGGCTCAAGCCTATATGAGGCTTCCCCAGAGTGGCATCATGGAGTACCAGTTCGACGTGAAGTACGTTGACGGTGGTGCTGACATGTTTGGCGCTTTCGGGTTTCACATCGGCATCGACAGTGCCGCTGGAGGTAAAAGCTGGGGCAACGGCAAGTCCTTCCTGCTCTGGCTGACCCTGGACCCGAAGGTCTACGGTGGCTCCGGTGTGTACGGTCAGGCCTACTACAGCAAGGCTCACTCGATTATGGACCTGGTTCACGGAGCCACGGATTATCAGCTGCCCATGGATCGACTGAAAGACATCAATCTCGATCGCATGGCGATGTATGCCCTGCCGGTAAGAGTACGGATCAACTACAACACCGGGGACGTGAAGGTCTGGGATCCGGCGATTCCCAAATACTACTACCGCTTCAACCTGGGCGGGCCGGTCCGCGGCGGCAACTATATCTCGGTGCGCTCCAACAGCCTTGCCGTCAGTTTCGGCAACTTCAGCATCAGCAGGCCTAGCAGCTTCTAAGCACCGTCTGTAGTAACACTACAGATACTCGACATTTCTCAAGTCCAGATCTCTTTTGGGGGGATCTGGACTTTTTTCATTTTTGGAGAGCTGCGGCGGTTTGATATAGAGTACGGCGGTTGTCGCAAGTTTCCGTGCAGATTCTCGGCCGGCTCCCCGTCTCAGTAGGAATAGAGAGCGTTTCATGGCCCCCCTAAGAGGTGGTACTGTTCAGTACAGCCGGAGCTGTCTTTCGCTTCATCGAATTGAAGGCCGTTGAACGGCGTTGCAAACGCAACCCCGATCCTTATACTTATCAATAGAACCGCAGGATTCGCTCTCCGTTCTGCAACAGGCGGTATGCCTGAGGGGGGATCTATGAAACGAGTTGCGGCCTATCTGTTGGTTTTTCTCCTGTTCCTGAGCATGCTTCTCGGCGGCTGTTCCACCCTCGAGGATTCGGTAGCCTTCGCCATGCTCCAATCAACGGAAACAGTCGAAGCTGTGGAGTTCCCCGAGCTCATCATGACTGATAGCAGCGGTTCTGAGCGGGAAATCAAGATCCTCAGCGTGCGGGGACGCGTGGTCACGGTCGCACCGTTTCCCTATTGGTTGTTGGACCCTATCGAGATTCCCCTCGATCAGATTCAATCACTGAAGGTCAAACAGAAATCCTATCCGGGATTGACCCTGACACTGGTCTTCATGGAGGCCGGTTTCATTGCAGCCGGAGGAACCTGTGGAGCATTCGCAAACTTCAGCGAGCAGTACGCAGGAGCGTGTGTCGCGGGGCTGGGCGGTGCTCTTTTAGGGTTGGGATACGCGTTTTCTGAGGACATCTGGATGACCGGTGAGGAGATATACCCGGAGTACTATCTAGCGGGAAAGAGTGAGTCGGAGAAACTGCGCACGGTTTTTGAACTTATGGGTGTTTTCTAAAGCGAGGCAGTGGAGCCGAGCGAGGAGGAAGCTGATGAGAGTCGTCAAACCTGTTGTCGGAGTACTGCTGATCGCGCTGCTCTCTCTGTCCGGCTGCATGAGCACCCACTACCTGGCACCTCCGGAGAGCAGCGAGTTTCTCACCGAGCGAACGATCTACATCGTGCTGGATGACGGGACGCAGCTGAGACTGAGTCGCTGTGTTCTGGAAGAGGACCTGCTTGTAGGATATACAAGGGACAATCTGCGGGTGGAGATTGAGCAGTCCCGGATCAGGGCGGCCTTCTACAAGGAAATAAAGCCCGCCATGCCCTACTTCGCCGCCTTTTCCGCCGGAACCGTGGGGATCTCGATCTGGCTTATCGCGGCTATGTTCACCGCTCCCAGCAAGAGCCCATGATTATCTGATTATATCAGCGTTCAATATTTCAGATCACGAACCGGCAGGCAACGGCGGGTAACCCCGCCCTTGCCATTCACGCTGAATCGTCCGGTATCCAGATTGACGAGCCAGGCTTGAGAAGTATCGTTTGTGTTCGTAGTGGAGGTCCAGTAGTCTGTCGGCACGACATTTTGGAAAGGACACTGTTCATTCAGCCAGGTAGCCCCGGAAGACTCACCGGCATTCAGCAGGGTAGCCAGCTCGTTCACGTTCGGAAGACGCCAGTCTCTGATCTCCGACCCGTCGGTGAGCTGACTTCCGTCTTCGCAAAGATCATTACAGTCATCGATACAGCCGTTCCAATACTGAGATCCAAAACGGTCCCCGTCTTGAAGCCAAACCAGGCCTGTGAGGCGGTCCGTGATCGAGCCGTCATTGTTGTCCAGGAATCGCGGATCCGGCCAGCTGACACCCTTCTGGAGGTCTCCATCATCCCCTTCGTATTTGGAAATCGTTACTCCGGTTCTAGGAAGACCAATCAATCCCTCCACACCGCTTTCCCTCACAGGGACTACGTTGTGGGGATAGCCGTCGCCCAGGGGCACCCCATAAATCAAAGTTTGCATCGAGAACACGAATGTGCCCGTGGAACTCCAGTAGGTGCTTCCCAGGACCTCATCAAAGCCGAAACCGTTCAACCAGGTCGCGCAGTTGGATTCCCCGTAGTTGAAGAGGCTGCGTAGTTCGTTGCGGTTCGGCATTCGCCAATCACCCTTTGCTGATCCGTCTTCCAGAGGATACGAACCGTAGTCTTCCAAATTGTTGCATTCAGATATTTGATCATCCCGATGGTCGGCACTGAAGTAGTCGGCATCCTCCAGCCAGACCAGCCCGGTGAACTGGTCAGTGATCGTTCCGTCTCCATTGGTTGTGAATCGAGAATTCGGCCAGGGGATTCCCAACTGCAGCTCTCCGTCATCCCGGGCCCTGTACGATACAGATTGTCCGGTTTTGGGTATGCCGATGGTTCGGTACACAGTTATCGTGTATAAGCTGGTGTGCTTACCATCCTCCGCGGTTACTTCGATGGATACTGTGTTTTCCCCCGCCCTGAGAGGTATCGGGGGAGAGAAGTGATCGGATCTCGTAAGGTTCCCATCAACGTGTATCGCCGCACCGTAGTGTTCTGCCGTCGGTTTGATCATGAACGGAGTGTCTTTACAAAGCACGAAAGCCGAATATACGGTAACTTCAGGTTGAAAACTCGGGTCCAGATCACCGGTGGAAAGTACGATGGATGTGATGGTGGTACTGTCGAACAGTGAGATCTTTGATTTAACAGTATTGAGAAGCTGGTCGCTGCATGTTGTTAGACCAATGGCATAGAGTACAATCAAGTACGGTACGATCCTCTTCATTCCTCCTCCCATTGTACATCATCTGTAGAGATCGTCATTTCTGCTGCGCGTAACGCGCTACCTCGGCTCACGTATTCATACCTGTTCGCCATCTCCGGCCTCACAATTCGTAGCTTCTCTATGTACTCCTTCGCTGCTCTGTAGTTCTCCAGTGCATGGAGACAGCGGGCAGTCCCGAGTAGCACAAGGGGTCTTTCGGGATCTATCCGCTCCGCTCTCTTAAAGTAATCCAACGCCTCCTGATAGTCATGATTAAGAAAAGCCAGATTTCCCATGTTCACCAGAGCCGGTACGTAGTCCGCCGAATTGAGAATTCGCCTAAACTGTTCGATTGCCTCCGGTATCATCCCGTATCGAGCGTAGAGAACGCCTAGCTTATTCCTGTACTTCGAATCATCGGGATGACTGCGAATTTGTTCGGTTAATGAGGCGATCTTCGGCCCGAGTTCCCGCATGATGAGCCGGTGGTATTGTTCTTCGAATATTTTACCGAACCGTGCTTCATCGGGAAGAACGAGTTCTTCCCTGAATCCCGGGAGCCCGACAGGTTCATAGAGTTCCCAGGACTCTCTGGTCGGATAGAAAGCGGACTCACCAGTGGCGGTGAACTCCCGCCATTGACTTACCCCATTTTCCCAGGCTTCCATAAAAGAATCTTGGATATTGGTGATTTCCACGGGTATCCAAATTTTGTCGTCTCTGAACAGAAGATTCTCGGTGTTCGAAAAGATCTTGCTCGCCTCGCTCGGCCGAACATCGATGGCGAAAGCAGGATAGATATGTCCCGGTACGGTAATAAATGCAGTTTCGATTGCCAGTGATTCCAGAAGAGCGTTGAATAGAATGGACAGATCGTCGCAGTCTCCCGCTTTATAGGAAAGAGTTTCCGTCGGAAACTGGAGGAAATCGACCGCTCTCTCGTCCCGTGAAAATTGAGCGAAAGGCGTAACCGGATCGGGGGAGTAGGAGATACCATACAGCCGCAACGCCTCGTAGAGACCCAGTGCCTGACCAATCTTTAGGTCGACCTGTTCGATTTTATTTTGTTTAATCCAGCCGGAGACACTCTTTGCGAATTCCAGAACCTGGGGGTCTTTGGCCGTGACAAAGGCCGCAGCCTTCCTGTCATCATCCCAGGACAGTTGATTTCTGCCGTTCAACCTCAGCTCCGTCGTGTAGCTGCGGGCGTACTTTTTATCTTGGATTTTGTAGGAGAGCGTCAAGAGGACGGATGTGACACTACTCTCGGTTATCTCCAATACACGCGGGGAGAACAACGCGTAGAGGTTTACCGGCACCACTTCCCTCGCTTGCAGCTCAGGTGGAACCTCACATCTCTTGGGATTGTCCATATAGTCTTCGACATAGAGTGTTAATTCAATATCGGATACGGGAACAGGTTCCCAATTCGTCAGGGTAGCTCGACCAATCGGGTGGAAATTGTAATACTTGTACAGCACGGGGAAGGAATCCTTCACCTCGATTTCACTGAGTTCCAGATGCCGCCCCTGTTCACTCTTCTTGATCCGTACAGGTGTTATTTTCGGCTCTCGGGTCTTTGTGAGAAAAGCAGGCCGAGGCACGGAAAGATGATACGCCAGACCCAACGAGCAAGACAGACTCTGGTACAGTGAACGATGATTTGTATAGTGGAGGTGAGCGGTAATCCCATATCGATAGAAAAAGGTAAATGTCGAACCTATTCCGAGTTTATAAAAAATGTTGCCTCCACTCGCCTTGCTTTCATCTGTCAGAAATCCGTAGTAGTAACCTGAGCTCAGCGACAAATCGACCATCCAGTTCTTTGTGAGGGGGAAGTTGAATCCCAGACCTCCTTGTGCCGCAACAAGGGAAACGCTGTCGACGGTGGTAAGCGGGATGTAGCGGTACTCAACGCCCATTCCCAAACTGATATAGGGGAATGACAGGATGAACAGTTCAGTGGACAGATCAGATCCGTAGCCGATACTAAAGTACTGTCCGCCCTCACCCAAGGGAAAATCAATTCGCGGTTTCAACGAAATCGTCATTTGAGCAAAATCATCGGAGATGGCTTCAGAGTCCTGAGCACACAACGCAGCAGTGGCCCAAATAATAATGATGAACACAAGCGGTAGCTTTTTCATCTCTTTCAGTTCCCAATTTATTATAAACATTATCAGCAGGGATTAAAGGAAACAGATTTGGAAGGCTACTTCGTGCCTGAAACCAATATCGATATTACTCAGGAGTACCTGTTCGAGATCCAGAGAGGGGCCGGGTACATGAAAACCACCTGGGCCTACCTTTCCGAGCTTGGGATAGATTTTTTGAAGCGTAGGCAGTAGTATTGCTGCCAAATGAGGGTCCTCAGTTTCGGGGAACAAGCCCTGAGCAATGCACAATCCATCAAGACTCTACGCCAGGTTGTCGGTCAGGCAGGGGGGGGGAAGCCTCGATTGATCGTGGTGTTGCCTTCCCTGCGGGGGATGCGGAGCTCCTTGGCCGAGGCGGCCGAGCAGGCCGCGGAAGGTTCCGGCGGCTACCTGGAGCGGATCGAGGCTATCCGGGAACCCGTTTTAGAGATCATTCGCGAGATGTTCACCCCCCGGGAGCAGTCCGGGGTGATTACGGCGGTGCAGATTCTTCTCAACGACCTGGAGGATATCCTTCATGGTGTCCAGTTGGTTCGGGAGTGCTCCCCCCGGACTCTCGATCTGGTATGCAGTTTTGCCGCACAGATCAGCTGTATCCTTATCAGCCGCTACCTGGACGCGGAGGGGTTTGCCGTTCACACGGTGGATAATCCGGGCATCCTGCTGCGGGTGAATGCCCACGGTATGCTTCAGGTGGACTACCAGGCCAGCTATGATGCCATCGCCGGCAATTTGAAGAAGGGAGAGGGCTTGCAGATCGTTGCGGGCGGAATTGCCCACACCGACCAGGGAGCTGTTACCGCCGTACACCCGGATGGCAGCGATCTGACCGCCTCCCTGATCGCAGCCGCCCTGAAGGCCGAGTTTATCGAATTGTGGACGGGGATGGATGGGGTGATGAGCGCCGACCCGAGCTACGTTGAGGAGGCCTTTGTGATCCCCCAGCTGAGCTACCAGGAGGCGATGGAGCTGTCCTACTTCGGCGCCCGCATGATTCACCCCCAATCCCTGGTTCCGGCCATGGAGGCGGGAGTGCCGATTCATATACGCAACCTGGATCGGGTAGAGAATCCCGGTACCCGAATCTGCGCCGAACCCCAACGGAAACAGACAGCTATTGCGGGAATCGCCTCCATAGAGCCGGTCGCATTGGTCAATATCGAAGGGGGCGGCATGGTCGGCGTTCCCGGGATTGCCGCCCGTATCTTCGCTACCCTGGCCAGAGCCCAAGTGAATATCATTATGATCTCCCAGGCTTCCTCGGAGCATAGTATCTGTGTTGTGTTTCGTCAGCAGGAGGCGGAGAGGGTGCTCGAATCACTACGGGAGGAGCTGGCACCGGAGATTCGGGCCAGGCAGATCCAAAACTTCGATCTACGGACAGATCTGGCCATCCTGGCGGCGATCGGCGAGAATATGAGGGGGACTCCGGGGATCTCGGGGAAGTTGTTCAGCGCCCTGGGTACGGCCAAAGTTAACATCCTGGCGATTGCCCAGGGCTCCTCGGAGACGAATATCTCCTTCGTCGTCGAGAAAGCGCTCAAACCGCAAGCCCTGAGAACCGTGCATCGGGCTTTTCTAGGTTAAATCATGGACCCCTTGAGCGTGAGCCGAATTACCTATTGTCGATGGTATTATCCGCTATGAATCCGAATGAGACGGCAGTGAATAGAGAAACAGTCGCGGTGTTTGCACCGGCTACCGTAGCGAATGTAGCCTCGGGTTTCGATGTGCTGGGTTTTGCCCTGGAGCGGCCCGGTGACACCGTGATTCTGAGAAGAATCCCCGAAAAACGGGTCGAAATTCTCGCCGTGGAGGGGGATGACGGTCAGCTTCCCCGCAACCCGGACAAGAATACCGCCTCGGTAGCGGCACGGCGTTTTCTCGAGGCTATCGACTTTCCTTTCGGGTTGGAGCTTACGTTGCGTAAGCAGATGCCCATGAGCTCCGGATTGGGCAGCTCCGCAGCCAGTTCTGTCGCCGCTGTCTACGCTGCCAACCTGTTGGCGGGCACTCCCTTTTCCGTTACCGAGTTGCTACCCTTTACCATAGAAGCCGAGGAGGTGGCCTGCGGATCCGCCCATGCCGACAATGTCGCCCCGGCGCTCCTGGGCGGATTCGTTCTGATCCGCAGCTACGATCCTCTGGATGTGGTGCAGCTGCCCGTGCCCGCCGGACTGGCCGTGGCAACGGTACATCCTCATACGGAGATCAAGACCGAGGATGCCCGTCGTATACTAAAGAAGGAGCTGCGCTTGAGCGACGCCGTGCGGCAGTGGGGCAACCTGGCTGCGCTGGTAGCGGCCCTGTACAAGGGAGATCTGGACCTTCTGTCCCGCTCCCTCCAGGATGTGGTGGCCGAGCCGCGTCGTGGACTCCTGATCCCCGGATTCGCCAAGGTCAAACAAGCGGCGTTCCAGGGAGGCGCCCTGGGTTGTTCGATTTCCGGCTCCGGCCCCTCGGTTTTTGCTCTTTGCCGATCGATGCGTTCAGCCCGAGAGGTCGGCACGGCCATGCAGAGTGCTTTTGCCCAGGTAGGCTTGGAGGCCGATGTTTACCTGTCAGGAATCAATGAAAGCGGACCTGTAGTGCTGGATACGGAGCAAGGTGGATAACCATGAAGTTCATCAGTACCCGGGTCGGATCGGCGACGGGCAGGAAACCCGTCACCTTCCGGCAGGCCGTATTCTCAGGGCTGCCCCCGGACGGCGGCCTCTACGTTCCCGCCCAGCAGCCGGACCTGCGCGCACAGATCGCTGGATTCTCGGAGCAAACGAGTTTCACCGATCTGGCAATGGCCGTGATCGGCCGGCTGATCGGAGACGAGCTGAGCCCGGAGGCGGTGCGGCGGGTGTGTGAACGGGCATTCACCTTCGAACCGGTTCTGCACCCCCTGGCGGAGAAGTTGACCCTGCTGGAGCTGTTCCACGGACCCACCTGTGCATTCAAGGATTTTGGCGCCGCCTTTCTGGCCTCGGTCATGGAAGAGTTTCTTCTGCAGGAGAGCCAGCGGGCGGTGATTCTGGTAGCCACCTCCGGGGACACCGGGAGTGCCGTAGCCCGGGCTTTTCAGGGAAAGGCCAACATCGAGGTGGTGATCCTCTACCCTTCGGGCCGGGTCAGCGCGCTTCAGGAGCAGCAACTAACCACTGTGGGGGGCAATGTCACCGCCCTGGAGATCCAGGGGAGTTTTGACGACTGCCAGCGCATGGTCAAACAGGCATTTGTCGATGCAGGTCTGCGCGGGCATTTGTCCCTGAGCTCGGCTAATTCGATCAACCTCGGCCGGTTGTTGCCCCAGGCACTGTACTACCTCTGCGGCAGGCTGCGCTGGGTGCCGGAAAGCAAAGAAAAACGGATGATCTGCGTTCCCAGCGGTAACTTCGGCAATCTCACTGCGGGGGTGTACGCCTGGCTGTGGGGAATGGCCGTGGATGGATTCATAGCCGCCACCAATGTCAATGATGTTGTTCCCGAGTACCTGAACACCGGAGAGTTCCGCCCGCGGCGCTCCCTGAAAACCATCTCCAATGCCATGGATGTGGGCTATCCCAGCAACTTCGAGCGCCTGATCGTGGTTTTCGAAGGCAGCGAGAAGAAGATGCGAAAGCGGATAAAGGGCGTGGTGATAACCGATGAGGAGACCCGGCATACCATGCGTCAGGTCTACGAGAATCACGGGATATTGATCGATCCCCACACCGCCGTGGGGGTGCTCGCCTCCCGCAGGTACCGTGAGGAATCCCGATTCTCCGGACAGATTCTCTCTCTGGCCACGGCCCATCCCGGGAAATTCGTCGATATCGTTGAGCAGGCCACCGGCGCCACTCCAGAATTACCGGCCACCTTGAAAGAAGCCCTGAACAAGAAAAAACAGGCGGTCGCCCTGCAACCCACCCTCGACCGGCTGCGGGAGTTCTTGTTGGACCGTTACGCCTAGTTCAATTCAGCATCGGCCGGGAGTACTTCCTGCCGTCCTTGTGCCGGTAGGGGTTGGCCTTGTGCTTGCGGTAGTTGCGGTAGACCTGGCATGCCTGGTAGTAGCCCTCCGGACCCCAGTAGGAGGCGGATAGATCCGCCCGGTACAGCTCCAGCAGCCGAGGGAACAGGGGAGAGTCCATGATCCGCTCGGAGCGGTAAATGGGAAGTTGCTTCAGGGCGGCCGGCATCATGTGGTAGCGAATCAGAAAAGTCACATCCCGGATCCAGGAAATGTCGAACCCGAGCCGGCCGAGAAATCGCGCGGCTATCTTGGCCCCCAACTCCGCGTGTCCGTCGAAGGCTCGTTCCGGAGTGCTTTCCGCTTCGGGTTTGCCGATGTCGTGAAGCAGCAGGGCCAGGGAGAGAATCGGATCGTGACCCTTTCTGTACTTGAAGGTTTCCAGGGTGTGTTCCCAGCCGTTTCCCTCCGGATGGTAGTCCTTGTGATGAGGGATTCCTGACATCTTCTGCAGCTCCGGCCAGTAGGTTTCCACGAAACCGCTGGAGTACAGGAGTGATAGTCCCTTGTGGGGATTGGCTCCGGTCAACACGGCCAGCAGCAGCTCCCGCTGAAAAGTTCTATCAGGTTCGGCGAAGGGAGGCTCGAGGGAGAAGGACTCCGGATCCACCTGGTAGTGATAGCGGGAGATCAGTACGCTCGCCTCTGTCAGGTACAGAAGGGATGATCCTCCTGCCTGTCGAACCAGCTGCGATCTGCGCAGGTCAGGGTATACCTCGAGGGGATCGAAAAAGATGTCCCGCGTCGGGTCGTGAAGAAGTTCCTGGACGGTAAAGGGTCTGGGGGGAGAAACCACCTCGTCGTCATAGCAGCGAAACAGGTACCGTTTCTTTCCCCGTCGAACCAACGCCTCCTCGTATACCAAACCGGGATACTCCAGATCCTCGAAGATACCGGCCAGGTCGATCAGGGAACAATCGGTCAACAGGTAGGTGGAAGGTCCGGAAGGAAGGCGGAAGTAGCGATCCAGGGCCGAGGTATTGCTGTAGTACACCTTGTAGCGGTTGTCCTGCAGCACCTCGATCGGAGTTTTCATTTTGCCGGTATCCTGTCAAAACCGGTATAGGGTACGAGTTGTTCGGGGATGCGCACAGTGCCGTCGGGCTGCTGGTGGTTCTC
>Ga0272441_10005808_pt1 | contig 21155 bp, 19 predicted proteins | sample SSMProp6N_FD_193582 | JGI IMG/M metagenome (GOLD analysis project Ga0272441, IMG submission 193582) | Marine sediment archaeal communities from Little Sippewissett salt marsh, Falmouth, MA, United States - SSM-Prop-6N | ecosystem: Environmental > Aquatic > Marine > Wetlands > Sediment ...
CTATTTAATAATCAAGTGTTGTATAATAATTAGAGGGGAAGTATGAACAGGAGGTATGAAAGATGGCTTTTTCATATTCCCATGATAATATGTCCGGACTTATTCTCATAGAGCATGATACTTTTCAGGACAACCGGGGATATTATAAAAAAATATTTGACCATGCAGATTTCTGTAAAGAAGGTATAAAGGAATACTTTGTAGAAGAAGAGATGGTTATATCCGCCATGAATGTTCTGAGGGGTTTATACTTTCAGCTTCCTCCGGAAGCACAGGCGAAAATAGTGATGGTTCATCAGGGATCTATTCTTGATGTTGTTGTAGATCTGAGAAAAGAATCACCGAATTACAGACAATGGTCCGCCATTGAAATGACAGGAAGGGATCACCGGTCCCTCTATATTCCCAAAGGCTTTGCACATGGTTTTCTCGCCCTCGAAAATGATACCTGTGTTTTCTGCAGACATTCTGCCCGACGCAGTGAAGAACATGAAAGAGGCATCCGGTGGAATGATCCGGCTGTAGGAATAGTATGGCCGATTGCTTCTCCCAGACTCTCGAATAGGGATGCAAACATCCCGTTTCTTGGTGAATGGAAAAACAATCCTTTTTAGGTACCGTGAAGTGTTACCGATTCTTCGGGTATTTCACGTACCATGCCAAGCAATTGCGGCGGCATGTGGAGGTAATGTGATGTTCTCCTTTTCTGTTCGATATCCGCGTATACCCGGCGGAGCTGTTCGAGGGTAATCCCGGCTGCCGCGGCCACCTCTTTTTCGGGAAGGTTATTGTTTTTCCCATACAGACAAAGGTCCATCTTTTTATATGAGAGGGAGAAATAGAACTCCTCCTGTGACTGCGGCAGTGAGTATGTATCGGTCGTCGGCGGTCTCCTGCGGATTTTCTCAGGTACTCCAAGGTATTCAGCCAATTGATATACCTGGGTCTTATACAGGTGAGCTATCGGCTTGATGTCAGCGGCGCCGTCACCAAGTTTTACAAAAAAACCCTGATCGTATTCCAGACGGTTCGGAGTACCGGTAACCGCATAATTCAGACGATCGGCATGGTAGTATTCAAGCATTTTCCGAACCCTCTGTTTGAAATTAGTTGCAGCTACGATTGCCAGATAGGAACTGAGGCTGAGTCTCTTTCTCATTTCAGTACCGTCAGGAGCCCTGGCTACCAGGGAAAAAAAGTTGAGTTTTTCTTCCGATAAAATACTCGGTAATACGATTTTTGCCGCCCAGCCAGGGCCGTATTCAGGAAAAACATCGCGATAGGCTTCTTCAAGTTTTTGGTAGCAGCCGAGGGATTCGAGAATATGAGATATATTCTGATGGACCGGTTCAATACCGAAATGATCCGCCACCATTTTGCTCAGTTCCAGCGTATCATCCGCTGAATGATGTTCAGGCATGAGCAAACCAATTACCTTCTTAGGTCCAAGAGCTCTTACGCAGAGAGCAGCAACGGTGCTGCTGTCGATGCCCCCGGAGAGAGCAACTACCAGGCCTCGCCGCTTTAAGGAATGTGAAACAATAAATCGGATAGATCGGGCAATCCGCTCAACTTCCTCTTCAGCATCAAGGGTAAGGTCCTGCTCAATGGATTGTTTTCTATCCATGTATTTCCGCCAGCTTTCGGCTGATGAAGGCATCCACACGATTCATGGAATCCAGGTTTTCGGGTATCAATTCATCATCTTTGATGGAAATAGAATAGGTATCTTCCAGGTGTTCAATCAGTTCCAGAATACCGGTTGAATCAATAATTCCCTTCTCCAGGAAAGAATCATCATCGGAATAGGAAAAATCTTCATTAAAGAGAAAATTAGTGATGAGAAAAGTCCGGAGATTCTCTTTTACTTTTTCAACCTTCGTTTCAGTGTCAGCCATTATATGCCCTCCCGCTAAATATATGCCTGTTGTTCCTTGTTGAATTTTTCCGCTATACCCTCGAAAACCATGTTCAGGATTGTCGGAATAGTAAGAAAAATTATTTTAAGATCCAGTAGGAGTGAAAGTTTTCTTGCATATGCAATATCAAGAGAAACCATCTCATGAAAAGTCAGCTTATTCTTTCCGCTTACCTGCCACAGCCCGGTAATACCAGGAATGATATCGAATCGCTGCGCGTGCCAGCGAAGATATTCCTTTGCTTCATATGGAATGCATGGTCTCGGACCTACCAGACTCATATCACCGCGGATGACATTCCATAGTTGAGGAAGTTCATCGATACATGCTTTGCGAAGAATTTTACCCCCCGGTATTATGCGGGGATCAAAATCATCCAGTTTTTTCATAGGGATATCACTCTTTGTAACAAGTTCTGTTACATGATGTGAATGAGAGTTTTCGTTGTTATTTACCGTCATAGTGCGGAATTTAAGGAAGGTAAAATCTTTCCCTTTATATCCTACCCGGATCTGTTTATAAAGAACGGGACCCTTAGAAACAATTTTGATATACAGGGCGATTAGAAAGAAAAGAGGGGAAAGCAGAACCAGGCCAATACCGGCGCCGAAAATATCCAGTAACCGTTTCCAGTATGGCATATCTTTTCCGAAACTGCTTAACAACGCTTCATTGATCCTCAGTTTATTGTTGCCGTAAATAGTAGAAGCAGGATCTTTCTTTGTTTTATTCTTCCCTTCCGGATAGCAGAATATTTCGTATGAATATATCGGTTTCTTTCCGTTCTGATACATAGCCTGCACTTTGCAGCTGATTTTTTCAACAAAAGCCCGGGCTCCCTCGAGGTCGGTGGCGGTCAGAAGAACACACACAATATCATCTTCATACCATCCGATATGATCTATAAGACGAGTTCCGGCTTTCAGGATATTTATAAGTCTGGATTTGCTTTCCTCGGACCCTTTTAATCCGAACAGCACTACCGAAAAAACACCGCCCACCCGATCGCCTCTCATTCGTTCGTACTGAAGTATCTTTTCCGTAATCACGGTGGAATAAATACCGGATTTACCTTCCTTGTCATGCGCGCCGATAAATGAAGGCTCCCATAACGAGTTTATTCGTAACTTCGACATACAATGGCCTCCCCAAAACCACAGAAAGAAAGTTACCCGTACTCCCGAATCAGAAAGAATGATTCGGCAGAATGGTATATCTCTTGTCAAAACGAATCCCTACACCATCGCTTTGACATCGTACCACTTCACCACTTACTTCAATTAAAACATTTTTATCAAGTTCAAAAAATTCCTGTAGTCGGTTAATTGACAGATAAATCCCGAGCTCCACTTTCTGCCCGATTTTAAATGTGTCATCAATCATAATAAAAGCACCCTTTGATGAAACATCTCTGGTCATGCCTGTTACGGATCTAACCGTTTTCTCCTCATCCGGTATTCGGAGTTCCGCAGGGACGCTTAGAATATATCTTTCAATATTCCTTTTTTCTTCCATCCAAGTTTCCATCTCTATCCTCCCTCCGGATTACAAAATTGTAAATCATCTCCCAATATGATTTACTAATCATAAAATGGTATGAGATTGGCCTTATGGAAGTACTAGGTACCTTCATGGTAATAAAAGGAGTATTAAGACTTTCCTATAAATTTTTTGCTGCCCATAACGCGGCCTGCAGCCGGTTGGTGACCTGAATTTTTTTATAAATATTATACATATGTGTTTTCACGGTATTTACGCTAATACAGAGTTTCTCACTAATTTCTTCATTTTTAACACCAATACTTACGAGGGCCAGGATCTGCTGTTCCCGATTTGTGAGTTCGACCTGATACGGTTTTTTTACGGATGGTTTCTCCGGGGAATTCATGACATGCTGGAGAAGAACCTGTCTGCTGATCCAGAACTCTCCTGCAAAGATTGATGTGATCCCCTTGAGAAAAATATCCATACTGTCATTCACATAGAAAAACCCGCTTATCTTTCTGGTCAAGGCTTTGGCCTCGGCTCCCGAATATTTCGGTAAATTATAAAATGCTATCCGATGATCAATTAAAGCAGGATTTGTAACCACATCCTTTGTAGCTGCATCGGTGCATTTTTCGATGCAGTCAATGAGAAAAAGAATATCGTACATATCGGAGCTGAATGCAGCATAATCGGAATTCATATTTTTAGGAAACAGTTGAATGGAATTCACGTAAATGGAGCAGGGAATATTGAGCTCTTTTTTGATAGAGTACATAAGCATCTGGTTACTCAGAGTATCCGGTCCTATGAGTATAATGTGCCTATTCTTTTCCTCAGACATTTTTGATAACCCTGTTCATTTCTTTTTTTTTTTTAACAATACTAATTTGGTACTAATGCTGGGGTTGTTTTATACTACTTCCATTGTAGTTGATCTTATACTTAAGTTATATAATAAAATAATTCAGTTTTCAGTATTTCAATTAAAAAATCGAAAAAAATGATTAAAAAATCTGCTTTGAAGTCTTTATAATACAATTATTTGCATAAACTCATATTATTCTTTTTTAACAAGTTTGGTACTTATCTCAAATTTCATCGGGAGAATGAATAGCATTTTACGCCCTGATTTTTCTGAAAATCGACAGCTTCTGCTTTTTCAGTTCGGTTATTTTTAATATGATTCAGTTAATAAATATTTCGTTCGGGAAAAAAGTGGAAAGGAAACATGAAAAACGAAAATCTTGAAAAAGCAATATCCCTCCGTCATGAACTTCATCGGTACCCCGAACTGTCGTGCCGGGAAACGGAGACTCTCGAACGTCTGAAGACTTTCATTCACCGGAACACCAGCCTGCGGGTTGTCGATAAAGGGAGCTGGTTCTATGCATGGTATCGGCCCTGCGGAGAAGGAAAATCAGAAGGAAAGCAGAGCGGTTCCGGCGGACGATTGCCGGATGCCCCTGCAGATGAAGGACCGGATCTTCCCGGCCGACGATTGCCTGCTGTGAATGGAGAGGGAGGTCGGGAGCTTTTCAGGGAAGGGCACGAAAAAAGTGAGAAGGATCGGCGTGGAAAGTGGGAAACCCGCAGACCCGGAATAGCTTTCCGGGCGGATATCGACGCTCTGCCTATCCGGGATGAAATCGATACATGGTATCGTTCGAAAAATGAAGGGGTCGGACACAAATGCGGTCATGATGGTCATGCAGCGGTGCTTGCCGCCCTGGCCCTCGAAGTGGATATCGAAGGCGCGGACCGGGATGTCTACTTTCTGTTTCAGCATGGCGAGGAAACCGGGGCCGGCGCGAAGGAATGCATCGAGATTTTTCAGGAGCATAATATCAGTGAGATCTACGCCTTCCACAATATGCCGGGAATATCAGCGGGTACGGTGGCGGTCAGGGAAGGTACGATGCATTTTGCCTCCCGGGGCCTGAGTCTATCCTTCAAGGGGAGAGAAGCCCATGCGAGTCTGCCGGAAGAGGGAATCAATCCCTCTTTCGCGATTGCCCGGGTCATTCTGTTCATTGAAGAACTGTCGAGGAGGGAAGATTTTGAAGGACTTGTTCTGATTACCATCGTGCAGGTAGATATCGGGAAAAAGGCCTTCGGAACCGCCGCCGGTGAGGGGATACTCAGGGTCACCCTCCGGGCCCAGTATGAGGAGGAACTGAACGGCGTACATGAGCTGCTCCTGGCGGCGTGCCGGGAGGAGTCGAAAAAAGCCTTTCTCGAGTTTTCCTTTGAAGAGGAGGATGTTTTTCCCGAAACTGTCAATGATCCGGCATGCGTCAGAAAAGTGAGAGCGGTCTGCGAGGGCTCAGGTATCCCGGTCATGGAAATGAAGGAGGCGTTTCGGGCCAGCGAGGACTTCGGGCATTATCTCAAGGAACGGCCGGGCTGCATCTTTTTCCTGGGCGACGGGGAAGACAGCCCGAAACTGCACACACCGGCTTTTGATTTTCCGGATGAGATAATCGAGACGGCGGTTGAAATCTTCAAGGGTCTGATTCCTTTTTGACTGTCCCGAAGCTTAGGGCAATTTAGATAAAATCTTCGGGGGAATATCGGTTCTAAAATCATGGCAACGAAGCACCTCCTTCTTTTGAATGAAAATCCAATTTCAAGTAGAACATCTCAAGATCCTGCAAAGATGTTTCTATAATACAGAGGAGAGAACTTTAAATGTGCAGGTAAGTTGGAATTATTGCATCACTGCGATGGTTAATCCGGATTGTGCGCAAAGCTTCGGGACAGTCTGTATTTCCTAGAAATCAATCTGACTAAAGTAAAGGAGACTGCCGGGGAGCTGAAGACTGGGGAAATGACGGCAGCCCTGCATTTCCCTTTGAATCTTACAAGATGGCGGGCGGATATATTCATTTCTCTATCTGTGATAAAGTCGATACCTATATGCCGATGAGCCCGAAGCAATTCAAACAAGTCCCCGGAAGATTTCATCCAAAGGGTCTTACTATCATTTTTGAAGACCACTATATTATTGTCGTCGATAAAAAAAGTGGCCTTCTCTCCGTAGGCAATGAGAGGGAAAAAGAGAAAACAGCCTATTTTCTGTTAACCGAATACGTCAGGAAAGGAAACCGGAGATCCCGGAACAGGGTTTTTATCGTACATCGTCTGGACAGGGATACCTCGGGGATCCTCATTTTTGCAAGGACTGAACAGGCAAAGCACTATCTTCAGAAGGAATGGCATAGCTTTGAAAAAAAATATTATGCCCTGGTTCATGGCCGTCTGACAGAAAAAGAAGGACTCATTACTTCATATCTCGCTGAGAACAGTATTCACAGAATGTATTCCGTAAGGAACCCGGATAAGGGCAAGCTGGCGAAGACCCGGTATAAAGTGATGGAGGAATCGACAAAATACAGCCTGCTGCTGATAGATCTTCTCACGGGGAAAAAAAACCAGATACGCGTTCATTTTTCAGAGAAAGGGCATCCGGTTGCGGGCGACAGGATATACGGCAGGAAAGAGAATGACAGAAACATCAGGAGGCTGATGCTCCATTCCTGCTTCCTGAAAATCAGTCATCCCTTTACAAAGGAAGCGATGACTTTTGAATCACCGCTTCCTCCGGATTTCAAGGTCCGCCGTTAATTCGTTCAACGGCTCACGATTCATCAGGTTTTTTCGGACTTTCCTTTAAGAGCTCGGCAAAGGGATTATAGGTGTCGGATTCAGGTTCCAGATATTTCTTAATGTCCTTATCTTCCTGGGCTGAAGAAACAGGCTGCAGGGATATCCTCTTTTTCCCGACATCGATATTTTTTATTTGAACAGTAATTTCCTGACCCTTTTTGAGATTTGTGCGCGGGTTGTTATCCCATGAATCTCCTTTCAATTCGGAGATATGGACAAGTCCATCCAGTCCCGGTTCGAGAGAGACGAAGGCACCGAAGTCGGTCATCCGCGCAACGGTTCCCGTGTGCTTCGATCCGCGTTTATATTTTGCGGGAGCTTCATCCCAGGGATCCGGGAGCAGCGCCTTCATGCTCAGGGTGATCCGTTCGTTTCTCCAGTCGAGTTTGATTATAGAGGCCTCGATCTCCTGTCCCGCGGAGAGCACCGAGTGAATATCATCCACCCGGCTTCGGCTGATTTCCGAGATCGGAAGCAGGGCCTGTATCCCGTCAATATCGACAAAAGCGCCGAAGTTCTGAATTGATTTGATAGTGCCTTTGACAACCATATCTTTCTTCAGCGTTTTCTTGAGGAGTTCCATCTGTTTTTCACGCTCCTCTTCCAGAATGGCCCGGTTTGAAACCAGGATATTCCGGCCTTTCTCACTATGTTCCAGAATTTTGAAGGTGAGCTGCTGACCGATGTACTCCTGAGGATTTTCGATCCGTTTCATGCCCATCTGGGAAAAGGGGCAGAAGGCCCGGGTTTCGCCGATTCTGATTTCGAATCCGCCCTTGATTTCTTTTTCAACAGTGCCTTCGACGGGAATCCCGCTCTCAAAAGCCTCCGCCAGTACAGCCTTGCCGGCTTTGTCTCCGCTGATCTTTGTCGTAAAATGCATTTCTCCGTTTTTTGCATAGAGGAAAAAGGCTTTTATGGTATCTCCTTCTTTGACCGTGACATTGCCGTCGGGATCGGTCATTTCCGCCCTGTCAAGGACTCCTTCGCTTTTGCCGCTCAATTGCAGGAAAATGCAGTCGTTGGAAATAGAGACTATCGTGGTCTCTATCAATTGCCCGGGGTCCAGCGGGCCCATTTGAGAAAGGCTCTGTTCATACAGAGAGGCGAAATTGTCATCATGTGTGTCAGAATTGTACTCAGGCATATGTTTATCTACTCCGGAAATCTGATATGGTGGTTACGGGAAAAAATTATATCAGAAAGTTTTTATCGTTGATATTCCAAAGTGATTCATTTGGGCAATTTATTCTCAGTCTCCGCTATGGTATACTTGTCTTCATGAATAAATTCACCTTTCTTTTCGTCCTGCTTATTCTGTCCCTGCCTGTGTATGGTACGGGTGAGGGGCTGATGGAGGTTGAGACCGGGGCTGAGACTTCGGCCCCGGATCGTCTGCCGGTAACCGGGGTAACCCTTTACACCGCCGGACTTGCTCAGATGATACATGAGACGATTGTTTCAGGGGATGAGATAATCAACTTTCCGGTCGAACCGAAAGACATTGATGACCTGCTGAAAAGTCTCAGTATCGAGGATTTCGACGGCGGAACCATCGATGTTGTCAATTTTGACAGCACCGAACCCCTTTCGGTGAGTCTTGGTGATCTGAGGCTGAATCCTTCGGGTTCACCGTCGCTGAGCGACTTCCTCCTTCGCACGCAGGGGGAATCGGTTACGGTTAAAACCGGCACAGGGATCCACAGGGGCCGTATTTTCAGCGTAGAAGCGGTTCAGCATGAGGATGGGCCCGAGACGATTCTCAATTTGATGGAATCGGGTGAGATATTCCCGGTGAATATCAGCGAGTTGACCAGGCTCACTTATGATGACTTGATTCTGCAGAAGGAACTCGAGTCGGCGCTGAAACTCATCGCCGATTCCCGGCTCAAGTCGGTCAGAAACCTGCGGATCTCCTGCAGGGGCAGGGGAGAAAGGAGAATCCGGCTGAGTTATATCAAAGCGGTACCGCTCTGGAAGACAAGCTACCGGATCGTGCTCGACGAAAAAGGTCAGCCCCGGCTCGAAGGCTGGGCGATCGTGCAGAACACCGGCGGAAGCAGCTGGGAAGATGTCAGGCTCTCCTTTGTTGCCGGACGGCCGAATGCCTTCACCATGGACCTGTCGACTCCGCGGTATATCACCCGGAAACGGGTAGATGTCGCCGCGGAGACTCCGAGGGGACCGACAGTGTACGATAAAGCCTCCGTACCGGAGCCTTCGACATCCAGGAGCCGTATGTTTGCAGAGGCTCCCGGCATGGCTGATGAAGTGTACGCTTATGAGGAAGCTGAGTCCTATGCACCCCCTGCCATGACTCCACAGGCCTCCGGCGTCAGGGCAGGCAATTTCTACCGCTACGATATCAGGCATCCGGTAACGGTAAACGCCCGTTCGTCCGCCATGATTCCGATTGTAACGGAGGAGAAAGCCGGAGATTCTCTCGGCATCTACGATCCGGCCTACGGCATAGTCTTCAAGGGGATCAGGCTTACCAACAGGACCGACGCCCACTGGGCTGCGGGACCGGTTACCGTGAACGAAGGCCGCTACTACGGGGGCGACGCTCTGCTGCCGGAGATGATCCCCGGGAGTGAGCGGCTCGTGACCTATGCCGAGCATGGAACTCTGGAAGTGGAAAAAATCGTGACATCGGACCCTCAGCGAATAACCGCGTTGAAAATCGCGGACGGTGTTCTTCATCGGACCGACAAGATCACCAGGGAAACCGAGTACCGGGTCGAAGGAGACGAGAAAGAGCTTCTCATCATCCATCCCCGGGAAAGCGGCTGGAAACTCATCGATAGCCCCGCGGTGGCGGAAGAAAATCAAAGCGAATACCGGTTTTCCATATCCGAATGGGAGGAACCTGCAAGGGTACGTGAGGAATACATCATCTCGAGGACTTTCAGTCTGAACAACTTCAAGCGGTCCGACATTCAGGTATATATCGAATGGACAGAAATAAGCCCTGCAATGAAGCGGGCTTTTACCAGAATAGCCGAGCTCAGACAGGATGTTGAAACTATCAGGCTTGAAATAAACACCTTAAACAACCGCATCAGCAGGATTGAACGTGATCAAAACAGAGTGCGGGAGAATATGAAGGTGCTTGATAAGGAATCCGATCTTTTTCGTCAGTATTCGGAATCCCTCGAGTCCCAGGAAGAAGAGATCCAGCAGCTCTACTCCGATGTCTCAGCCAGGCAGTCGGAAATGGCAGCCGCGGAAGGAAGACTCCGGGATTATATTTCCAGCCTGAAGATGTGATTGAATATCCCCGCCGGGCGGCAGTATGCCGTTATACGGCGGCCCGGCGGCCCAGCGGGCGGATCGCCGGGTGGGTTTTTGGGCTGCCTATAAGCTGTCGCCGGCCTGTTGCTGGCTGGGCTTTCGGGCCGGTGATAAGCTGTCGGGCCACCTGTAAGCTTTCCGGCCGTCGGCAGTACACCGGCCGGCGGATATCGGAGTGCTTACTGGTTTCCAACAGGCCGACATGAGCCTTCTTCCTGATCGCCGCCGGGCGTCTGCCGGGACGGCAAGGCTGCAGCCGTTCCCACGCCGGGCATCTGACGGGCTCAAAGCGTTGTGGCAGGTTTGCTGCCAGTCTGCTCGGCGGGGGCTGTGGTGCGGCTTAAAAGCGGGGGTCGGAATTGTCGATACACTGCTGCCGAGCCGACAAGCTTTTGCCGCATTTTCACCGGGAGGATTTTCTTTTTATGGTGAAATGCTGCTTATCACTTTTTTTATTTCGCCGTTGACGGTGTAAAGCAATTCCCCTACCATGAACCGGAAGGATTCAAGGTGACTCGTCATCAGAGGGAGGTCGTCAAGTGCCGACAGGATCGAAGAATAAGCTGGCTGATGGAACTGATAGCAAAGGCGCTGATCAACGCATCTCTTCGACCTTTCATCTCCAGGAAAAATTGCCCCGTTTGCCGATTCCGGACCTGAACAGCACGGCGGAGAAGCTTCTTCATTGGGTCAGACCGATATTGACGGATCAGGAGTATACTCGAACCGTATCTGCCGTTCGTGAATTTGTCCGGCCCGGCGGTGACGGCGGGAAGCTGCAGAAGGCGTTGACCGACTGGTCCGGCCAGGATGGAATCGACAACTGGCTGGAGCTTTTCTGGGATGATATATACCTGAAAAACCGGGATCCCCTGGCGGTCAACATCTCGCCGTTCTTTGCCTTCAGAGACCTCGGAATGCGGCAGCTTGAGGGAGCCGCAGCTCTTATAAGGGCTACGCTGGAGTTCAAAAATGCCGTTGATGCTGAAACTCTCCCGGTCGAACTCGAGGGGACGCATCCCCTGTGTATGATGCAGTACAGGAGGATTTTCTCAACCGAGCGGGTGCCCGGAGCCGAGCGTGATGAGCTGCGAAGCCCCCTCACCGAAGGGAGAAGTTTTCCTTCTGAATCTACATATATAGTGGTGGTGCATCAGGGCAACCTGTACCGGATGGAGGTCATCGAACCGGACGGCAATCCTCTGGCAACGGACCGGATCAAAGGCGGACTGCAGGCTGTTCTGAAGACTTCCGAAGAGACCGGACCCAACCCGGAGGCCCTCGGAGCTCTGACCGGAATGGAAAGGGGAAATTGGGCCCGGGCCAGAGAAGAACTCCGTCTGCTTGATCCCGTGAATGCGGAATCTCTCGAAACAATTGAAAAAGCGCTTTTCGCGGTGGTCATCGAATCGGAGAGTTTTGAGAATACTTCCGATTTGATGGGGAATCTGCTGCACGGCAACCCCTGTAATCGCTGGTACGATAAATCTTTTACCTATATTGTCTATCCGGACGGGAGGTTCGGCATGAACTTCGAACACTCCGGCTTGGATGGTTCGACGGTGGTACATATGACCTCTCAGGTATTTCAGAACCTCGAAGGGCTGGATTCAGAGGCCGTGTCCGGTGATAATGCTGCAGCCGGCGCTGCCGTGCGGGCGGCTGCATACTCACCGATCAGGTTTGTGCTGAACCGGTCCCTGAGAGATTTCCTGGCCGAAGCCGGAGAGGGATATAGAAAGCTCGCTGATAGTACCGCTATCGAGATTCTTGACTTCAGGGCTTTCGGCAAAGAGCTGATCAAAAGCTTCGGGCTCAGTCCCGACGGCTTTCTTCAGGCGGCTTTTCATCTGGCGCAGAAGAGATCCTGGGGTTCCATCGGTTCAACCTATGAATCGGCAATGACCAGACGATTCAAACACGGGAGGACGGAAGCGCTGAGAACAGTCACTCCCGAAGTCGTAGAGCTCGTATCCGCTATGGAAGATGGATCGGTCCCGCGGAAGGAGGTGCAGGATAAGCTGAAACGGGCGGCGGCTGCTCATGCACTGCGGATGAAGGAGTGTAAGGAAGGGCAGGGCGTGGACCGTCATCTGCTCGGCCTGCTCAGTATCTGGCAGAGGGATGGGAAGAAGCTTGGGATTGAAACGCAGCCCGGGATCTTCAGTTCTCCCGGCTGGACCAAATTGAGGTACGATATCCTTTCGACAAGCCGGCTGGCTTCCGGGGATATAGAATATTTCGGTTTTGGCCCCACCACTCCCGACTGTACCGGCATCGGCTACGCCGTGTATGAAGAGAACTGCATATTCGTGATCTCCGCCAGGGAGAACCGCCGTGACGAATTAGAGGCCTTTACCCGGAACCTGAATCAGGCCCTTTCGGATATGGCGAAACTGATGAGGAAGCAAGGATCGTGATCCTTCACTGGATTCGATGTTCCCGGTTTCAAGAGCTGTCTTGAATAAAAATACTGTATGGACGATAGAGGAACTTCCGGTCCATCAAGGATATAATACCCCCCTTTGGGCTTCCGGTTTTCCTACGATCCCGCCGTGTAACGGTTCCTGTCAGCTTAGAAGATACTCCCTGCCTTTTTCAACTATTTCGACCTCCTGTATACCCTTCTTTTTCAGGAAATCCGAGAAAGCAGACAGGGATTTGTCCTCACCGTGGACCAGAAAAATCTTCTTCAGACGTTTCAGATCCATCCGGCTGACATATTCCCACATCTCGCTGTAATCGGCATGGGCGCTCAGGGTATCTATCTCGGCGACCTCCGCTTTCAGGGCTACCCATTGACCAAGCACCCGTACCTCCGGCCGCTTCTCTTTGATATATCTTCCCAAAGTGTGTTCAGCCATATAACCGGCGATCAGGATGGTGTTGGCCGGATTCGATATATTATGGATAAGATGATGCTGGATTCTCCCTGCTTCACACATGCCGCTAGAAGATATGATGACGGCGGGGCCCTGGAGATTGTTCAATTCCTTCGACTCGGCGGTGCTCTGGATATATTTCAGTTCGTTGAATCCGAAGGGATTGCTGTGGTGCTCGACGAAGGCCCTATAAGTCTCTTCATCGTAGCATTCCGGATGTACTTTGAAGATAGCGGTGGCGTTCGTCGCCATGGGACTGTCGACGAAAATCGGAAGCTTTGGAATTTTCCCGGAGTCCGTCAGGAGATGGAGAAAGAAGACGAGCTCCTGTGTCCGCTCGATGGCAAAGGCGGGTATGATGATTTTTCCTCCCCGCTCGGCAGTCCTGGTGATAACGTCGGCAAGTTTTTCCATCGCCCCTTCGGTGGAATCATGGAGCCGGTCCCCATAGGTGCTTTCGAGGATGAGGTAATCGGGATCAGGGATGAGCGCCGGGTCCCGGATAATTGGCTTGTTTTTCCGGCCCAGGTCACCGCTGAAGGCTACCCGGATACCGTCTGTCCCGTTGTTCTTGAAGGTGAACACGGCGAGGGATGATCCCAGAATATGACCGGCGTCGTAGAAACACACCTCCATATCCGGCGCGATAAAGATAGGCCTCTCATAGGACAGACTGACAAACTGGTCCAGGGTCTGGATGACCTCTTTTTCCGTATAGAGGGGTTCCCAGTCAAAAGGTTTCCCCTCTTTCGCTGCCTGCTTTTTCAGATACTCGCTGTCACGGGCCTGTATTTTAGCGCTGTCCATCATGATGATATGGGAGAGGTCCCTGGTCGCGGAAGTCGAAAAAATGTTGCCCCGGTACCCCTTTTTTGCCAGGACCGGCATCAGCCCGGAATGGTCGAAGTGGGCATGGGTCAGAACGGCCGCGTCTATTTCGTTTACGTCGAAGTCCCACTCCCTGTTTTTCCGGTCAGCTTCCTTTCTCTTTCCCTGGAAGGCGCCGCAGTCAATCAATACTGCTGCCGAATCGGTTTTCAGGAGGTGCTTGGATCCTGTTACCTCGCCGGCTCCGCCGTGTGAAATTAGTCTTATGCCCATGGTATTTCCCCCTGATTTCATATTTTGATCGATGTTTCTTAATAGTTACTCTTCTTTCCGCTTCTTGTCCATATCCGGGCGAAGGTTCCGACCTTTCGGATGTAGGCTGTACTGATACTCCATCCACCGGTCATCCATTTTTTCAATAACAGTCTTGCCCTCTGGATGGTCGATTTCGAGGGCGGCCCCTCTGTAATGGGTGATAGTGAATAAAGCTCCTGTTTCCAGAAAGAGGTTGATACTAATCGAGGCAATGTCTATGTTGATACTGTTTTTCGGAGCCTTACACAAGCGCTCATATCTCCTTTTAAAATTGATAAGCGCGATATAATGCTTCAATGTGGATCAATATATCTGTTCAAGGCCCTTGCCGGTGAACAGTATTCCCTATGAGCATTTTCACCTTTGTTAAAACCTGTTTCTGATTACGGATAGCATACATTCACTTGGTGTAGTAAAGCTGTTTGATTTTGAGTGGTTTCATCAGATCAAGATTATTCACCCTTAGATTGCCCTGCAATAGGTTGAAATACGTCAATCGTATTCCGGGATTTTCCGGATCGGGATAGTAGTATGATAAATATACATTTCCACAGAAGCAGCTATTTTTTCCGAATTTTTCCGGATCATTTGCTGAAAAACCTCAATGTTTGGTGGTTCAATTTTTTAGGAGTAGGTCAGGGCAGAAACAGATAATTCAATGAAAATATGTTTTTGTGTATACGAATACAAAAAATAATGAAGAAATATCCTAAATAAAATGAAATATTTTTCAGTAACCTTCAAAAATAGTAAATATTATAAACATATTTCAAGTAATAAACTTGACATTTAGGTATTAAGGAATGTACGTTTGAATACGTATACAAATAAAAGAGGGTAACATGCATAGCAATGAACGGAAAATAGAAGTGCAACATGCGAAAGCTTTTTTAACTGAAATCTATGGAAATGCCGGTCTCAGCGACGATGATGCCGAATACTGCGCGGAATGTGCAGTGCAGACCAATTTATGGGGTATCGACTCCCATGGTATATTACGAACGCCGATCTACATTACCCGTCTTCTCAACGGGGCGATCAATAAAGCCCCTGATATCAGAACTGTAAAGGGATCCGATAAAGCACTTGAGCTCATGGACGCTGATGCGGCCCATGGTTATCTTGCAGGTCGTGCCGGTATGACGAGGGCTATTGAAAAAGCCGGAAAATACGGCGTTGGTACCGTTGTGATGTATAACAGTAATCATTTCGGGGCAGCATCATTATATGCAAGGATGGCGGCCTCTAAGGGAATGGTAGGTCTTGCGACCACAAATGTTATGCCGAATATCGGTATGAAGGGAAACAGAAAACCATCAACTGGAAACAATCCGATTGCTATGGCGGCTCCGCTTTCCGGGGATTATCCCTTTTCGCTTGATATCTCACTCAGCGAGGTTGCCGGCGGAAAACTCTTACTCGCAAGCAAGAAGGGTGAAAAGATACCAAAAAACTGGGCGGTCACTAAAGATGGTCTTGAAACGGATGATCCCGATGAAGGATTCAAGGGATTCCTACTGCCGGTAGGGATGCATAAGGGTTTTGGAATGTCCCTGTTTGTGGACATTATTACCGGTGTTTTAAGCGGTGGTGCTTTCAGCAGAGAGCTGAAAAGTATGTACAAAAATTCTGAAGAACCGAGTCTGACCTGTCATCTGTTCAGCGTATATAATCCTGAAGTTTTTATGGAAAAGGCCGAATTTCTCAAGCGCATGGATGAATTGAGGAATCGTGTGAAGGCAATCCCCATGGTAGATGTTAATGCGAAGCAGATCATCCCCGGTGAAATCGAATGGATAAAAGAACAGCAGAGGGTGAAGGACGGGATACTCGTACCGACTGAGCTCATCGAAGATCTGAACAAGATAGCAAAAGAGTTCACTATGGAAATTAGGCTGTAAGTGCGGTTTGTGAGAGATGAAGGAGTGACAAAATGAGGCTTAAGGAAAAAGTTGCGATTGTTACCGGTGGTACTAAGGGAATAGGGTATGGTATTGCCCGGGAATATATACGCGAAAATGCAAAGGTGGTCATTACCGGTCGTAATGCTGAAACGGGAAAGTCTGCCGAGCAAAAGCTATGTGAGTTGGGAGGTAATGTAACGTACATCCAGTGTGATGTTGCCCTGATGGATGACCTGCAGATGATTGTAGATCAAACGGTAAAGAGATACGGGCGCCTCGATATTTACGTTGCTAATGCGGGAATAAACGATCCTGATAAGACACACTACATCGATATTACACCGGAGCAGTATGACAGAATCATGGATGTGAACCTGCGTGGGATGTTTTTCGGCGATCAGTTTGCCGCAAGGCAGATGATCAGACAGGGCGAAGGTGGAGCGATAATAAATATTTCTTCGGTAAATGCGTATCTCGCACTGGATTCTCAAATGGTGTACACCACAAGTAAAGGCGGAATACAGCAGTTAACGAAGGTCCAGGCAGTCGCGCTGGCTCCATACAACATAAAAGTGAACGCCATAGCGCCCGGGCCGATCGAGACCGAGCTTATGCGAAGAGTAGGTTCCGATAAACAGCTGATGAACACTATCCTGAGCAGGACGCCGATGGGCAGGATCGGTACCACCGAGGAATGTGGACGGTTGGCAGTGTTTCTTGCATCGAAGGACTCCGAGTTCATTTTCGGCCAATCGATATTTAACGACGGGGGGCGAGGATTTCAGGCCTATCCAACTCCGGGATACAAAACTGTGACAGACGAAGATTACGAACTGCTTCAACAGGCGAAAGCCGGACAGAAATAGTGGAGGCTCAGGAATTATGAATAAACCCAAAGTTGCACTTATAACGTTTGGAGATTATCGAAAGAACGAGTGGGAGAAGGTATTTAGAAACCTTACGGAACCCCGGCATAGAATGGCCATAAAACATCTCGAGAAGTTGCCGGTCGAACTGCTGTATCACGAAGAGGTTTCGAGGACCCGGAACGAAATAGCTGAGGTGGTGAACGAACTGAAAGGTCGGGGGGCTGAGATCTTCATTGCACACACCCCATGTTGGACTTCACCCAACCTGGTTGTTTTCGGAGTACAGAGCATGGACCTTCCGACCATCGTGCTTGGAAACAGGGACGCGGCCACTCATGGAAATGTCGGATTTTTTGGAACCTGTGGAGCGCTCGATCAGATAGGATTTTCCCATCGGAGAGTGAGGACCGACTACGACAATGAGTCACTCGGTTCGCTCGTCATGCCGTACATCCGTGCGGCGCAAGTGAAATCTAAGTTGCGTGGTTCCGTTTTCGGCTACTTTGGCGGCCGTTCAATCGGCATCGATACCGCCCAGTTTGATCCGATGCAGTGGCGCAAGAAATTCGAAGTGGATGCCGAACACATAGACCAGCTTGAGATAGTCAGAAGGGCCGAGCAGATTGACCCTGAACGTGTGAAAACCATGAGGGAATGGATCGAAAAAACTGCAAAGGAAGTTGAGTACAACGATGACAGGCTCACCAAAGAAGGGTTTGAGTTTCAGCTGGCCTGTTATATCGCGACCAAGGATATCATAGCCGAGTATGAACTTGATTTTGTGGCGATAAAGTGTATGACTGAATTGTCTCACCATTACGCACCGCAATGCATGACCGCGGCATTTCTTCCCAGCGACTACGATGCTGAGGAGGGGAAAAAGGAAGGTACGGTCATAGCTTGTGAGGCTGATGCGGATGGTGCCCTTACACAGCAGATTCTTAAAATTATTTCTGATGGAAAACCAACCTATTTTGCCGATGTAAGTCATATAGATGACAATCGCAGTACGATGTACTGTGTGAACTGTGGCGCTATGTGCGCATGGTACGGCGCGCGCAGCAGTGACCAGACGAAAAATATGAGGTCGATCACTATCAAACAGTCGGTACGCCCGGGTGTTGGTGGAATAACTTACATGACCGCATCACCCGGCCCGACACAACTGGCGAGGCTGTACAGGAAGGATGGGAAGTATTACATGGCAATACTCCCATGCGAAGCGATTACGCCGTCTAAGGAGCTGATAGATGATTTTGTTGCAGCGCGTGGACCGCATCAGTTGCCTGCTATGTTCGCGAAGGTGAATATGGATATTGATGCCTTTGTGGCCGAATACGGCTCAAATCACATCTCAGGAGTTGATGGGCACTATGTGAATGAGCTGATAGAAGTGTGCAGAATGCTTGATATTGAGCCGGTGGTATTCGGCTGACAGAATGAGCATAGAAAAAAAGGAGACAGTGTTGAGCTGCCTCCTTTTTTTATTTCGCTAAAATACCGGTATGCCCGTGCTTTCGGTCCGAATGGAGTAGAGAGAGGTTGTTGCGGTAAGGAAAAGGGTCCGCATGTCATGTCCGCCCCAGGTGAAGTTGGCTGCTACTTCAGGGGTGTACAGACGGCCGGTAAGCTCTCCGTTCGCATTGAATATCTGCAGACCCTTAGGTGCGCTGCAGAACAACAGATTATCTGTGCTGATCTTCATGCCGTCCGCAACACCCGGCCCGTCCTGAACTATATCGGCCCATACTTCACCTCCAGTGAGGGTATCATGACTGCTAAAGCTGAAACGTCGGATATGCTGGCGATCGGTGTCGTTTACGAAAAGTTCCTTCTCGTCAAGACTCAGGCAGAGGCCGTTTGGTTTTGAAAAATCATCGGCAAGCAAGGTTAGGACTCCGGTAACTGGGTTGAGCGAGAAAACACCGGCGAAGTTTAATTGCCGAGGCCGTGGGATGCCCACCCTTGCTGATCTTCCAGGGGTTGGATCGGTAAAGAGTATCAAACCGTCGCTTCGTACGATTACATCATTGGGACTGTTCAGCTGGCGGCCTTCGTAGGTGTCTGCGAGCAGTGTTCTTGTGTAGTCGTTTTCAATCCGGCTGACAGAACTAGTGCCATGTTCGCAGGTAATGAGGCGTCCCTGTCTGTCATAGGTGTTTCCGTTGCTAAGATAGCTATTGTGGCGCAGAAGATGAACACCTGTGCCCGGATACCATCGATACAATGCGTTTCCCATAATATCGCTGAATGTCAGATGATATTCGTATGGGTGCCAGGCGGGTCCCTCGAGAAAGCGAAATCCTGTGACAAGTCTGGTAAGGGGGTAATCGGGTTGAAAGAGGTCGATTCCTTCAGGAAGATAATGTTCGTAGATCATGAAATTTCCTTTACCGTTGACCGTTCAACAAATTTTCCCTGAATGTACTGATGGGCAATCGGCATACCAGGGTTTTTCAGCGCCTGCAGCAGGATGCTGATTGTATTCTCAACCAGAGCTTCTATGTGCTGATGGTAGGTGGTAAGCATGTAATTGGGCCAGGATGACATTGATATATCGTCAAAACCCACGACGGATATGTCATCGGGAATTGCCAGATTGAACTCGTTTCTGGCGACGTCCATGAAGGCTATGGCCATATAATCGCTGGCACAGAATACCGCCGTCGGCCGTTCGGTCTGCGAAAGCAGCAATATCGCAGCCTCGATGCCTGAAGGATAGGTGAAATCTCCTTCGAATTGTTAATAAAGGGTGATGCCGTCCTCCATAAGGCGTTCGTTGAATCCCCTGAATCTGTCACGGTTGGTGGAACTTCCCGCTTCACCAGCGATGTAGGATATCCTGCGGTGGCCTTTCTGAATCAGGTACTCTGCTATCTGGCGCCCTCCGCTTTCATTGTTTGTACAGATGGAATGTACGTTTTCGCCATTATTCACTCTGCCGAACAGGATGACGGGAGTGTCAAACCGGGTGCATTCTTCGACAAGTGGAGACGAAAGCGTCGCGGAGGTGATAATTAGTCCGTCCACCTGATACTCAAGAGCAATCGGGAGGGTTTCTTCAAGCGATTGATCACCGTTTATGTTTAGCAGCATAATACTATAGCCTAGAGTCTGAAGTTTCTGTGAAAACAGGTCCAGTGCGCAGGTGTAATAAGAGCTTTCGAATCTTTTCATTACAATCCCGATTATCCTGGTTGAATTCTGAATAAGGCTCCGTGCAATGATACTAGGTTTGTAGTTCAACTCATCTGCTGCTTTCATGACACGGTGTCGTTTGTCAACTGACACCTGCTTCCCTGGAGTGAAAACCCTAGAAACGGTTGCCTGACTTACACCTGCACGTTCGGCAACGTCACGTGATGAGATACGCTTGTGTTTTTTTTGCATGTTCCACCCAATGTATCTTGAATACGTAAACATTTTACGCTTGTTTTAAGGTGCAGTCAATAAATAAAAAAGTCTCATCAATTGTAATCAAACTAAATATATATGTTTCTCAATGGATAACATTTATTTAAGAATTACCATATATATAAGAAGTAGTAATTTGTATTATAACAGTCCTGACATGTAAAGCTCATAGATTGAATAAAGTAATTTGATATATTAGACAATATAAACTATTCAGATTATACATAAAAATAATATTGAAAAGTTAAGGAATTTACTTCTTCTTCATTTACAAACCAAAAGGCCGTGTTACAATAATTTGCATACGTATGCATATTCTAACTATATCTGCATTTATATTGTGGGTTTTTATTCAATATATGTATTCTCAATTTGACATCAATGGTAACTGAAAGCAGTTAAATACTTATTTGAGTTTGAGTAGTTATGCTCATTTTTGAAATAAGGACATCAAGAGAAATTCTATTATATCGTGTGATTTAATAGATTTATGATCAAACTGGTATTGTTATCGTTGAAAGTGTATAGATGATCAAATGTAAGGGCGTTTTATATGCTTCCTATGTTTTTCAGTAA
>Ga0272441_10005809_pt1 | contig 21151 bp, 12 predicted proteins | sample SSMProp6N_FD_193582 | JGI IMG/M metagenome (GOLD analysis project Ga0272441, IMG submission 193582) | Marine sediment archaeal communities from Little Sippewissett salt marsh, Falmouth, MA, United States - SSM-Prop-6N | ecosystem: Environmental > Aquatic > Marine > Wetlands > Sediment ...
ACTGGAATAACGTAATTCAGTAATAACAAAGCGGAGTGAAGCCAAAGCTTCACTCCGCTTTTTCTTTCTAATCCAGAGGTATGTACGGGCGGGTTCGAGAAAGCTTTTATTTGAGAATCCGCGAATTACACAAACCCCCCAATTTTTAAGTGATTCTTCAGAACTTGCATATACTATGCAATCTCCCCGGGGTAAACCTCCCGGGGCAGTTTTCCCGGAGCATTTATCCCAGGGTATTTATCCCGGGGCAAATTACCCCGGGATAATCACAAGAACGAACACTTGAGGGCAGATTTTCGTGCAGGAGTGCTCCATGGACACTGGTGAATTGAAAAACTGAAGACGTTTTTTCAACTCATCAGAACAACCTTTGGAAAACGTCTGTAAGGTTATTACGGATAGGCAAACCAGGCGATCACGGGATCATGGTCCGATTTCCGCTCTGGGGTTGTGTCGTCAGGCAGTGGCGGCGGGTAGTCGGCATTTACGTGAAGTACGTTGAAGCCCACAAAAAGATCTTCCAGCCCGGAGCTGATCAGGATATGGTCGAGGGATTCAGAAAGGCCCTGGTAAACATAGGTGTAATTTTCCTCCATGCCTTCCAGATCGTAAAGATGGGTCAATCCGACTGCTTCAAGCACTTCCAGTGGGGCTGTGTCGTAGAAGGAATTGAGGTCGCCTAGAACTGCCACGGCTGCATGCTCGTCAATATCCAGCAGTTCTTCTGTAATACCTGCATTCCACGATGCCTGTGCAGTGCGGCGCGGCTCGGTTATTTCTTCGCCCTCGGAAAGGGAGAGGAAATGATTGTTCAGCAGTGAAACTGTCAGCGTTTCTTCTGCTTGCGTTTGTATCTTCGCCTGCAGCAGCAGGGGCGGGCGGCTGAAAACTTCACCCGGCGCATCACGCTGTTCAACCTGCACAGAGGATACATGATTACCACGAACCATGTAGCCGACATCAATGCCGCGGCTGTCCTTGCCTTCGATAAGGTAGGGCTGATAATTGTATTCCGCCAGCATTTCTTCCTCTGCAAGATCCTCAAGGATGCCGATATTCTCTACCTCCTGCAGTGCGATCAGTGTCGGATAGCCGGCATGATGGATTGTAATGGCAATCTTTGCCAGCGCGATTTGATACTCGCTGACAGTAGGCATTGGCGGGCTGCCTGGATGTGGACTGAGAATGTCGAACAGGTTCTCGACGTTCCATGTCATGATGCTGAAACCATCCTCCGGAAGCTCTAGAACCGGCAGAACGTGCTCTGCTGGTTGGACGACAGGGGTTTGGACTGGTTCGATTTTATACTGGCCGTATGTATATGCGAGCGGACCAACAAGATCACTTACGATGTCTCCTGTTGCCACGGCATAAAGCAGTGTGCTTCCATCGGTGTGCGTTATATCGGAGCCGTCATCAACAATGATCAGCATCCCGGCCGGGTCTGTGCGAAATACTCTCTCTTCCGGGTAGTTGTCCGGGACAAGGGCATACTCGCCGTACTGTGAAGTCGGCGCTACGGCGCGCAGCGGGCCTGCTGTGGAAACGAGCATACCTTCAAGTGCTTCACTGTAAAGGAGAGATTCTGCTTCGGTAACAGGTGGGTTGTATACTGAAGCTTCTGGCAGTTCCATACCCTGCTGTTCCAACACAATATCGTTTCGGGAAGTTACTATCAGCTGGGTCAAACTGGAAGCTTCGCTGACCAGACCGGTGAGGCTGACAAGATCACCGGTGGAGATGGTGCCGGGGTCTTCCATATTAACGAACAAGCCATCTGATGTCTCTGCAGAACCATCTCCTGATGGATCCTGAATGAAAAAGCCGCCAAGCTCCGGAAAAACGCCAGTAACCACACCCTGTGTCGTCAGGTACTGCTGTTTGTAAGGTGAGGTATCCGAATTACCCTGTATTGCCCATATGGGCACAGCAGCTCCGACGTACATCGTAAAACCAGGCCCCCTTACAGAATTTTCTACTCCCTCATATGCTGCCTGGTAATTCCTGATAAGAATTGTACTGGAATCAGAAGGACGGATTCTATAGCCAACAGCAGCACTCTCTCCTCCACCTTCAAGTGAAGCAATAGTCCATTGCAGTCCGTTTTCATCCTGCACTCCCTGATCCTCGATGCTAATGATCTCTCCGCCCAGTGCGGGATTGCTGATGCTGATCGTGATGTTTTCGATTGGATCCGGCAGGTGATTAGTAACTGTGAGAGTCACCAGGGCCTCTTCTTCCGGGAGGATCGAGCTCGGAGCGCTGGCAGCTATACTCACACCGGCCTGGAATACCTCTGCGAAATCAGAATCGAGGCGCGGATTAAGGTAAAGAGTTGTGCTCCGCCATTCCGGTATTCCAGCAACACTGTAGATGCAGCCTCTATCCAGAAGCTCCGCATTTATCTCTGTCAGTTTATCTACATACAGGGACAGGATATTTCCTTCTTTATCTGTCATGTTGATTTCGTAGCTGTAATTAAATTCTTCCAGGGTGGCAAGAGTACCTTCAATCTGTACAAGCCGTCCTGCGTAGGTGTCAGGATCATTGATAAGATTGCTGATTGCCACGGGAAGTGGTTCGGTTTTATCCCCTTCAGTTGTGAGGATTTCCACATCCGCAGCGCTGGCGGGCACAATTTCGACAGAATTGTTGTACAGTGTTGCTGTGCCGCGCACCCGGACACGAGCGCCAATGGGTACATTAAGGGTGCTGCCTGCACCGGATACATACACCTGAACACCGGCAGTTTCGTCCTGCATATAGAATTTCGCGCCTGATCCGGCGTAGAACCCTCCTGTATACATTGTGGCGATACCTTCGATCGTAACTTCTTCTTCAAGCATGGTCCGAGCCAGGTGGATGGGAAGCGTGCCGCCCTCTACGGTTGTGTGCAGCGAGCCAGCAAAATCAAGGATATCGCCGCCGGCATTTTCTAGGCGTGTATTTGTGCTGGAAACCACACCATAGGTCCAGGGCAGTGCTGCCTGCAACTGGAAATCTGCCGAACTCCCGGTGGGGAGAATTGCTATCGGCCATCGAATCACATTCCCATCGCGTATGGCTTTTTCGGGCAATGAATCATAGTTAAGATCAGGATTTACAGGGAAAAGGATTTGCAGATCCTGCAGATCTTTTTTGGAGAGATTGACAGCTGAGATTCTGTAAAAGATTGTGCTGCCCGGTTCTGCAGACTGCGGCCCTTCAAGTAGTAATTCAACCTGAGGTTCGGAAGAAGGTGTGCTGGGGCTGCCGGAGGATTGGGGATCAGGCTGTTCCTGCAGTACAAAATCATCAAGATTATTATCTGTATCCAGTGTGGATCCCTCCTCGCCACCGGGTTTTCGTTCAAGGGAATACCCATCTTCAGGGGAAGGTGCTGGTTCGCCTTCCGCTGCGGATTGAACTATCTTTCCCCATCCGACTTTATCTGCAACTATACCGGACGGATCTACTAAAGACAGTGCTCCGAAAAATGTGTTCAGGGGCTGTTCGAAGACAGCGTCGGCAGTTGCCCGGCCTGGATCGTCGGACCGGACAAGGAGTAAATGTCCATGTGCGGGAATGAGCTGCGTTGTTTGCCATAAATAAACAGGAAGGCCGGTTTCGTTCTCATTCAAGGTGTAGGTTATTGACCATCCTGACATATCAACAGGTTCACTGCTGCTGTTGTAGAGCTCAATAAATTCATCATTATTATTGCCAGAGGCGCCGGTCTTAACCTCGCTTATCAGAACCCCCACTTCTTTCCGGGCTGTTGGAGTGCAGCCTTGCAGCGCGAGTACAAGTGTAAGAAGCAGGGCGATGTTCAGGGAAACATTCTTCTTATACAGCATGCTACTATCCTTTCAGCTATTAACAGCAGGCCCGGCAAATAATGGGTTCCGGGTTCCTGTATTATAGCGATTGTCAGGGATTTTCAGGGGCTTCTCTGGTACACTTGAGCCATTAACTGCCATTTCATTCTAACAGGACAGGGGCAAACCGCCATGACCGCTGTAAAAGAAGTATGCCTGTACCATAACGATCCGGATGGCTGCTGCTCCGCTGCAATTGTGCGGAAGCGATTTGGACAGGATGTATTATTGATCCCTATCGACTACGGTTTCCCTGTTCCCTGGGAAACGCTGGAAGCAGCTGACCGGGTTTTTATTGTTGATTTCTCCCTATCATTGGAAGAGATGCTCCGCATACAGCAGCACGCTGAATTGATCTGGATCGATCATCATAAATCTTCCCTTTCAGCATTGGAAAGCCTGGAGGCACCGGGTTTACGAGCACTGGATCGTGCAGGATGTGTGCTCACCTGGCAGACCTTTTATCCTGATACACCTGTTCCCCGGCCGGTAATATATATTGGCGAACGTGATATATGGTCTTTTCACCATGAAGATACAAGGCCTTTCTGTGAAGGCGTTTATCAGCAGGATATCGATCCTGTAAACGATGAGCTGTGGATCCCTCTGCTGAATGATGAAAATGAACTGGTAAGCAAGTTTGTTGCAGACGGCCGTGTGCTTCTTGAAGCTCGACTCAAGGATATTCGCCGCAAGGTGGATACGTATGGTTATGAGGTTGAATTTGAAGGGTATCGAACACTTGTTGTCAACCTTCGCGGCACTGGCGAACTGGGAGAATATGTACGTTCACTTGGTTATGAAGTGTGCTATGCGTATTACCAGACTAGACGCAACGGCGAGTTGATTACCGGCGTAACGTTGTATTCAGACCAGGTGGATGTTTCAAATGTTGCCGAGCGATTTGGAGGCGGGGGACATGAAGGAGCATCAGGTTTCATTTTTACCAGCCGGGTGTTTCCTTTTCCACCGGGATCATCCGTTATCATGAGTCAGCCAGATGAGCTGAAATAACTATCGCCGGATAAACATAAAAGTCCAATTTTATCCCCCAGGATTCCGGATTAATATATCCTCCTGATTATTCATATGCAGGCTCTATGCCGGTTTTCACCGTCGTATCCGCTTCCTTATCCGGTCAGTCATATAAACAAGAAGGAAGGATAACAGGCCCAATACCAATGCGGCGGTATAGGCGCTTATATAGTGACGCTCATCCAGGGCCCTGTATATAAAGAGTGTCGCGGTTTCAGTATGTCCCTGGATCCCGCCCCCAATGACCAGGACTGCCCCAAACTCGCCCAATGCACGTGCAAAGGTCAGCATGATGCCATAAAGAATACCCCAGCGCAGAGAAGGAAAGATTACCCTCCAGAAGATCTGCCATCCATTGGCTCCCATGGTCGCGGCTGCTTGTTCCTGGCTGCGATCCAGATTCTCCAGCACAGGGATCAACTCACGGACCATGAACGGAATTGTGACGAATAATGTTGCCAGGATCATGCCCGAGACTGCAAAGGCTACTCTGATCCCCAGAGACTCCAGCAGCGGAGCAAACAGGCCGCTTCGTCCGAAGAGGAGCAGCAGCATGTAACCAACGACGACAGGTGAAACAGCGAAGGGAATGTCGATCAGGTTGTTGAGAAGCTGGCGTCCGGGAAAGCGATCCCGTACCAGCATCCATGCAGTCAGGGTTCCAAAAATGGTATGGAAAAGTACTACAACCAGACTGATGAGTATGGTCAATCGAAAGGCCTGCCAAAAATCCGGCTGTACAAGAGTACTCAAAGCTGTTCCCAGCCCTTCAGCAAAAGCGTTGCAGACAAGAGCTGTGACAGGAGCAGCAATCAGAATTACTACATAGCTAACCGATAGAGCGATCATAAGCCTGCGGATCCAGGGGCTCTCTTGCCGCAGCTTATTGTCTTTCATTGTAGTGATTGAGGAATTTTCTTTCATATTTCCTGTTTTCGTTCAATATGCTGCAGCCGGTTAACAAGCATGATTAGAAGTAACGCAATAGCCACCATAAGAATTGAAAGCGCACTGGCGCCAAGGCGGTTTTCTGATTCAACCTCACCGAGCAGATAGACGGCTGCAGTTTGTGAATAGAACGGTATATTCCCTGCGACGATTACAATCGAACCGAATTCTCCGATAGCACGAGCAAAACCCAACAGCGCTCCGCTGGTGAGTGGAAGTATCAAAGGTGGTAGTATGATGCGGTAGAAGATAGCCCAAGGGTGTGCACCGATTGTGGCAGCGGCATCCTCCTGTGTTTGATCAAGGCTTTCAAGAACGGGCTGCACAACCCGGACAACGAATGGGAAGGTAATGAAGAGCAAGGCAAGAATGATTCCGGGGGGAGCGAATATAATGGAAATGTTAAAAACCCTCTCGATCCAGGAGCCCAGTGCGTGCTGTGGGCCAAAAAGGATAACCAGCATCACTCCGGTTGCAAGAGTAGGGATCGAGAGCGGAATATCAATCAGACTGTTCAGTAATGTTTTGCCTGGAAACTCATAGCGAACGAGGACATATGCAGTTAACAAGCCGAAAATTGTGTTGATCACGGTCATCACCACAGCAGTCCATAAGGTAAGCTTCAGGGCATGCCAGGCGGCAGGTAGCGAAATCTGATGCCAGAATTCGAAAAAACCCTCACGAAGGCCATCATGGAATATCACAACAAGGGGGACAAGAAGTAAAAAGGCTAAATAGGAAAAGGAGGCAGTTCGCAAACTCCATTTGCCCAGGTTTAATGAATTCTTCCGGGCAGCTTCTTCTGTGTTTTTCCAGGTTCTTTTTTGCTGATCCCTTGAGTTTTTTTCTTCCATCACTTTTCTCGCCTTCAACTTTCCTTGATTGGATGGTGTTCGAAGCACCCGTCTACCTGCTGTCAATGGTGCCTGTCTGGATCTGCTGGTTGAAGGCTTTGGATCGTACAATCAGAATGGACATGTCGTGCAGACACTCCATCGTTTCCCTGACAATCCCATGCATGGATACCTGTTGGCTCTGGTCGGGCAGCGGAGCCCCAAGGACTACAAGATCGCAGGATGTCTTGTTGATTTCGGTGCAGATAGCTTCTACAGGATCACCGGCCCGGATCCGGGAAACAGCAGGGACCCCCAGAAGTGATAATGAGCGGATACCGCCTTCGAGGAAGCGTTCCACACGAAGTCGTTGCTCGGTGTCTTCATTCTGATCCGGGATCACGGAAAGCAGGGTAACTTCGGCGCTCAAGTGGCGAACAAGACGTCCGGCAAAGAGTATGTCATCCTTTCCGGGTTCGCCGTTTGTTACACATACAAGTGCATGAGCAGGGGCTTGCTGGAAATGGGGAACAAGAAGCAGGTGGTGTTCGCCAACCGCAAGGCATTTCTCTGCCAACTCAAAATCCTGCGGATAGCCGAACCCCATGATGATCAAGTCGTACGGGTGTCTTTCAACAGCTTTTGCTACGGCTTCGGACGCAGGTTTCTCTGTTACAAGGACTTCAACTTCAGCCAGGCCGCTTCCAAGCTCCTTGCGTGCTTCTTCCAGGCGAGAATGATTACTCGTTGAAAAAGTCTCACAGCCAAGAAGGGTGACCCTGGCATGCGCAAGGCGGCCAATCTTTCCTCCCAGTGAAACAGCAGCTCTGGAGCGTAAACCACCGTCTGTTATGATGAGGAAACTCAATCCGGGATGAGCAAGTGTATGGATTCGATGGATGCCTACCCATGTTTTATCGCCGGCATGAAGTGGATGGTGCGCTGCCTTTTCAGGGGTTCGGGTTGCATCTACTACAAGTGATTCTGCACCAAAAGCAGCCAGCGGAGCCAGAGGGCGGACACCGGGTATGGGCGGCAGCCGCAGCCTGAGTTTTTGTACTGCACCGGCAAAGGAAACCTCCTCGACCTCTGCTTGCTCCAGCTTTGGACAGGCTAACTGGTCCGGTTCGGAAGCGAGAGCAACATCCTCTGGCCGGAAAAGGACCTGTACACGGTCGTTTTGACCCAGATGCTTATGTGTAAAGTCTGCCGGAAAAAATGTGCTTCCCAGGCGAATATGAGTAGAATCTCGTTTGCCCAGAAGCAGGTTGGCGGAACCCAGGAAGGAAGCAACAAATTCTGTCTGGGGATGCTGATAGAGTTCCTGTGGTGAGCCAGTTTCCAGCAGCCTGCCGTAACTCATCACGCCTATTCGGTCACCAAGGTCGAATGCTTCTTCCTGGTCGTGGGTGACGAAAATCGTGGCGACACCAAGTTTTCGCTGGATCAACTTGAGACTGCGGCGCAGATCCACACGGATTTTTGCATCAAGCGCACCAAGCGGTTCGTCAAGCAGCAGGACGTCGGGCTCATATGCAAGAGCGCGAGCAAGCGCAACACGCTGCTGCTGGCCTCCGGAAAGCTGTGAGGGCATACGGTTTCCCAGGCCGGCCAATCCCACCATTTCCAGGAGCTCATCACGTTTCTGACCCCTTTGAAGGGGGTGAATTTTTCGCAGCTCCAGTCCGAACTCAATGTTTTCCGATACAGTCATATACTGGAACAGTGCATAATTTTGAAAAACAAATCCCACATTTCGCTGTTGAGGGGGGAGAGAAGTAACATCGCGGCCATGAAGCAGAACTCGGCCCTGGTCGGCAGCTGTCAATCCGGCGATAAGGTTCAGGATCGTGGTTTTTCCACTTCCGCTGGAGCCAAGCAGAACAAAGAACTCACCGTCCTGGATTTCCAGGGACACATTATTCACGACAGGGTGGTTTTCGTAACGTTTACAGAGTTTTTCAAGTACGATGGACACAGGCAGGCAGCCCTTTCTGATCATTCGTAATAAAAACAACCAGTTTCTGCTTTCCCAAATAAACCTGGAAAGGGAAGGTATAACGCAGATGGTCGATCTGCATTGAGTTTACTTTGGTGGAATGACGCGGGCGGTGATGAAGCTGTGACAATGTTGTGATAGTCAGAAGTGTGAATTTCCTGCCAATATAAAACCTTTTATAAAGAGATAAAAAGCGGTTAATAATTTTGTACCGGTTATACCGGGCTTGTCCCGGTATAACTTTCAAACAAAATATCTTGAAAGCAGAGTTGTGCCGGTTTTTTCGTGGCCATGGAAAATTTTTACAGCCGGATCGTTCAGCGGTAGATGCTGGAGGGTTTTACCGGGAAGGGGAAAAAGCATATCCCGGTGTGTATCACTGGTCAGGTGCCCGGGTCTGGAAGTTCACCGGGCAGGAAGTCGCGTTTCAGGCCGTAACCTTTTCCGGGAATGGTCTCAATAAATGTTGGAGCAGAAGGGTCAGGCTCAATCTTGATACGGAGTCTGCGGACCAGTTGGCGAAGCATGTCGCGGTCTCCATCCCCCAGGCTATGTGAACCCCAAATTGTACCGATAAGATCCTGGAATGTGAGGATGTGGCCTGCGTTGATCATCAGGTATTCCAGAAGCCGGGTTTCAAGGTCGGTCAGGTTTATTGGCAAGCCATCCTGAATGCGTACCTCACGACGTTCTGCGTCAAGCACCAGTGGGCCAGCTTGCAGGACAATTGACTCTGCCCCTCGTGCGGATCTCCGAAGGACAGACTGGACACGGGCGATAAATTGACGCGGACTGAAGGGTTTCACGATGTAGTCATCGGCACCCATTTTCAGCCCATCAACAATATCATCCTCCTCATTGCGGACAGTGAGCATGATTACAGGTGTGTCTGATTCCTGACGAATGTGTTGGAGCACTGTGAATCCGTCGAGAGGGGGGACAGTTCGCGGCAGGTTTACATCCAGGATAATGATGTCGGGGTTTTCTTCCTGCCAGCGCTCGAGTGCGGTCTGGCCGTTTTGTGCCTGGATAACTTCAAATCCCTCGCGCCGCAGTGAAAAGGCTACAAGATCAGCGAGAACCACGTCATCATCTACAACAAGTGCTTTCACGAAGCAGGCTCCTCATTTTTTAATTCAACAGCAGCAATCGGTATTGTAAACCAGAACACTGCTCCACCTTCAATGCAGTCTTCAACACCAACCCTGCCGGCCTGTGACTCTACAATTGCCTTTACAACGGACAAACCCAAACCGGCCCCATATTCAGCCCGTCCGCTTTTTGATTGACTATGACCGAACCGAATGAATAAATCCTGTTTTTCCTCTGGCAGGATCCCAGGCCCCTCATCGGAAACAGTTACCTTAACTTCTTTACCTGAAACTTCCACAGCCAGATAGATAATCGATTCCGAAGGCCCCCACTTAAGAGCATTGGAAAGCAGGTTCACGAGTACCTGGCTGGTCCGTCGTGGATCGGCTTGCACAAGTGGGATCTGTGCAGGAAAGGCAAGTTCGAGCTGCTGGTGTTTTTTATCCATCAACGGATGGAGGGTGTTGATAACGTCCTGAATTACCTCCAGAAGGTCGGTAGGGCGTGGATTGACCTTGAATCTACCGGCTTCAATACTTGCCCCTTCCAGGAGGTTGTCTATCAAATTCTGCAAGCTTATCACACCAATATGGTTTGAAAGCAGCAATTCCCGGATTTCTTCGTGGCTTAGATCTTGAAGCTGGTCGAGAAGCAGTTCAATTGAAGCAGCTTGTGCTGTGAGCGGTGTGCGGAACTCGTGGGTGATATTGGCCAGGAACTCACCCAGGAGGCCGCGCATGGCTTCTTCATTGCTGATATCGCGGATCGAAAGGGCGAGGGAGGCGGCATCCGCTTCCGGTGGTGCAAGCCTGGCCCCGCTCACGGCAAGTGTGACAGTTTTGTTTTCGGCAAGAATGGTAATAATCCGATGCCGTTCTCCGAAATCAGGGATACTATCACTGAAATTGTGCTCGCGATCAACCAGAAAAATAACTTCATCAATATTGCTGCCGAGTACCTGTTCCTGCTTTAACCCGGTAATACGTTCTGCGCCACGACTAAAAAACGTGATCCTGCAGCGTCGGTCCAGTGTAATGATTCCTTCAACTACCGACTCCAGCAGGTAATCTCCCCAGGCTTTTTCCTGTCTCAGCCGGTCCAGTGTGTGTTTTAAAGAAACCCTGGCATCCTCGAGTGAATAGGCTACCTCAGCCAGTTCACGGATTTCGGTCGGTGCTGTTACAGGGGTATCCAGATCACCCTTGCGTAGTTTCAACGCTGATTCCTGCAGACGCCGTAGTGGAAAACTGATTCGTCTGGTAAGGAAGACTGCAAAAACAGCACCGATCAATGTTACGCCCAACAAACCTGTTATCCCTGTACGGGTTATCCTCTGTTGAGATTCTATGATTGGTTCGGCAGGCAGCAGGACCATAGTTTCGAGTATTGAATCGGCAGCTGTCTCTTGAACCACATAATAGCTGTCACCATTGTTCAATGTATGTTTATAGCCCGGGGAAGGAAATGGATCTGATTTGGATTGGCCCAATGCAGGGGAGAGCAGCATACTGGCAGCATTGGAATCCTCAAAACTGCTGGCCAGAATCTGACCATCTGAAAGGAATACAACTTCCATTTCGATCTGTTCAGCGAGTGAGGAAGCATAGGATTCATTTATTGCCTGGGCAACCAATACTTTGGTAGTTGGGTCGGTATATACAGGCTGGAAATAATACAGCCATCCGGTAGTATCCTGAGAATTCAGTACAGAGGAGGTGGTATTCCCCTCAATATTCCTGCACATCTCCCCGGGGATATCCAGGCCAACCTGCAGCAGCTCCTCTTTTTCACTGCACAGGAGCACAGTGTCCAGGTTTGCACCTGCGCGGAAAGTTTCAAGGTAGTCCTTCAGGGATTCCGGATTGGCATCAAGGATCAACCGGGCAAGTGTTGGCCTCTGCGCAGTAACAATGGCGAGGTTCTGGAGTTCATTCTGCCTCGAATCAAGCAGAACCGAAAGCATCTGGCTTCCCTGGACAGCCTGTTTCCAGGCTTGTTCCTCAAGCTGTTCGTGCAGAAGCAAGATTGCTGGAATACCGACAGCAGTGGTTATCAGGATGACAAGCAGTAACAGGAGCAGTACAGCCTGAGCGGGCAGATTAAGCATGAATGAATTGGATTTCTGTGTCATACGCTGTTGCCTGTAGCTTTTTCTTATTTATTTTTCTGTCAAGAGCGTCATTATCTATTGTAACTTGATTTTGGACTCCGTATGTTTATAATGTGCACTTCGGGAGAAAGCTTTTTTCACCCTTACTTGATTATCAGGCAATTTCACCAATTATTTAACGTTCTATACGCTCTGCAGTAATCGTGTAAATTCCCTGGTTTCCAAAGAATGCAGGCATAATTTCTTCCCATCCATTGAAATACTCGACTGTAAACAGATCTTCCACTGGTGGATAGCGTTCGGCGTTATTCTGTGCAACTACAGGATCTGCTGATCGCAGGCCGTAGTGTGAGAAAACTTCCTGGGCCTGTTCCGTGAACAGGAAAGCTACGAAAGCTTCAGCAGCTTCACGGGTCCCATGCTCATCCACGTAGGTATCGACGACGGCGACGGGATTTTCGATCAGGATGGTTGAAGTTGGGATGACAAGTTCATATGTCTGGCCGCTAATCTGGCCGACAAGAACTTCATTCTCATAGGTAATTGCAGCATCACCAATTCCTTTCTCGAAATTTGTAATGCTCTCCCGGGCTGCTTTATCCATCACAGTGACATTGTTGAGAACGGCGAGAAGGAAATCAGAAGCCGCGTTTGGATTGTTGGCTGGAACATTGGCTGCAAATCCGCGTAATGCAGCGCCATATAATCCAAGCACATTCCACATTGCACCGCCGCTTGTTTTCGGATTAGGTGTGAGCACTTCTACACCGGATTCAGCAAGATCTGCCCAATCTTCTATGCCAAGGGGATTCCCTTCCCGTACCGCAAAAGCAACGATTGAGGTTGTGACGATACCGCCGGTTACGTCATTCTTCCAGTCGTGGCTGATCAAGCCGGCATCCTGAATGCGATTGATATCCGCTTCGAGGGATAGTGCAGCTATATCAGCTTCAAAACCTTCGACAATAGCTCTTGATTGAGCCCCTGATCCAAGATAGGACTCTTCGAATACAACTTGTTGGCCGGTTTCTTCCAGCCACTGCTCCTGGAACATGGGAATCAACACCTGGTAAGCTTCTCTTGGAGTAGTATATGCTCCAAGAGTCAGGGAGATGATCTCAGAGTTTGTTTCAGTTGGTGTGGAAGTGTCGCTTGTACCGGAACTGCATGAGATTAACAGCAGAGTGAGCAGCAGGCAGAAACTCAGGGCCTTGAGGTGTGGGTGAGTGGAATAGGTTTTCATTCAGTATCCTCCGGATATTAGTGTTACGGATAAAGTGTATCTTTCTGAAGTGACAGATAGGGTGATGACATTGTGATAATCCTGTGACAGATTTGACCTGTGCAGCCTCGCAGCATCCGTGAGTATGGGAAGGCAGAAAAAGGAGGATCATCCATGCCGACTCCTGCTACAATATCAGCATCTATTTTTCAAACCTCTTGTTGGAGATTCTGTTATGAGTACTCTTCTGCTTGAAAAAATCGATACCCTGGCAGCATTCGATGAAAAACGAACCCGCCTGAAAAATGCCTGGATACTGGTACGGGATCAGAAGATCGAATCAGTTGGTACAGGTTCTCCTCCTGATGAGGCAGTCGATCAAAGGATCGATCTTTCCGGGCATGTAGTTCTGCCGGGATTCATAAACACACACCACCATCTGTTTCAGGCTCTCCTGCGAAATATTCCAGCTCTTCAGGATGTGGCCTTATTTGACTGGCTTCATACCATGTACTTGCTGATGAGTGAAGTGACTGATGAAGCCCAGTATGTCTCTGCGCTTGTGAATCAGGCTGAACTTCTCCTTTCTGGATGTACAACAAATGCGGACCACTCCTATCTGCGGCTCAATGACATGGAGCATGATACGGAAATCAAAGCTGCACGCGAGATTGGTATCCGATTTCATCTTGCACGAGGCAGTTTCTCGATTGGACAGAGCCAGGGCGGCCTGCCGCCGGACCACATTGTTGAAGATGAGGATGAAATCTTGGCGGATACAGAGCGTCTGATCAGGGCATATCACGATCCGGAACCTTATGCGATGACGCGGATCGATAATGCACCCTGTTCTCCATTTTCAATAACTCCAAGACTCATGCGTGAAAGTATAAAAATGGCCCGCAAGTATGGGGTTGGGAATCACACTCACCTTGCGGAGTCACCGGATGATGACCTTTATATGCTGGAAACATACGGAAAGAGTTCGGTTGAGGTTGCTGAAGATTGGGGTTGGGTAGGCCCGGATGTCTGGTATGCCCATGGAGTGGTGCTCAGTGACAGCGATATCGAGATTATGGCGCGCACAGGTACAGCTGTTGCTCACTGCCCGAATTCGAACATGTACACTGCAGCAGGGTGCTGCAGGGTGCGTGATTTGTTACGCGCTGGAGTCACGGTCGGGCTGGCTGTCGACGGCAGTGCCGCGAATAATGCTTCCAACATGATCAACGAAGTGCGGAATGCTTTATTGCTGCAGCGTGCGTTCTATGGAGCAGATGCAATGTCTCCAACACAGGCTCTCGAGCTGGCAACGATCGGTGGGGCAAAACTGCTGCGGAGGAACGATATCGGGGTGATCGAGGCTGGAAGGGCTGCAGATCTGATTGCAGTAAATATTAACCAACTGGCCATGGCAGGCGGGATGCATGATCCTGTTGCCGGCGTGGTATTGTGCTCACCGGGGAAAGTGGACTATACGATCGTGAATGGCCGTGTCCTTGTGGCAAAGGGCGAACTGGTTGGCGTGGATATCTCTGCGTTGATTGAACGGCACAACAGTCTTTCGCAGGCGTTAGTGGAAAGAACAGAAAAGCGATATGGATTGGATCTGGGAGGTTTCAGTCCCCGTCGAGCCTATCCATATGATGAACGAGCCTGATTAATTCCATTTTTTACAGGTTTATCGGCTGGAAACCAGGAAGTTAGTTAAGAAAGTATTTTCAATATGATTATTCAGGCCTCCTGGCCTCACAATACGGATACCGTTTTTTTTTACTATTCTTTTCGTTAAATTCACCACTTTTCTCATTATTATCAAAGTAATAAAGGTTCTTATACATTCTGGCTGTCCCAGGCAATCCGCCTGTTCGGGTATTTATACTGTCAAGCGGAATTCATTTTTTTACCAACAGGGTGTCAGGCAGAAGAACCATGATTGTCAATACGGGTTAATATTGAGGTACGTCGATATGCAGCTTGGCCAATTATGTTATCTTGGTGTGCTGGCAGTTGCGGCAGTCTATTCCCTGATTCTTACGATAATTTCTATGAGGCGGGTCACAACATCTGGAAGCAGAATTATTTCGGTTATTCTTGCTTTTATCAGTTTGTATGTATTTGCTACTTTTTTTGAGGGCCTTTTTGATGGTGTATCGGCAAAGATTTTATCTACCAAGGTTTCATATATCGGGTTCTATGGAGCAGCGACGTTCCTGCAGATTCTTGCGATTCAGTATTCACAACGTGATCATTGGCTTCAAGGTGGGGGCAAGGTCATTGTATGGATTTTACCGGTTCTGATGATCCTTATCATCTGGAGTAATGAACTCCACAATCTGTTCTGGACAGGTTTTTCATTTGAGGCTGGGCCTTTAAATATTCTTCAATATCACCACGGAATCCTTTATTATGCGGGAATTGTTGTCATTTATGGATATGTGGCTGTTTCATTGGCGCTCATGATCCATCACGCAGCAAGCGCATCTGCTATCCAAAGGCGGCAATTACGGTTTTTTATTGCAGCCGCGCTGTTTCCGGCGCTAGGTGGGATGTCTTATATACTTGGCCCGGATATTCTGCATGGGGTAGACATTGCTCCTTTATGCTTCTTAATTTCAGCAGCAATAATGCTTTATGCCATTACCCGTGACCAGATGTTAAGCCTGATCCCAGTTGCCCGAACCAGGTTGATAGAAGATATGAGTGATGGTGTTCTGGTTATGGATGTCAACGGCACTATTGTGGACCAGAATCCGGCCAGCAGTACATTCCTTGAAATACCAGATGAGGCCATAGGCATGACTGCATCTGATCTTTTTTCAGCATTTCCAGAAGTGCTTGAAGCTCTCCACAAAACGGAAAGCAGTTTTGTGGAACTGCTGCCGGATGATTCCGGAACCACCGCGGTTGAGATCCGAATTAAATCCCTGCAAAATGATTCGGGCAAGCAATCAGGTTTCCTGTTTAATTTGCACGATTTCAGCAAGCGCTATGAGACCCATATAGAGCTTGAAGAGGCCAACAAGATATTGAAACAACAGCTGACTGAAATTGAACAACTGCAGGTTAGATTGCGGGACCAGGCAGTGCGGGATCCACTTACCGGTCTTTTCAACCGTCGATATCTTGAGGAAACCCTGCCGAGAGAGATCGCCAGATCTCTTCGTAATAATTTTCCTCTCACAATTACCATGCTGGATATTGATTATTTCAAAGAATTGAACGATTCGTATGGGCACAGTGCCGGTGACCTGTTTCTGCAGGAGGCGGGCAATCTTTTCGATAGTCTTATACGGCAGGAGGATTTTGTTTGCCGCTATGGGGGTGAGGAATTTCTGATTGTATTCCCCGGCCTTTCATTTGAATCAGCTATTTACAGGGTTGATGGTTTGAGGAAAGTATTCGAGGAATGGGTAATTGAATATGATGATATGCTGCTCCAGCGGACTATTTCGGCTGGTATCGCAGTCTGCCCTCGCCACGGGAAGACAACAGAGGCTCTGATCCGGGCAGCAGATTTTGCACTCTATGAGGTAAAGGAAAGCGGTCGGAACCGGGTCCAGATGGCGAGTTGATTCTTCAAGTCTGTGTTGTTTCCTGTCTATTCCTTAAAATGCCCCTCTCAGAGACATAGATATGTAATGCATCATTAATCAATTTAATATAGCCAGGGATGTGTGTTTTCTGAAAATGCGACCCCTCTTTATTATCGGATTGTGTGCTTTTTTGAACCAATCCATTTCCCATTTGTAATTTGATTAAGAAAATCATAATCCGGGAAGAGTATTTAGCCTCAAATGGCGTTTCATCCTGGTACAAGCAGCCTGGCCCCAGATTTAATCTGCTGGGATGTTTTTTTCAGCAGCGTATGGTGCAGTGCGGTTGAGGAGGAGCAGGAATGTGTCCGGCGACATCCAGTATTCAGTTTAAGAAGGTTCCACCAATACGGATTGCATCAATCAGGTCAGATGTAAAGAGCCGGTCTGAAATCAGGCCTCTAATAGAAAAGCTATATTTCTACTGTGAGGCAGCTGCTGCCGGACCGGCGTTTACACTTTTTTACCTTGATTCTGGAATAGATGGGCTTGATGTTGAAGTATGTGTTCCCGTGGACCACAAGGTTGAAAAGCGTGAATTGGACATCCGTACAAGGACTTTTCGGGGAGGGCCCGTACTGAGTGTGGTGTATCAGGGGACCCCAGATCGACTGCGAGAGGGATACCTTGCAGCAGCATCATGGGCGAATGAACATGGGATTAATATTGAAAACCTGAGCCGAGAAATTCACATTTCTTCCAGTCCGGACAAACCTTTTGAAAATCTCACTGAAATCCAAATCTTTATTATCGATTGGCCGCAGCGATTGTCTCAACAGGTGGAAAAAACACTTGGGCCTGAAGCACGTCTGGCTGTAATGCTGGGTAGTGAGGAACTCTCGCCGCAATCACGGGCGGATCAGCGCTCGCTCTGGGTTCATTCTGCTGTTGAAACGCTGGATAGACTCACAGGTAGAGAAGAGACGTACCAGATCATATCACGCTGTGCACATACCTTTTCTTTCCGCAGGATTGCCCACCTAAGGGAGATCTACGAAGAAACAGGAGATGTAGATGAGGTGCTTGACGCGATGAATATGGAACCGGACTGGTATGAAAGCCCGGAGCGGGAAGGCCGGGTTATCTATGTTACAAAAATCCCGGCAAACAGGCAGCGGTATGATGAAGCTGTGTCCAGGGAAGAGAGGCGAAAGGCATACTGCCATTGTGCTCTGGCTTACAGGCACCTTGATACCATGCCGCCGGCTTTTTGTAATTGCGGCGCAGGCTGGTACCGCCAGTTGTGGGAGGGGATTCTACAGAAACCGGTGCGAATAGAAATCCTGAAGTCGTTGACGCGGAAGGACGATGTTTGCCGTTTTGCCATCCATCTTCCACTGTCAATACGGGTATCATCCTAGCTGTTTATTGATTTGTGACTCAACTATGGTTCTTGCTGCTTGAGTAAAAGATCTGGCCAGTATTTTCTACCATCGTTAATGCAGGATTTTCCGGCTGTCTGCACACAAACTGCAGCTGTGTTTCACCAGACAGGTTTAAAAACAGCGTTCTCTGCGCCTTCAACGCGCTCAGCGTCCATTTACCCGGTATTCTCAACGTTTGTTTTTATTCAACGCCCTCAGCGTCTGCTTACTCAGTATTCTAAGCGTTTGTTATCATTCAGCGTCCTCAGCGTTTTCCTTTTCAGTGTATTCTGGAGTTCATTATATATAATACTGGCTCTGAACGTTGTTCTACTGCGTATCTTATTAGGGCTGCCTGGGTTACAATTCCTGAGGCATGGTATCCAGATTTTATTCATAAATACTCAATTCCATTAATTCTGGTATTCAATACATCTGCTCAATTGTTAACGCCTTTCATCTGCAAGGTTTTTCCCGGAAGCAGCTTGCAGCTGAAGTATTCCAAACCCCGCGGGAATAGAAAGAAGAGATTGATTGTGAAGAATCCATTCAGGTTAAACGAAAATAAGCTGGAAGGAGTCAGCCACGGTTATTCCCTGGCAGCAAGCGGATCGATGCGGTTGTTGAATTCTGTTGCACAATGGCCAGAGAAACTGTTTATGTGGCCGTTCTACGGCTTCCGGAAAATCGACCGCCCGATTTTTGTGGTTGGCCCTTTCCGCTCTGGGACAACGATTCTGGAGAAGATTATTGGCGATCATCCGGATGTGGGGCATTTCACTTATATGAGCAATGTCTATTACAAAGCTCCTATTACCGGCTATCTTCTGATGAATTTGCTCTGGCGTATTGGATTTCTGGATAAACAGGTTCTCTCGGCTGTGCATAATCCTCGCGTTGAATACACTATGTTCTCACCCTATGAATGTGAGTGGATCTGGTCTCAAACACGAAAGGGGTTGTGGGCGAAGGACGTCACTGATATTTCCATTGGAGCCGACTACTCTGATCCGGGGTTTGAAAAGTACCTGAGGAGTATGATCAAGCGGCATTTGTTGTTCCAGCGCTCCAGAAGATATCTGAGCAAGAATCCGGTAAGCTGCCTGCGCCTGGATTACCTCCACAAACTATTTCCCGATGCTAAAGTTGTCACGATAGTCCGGAATCCTCTCCATACTGTACTGTCGCATTTCCGCATGTCCTCCCATATGGAGGAGGTTTTTTATCAAAATCCTGAAACAAAGTGGATACTGCAAGAAGGTTTACATATGGACCTGCTTTCGATGCGGATAAAGACCCCCACCTATGGCCATACTATGGAACTGAACGAGGAACATGCCCTGCTTTCTCTTGCAAACCAGTGGAAAGATCTGGAAACAGCCGTACTGGACAGTGTGCAAAACAACAAAGATCTGGCAGAAAATACACTTCAACTTACGTATGAGGATTTTGTAAACGATTCGCGAAGAGTTCTGGATTCTTTATGGGATTTTACAGGTCTGGCTGGAGCTGAAGCGGATCAATTAACTGATAAGTATAAAGATATTCTTACTCCTCCAGAGCCACTGGAGTTGACATCAGAAGAACAAATTCTGATGCCGAGTGTGCTGGATATTATGAGGCCTGCAGCTGAGAGGGCAGGATATAGACTGGACCAGGCAATCTTGACATAAGCTGTGAAAGCCGGCTGAGCGGCAGTCATACCTCTCTTCCAGCGGTCAATATGCCCATATCCCTTGACGAATCCAACAAAGAGTCTTATAGATAGAGGGATGGATCCCAGCAGGATTTCTCGCTTGCTGGTTTTATTTTTTTATAACGGCAGGTCAGGTTGTGAATACGAAAAATATGAATCAATGTGAATCAAGTAAAAGTGGGGTGGAAGAATCAAAGGCCAACTATCAGGAACTAAACAAGCAAAATTCTTCCTTTAAGGCTTTGTTGGAAGGTTTGTGGTCTTCAGAAGACATCTTCCTGATTCTTACTTCCTTACTGGTTGGGATTGGATCCGGGGTGGGGGCTATTCTCTTTCGCTATCTTATCACCGGTGTCGAATGGGTTGGTTATACATGGCTGCCATCAGTAACGTCAGGCTGGGGCAAAGCCTATGTGGTACTCGTTCCAACCGTTGGAGGTTTGCTGGTAGGGCTGCTTGTCTTTAATTTTGCGCGCGAGGCAAAAGGCCATGGTGTACCGGAGGTGATGGAAGCCGTAGCCCTGAAGGGAGGCAGGATCCGGCCGATCGTTGCTATTGTAAAGTCTCTGGCATCCAGCCTCAGTATTGGCAGCGGCGGATCTGTTGGCCGTGAAGGCCCCATCGTTCAGATTGGTTCTGCGCTGGGTTCCACAATCGGCCAGTGGTTTAACCTGTCGGACGAGCGGATCCGAAATCTCGTAGCCTGCGGAGCGGCTGGTGGTATTGCAGCAACCTTTAATGCTCCAATAGCAGGCGTTATCTTTGCTCTTGAAATCATTCTTGCAGAGTTTCGTGTGCATTACTTCAGCACTGTGGTGATTTCAGCTGTATCAGCCAGTGTGATTGCCCAGGCTGTTTTTGGCGATCTGCCAGCTTTTCCCATCCCTGTGGAATATGAAATCAATCATGTGATTGAGTTCGCTTTCTATCCGATACTCGGAGTACTTGCCGCGCTTGTTGGTGTGGCATTTGTCCATGTCCTGTACGGTGCAGAGGACTGGTTCGAAAAGTGGAAAGCTGTACCTGAGTGGATTCAGCCGGCAGTCGGCGGCGCTTTGCTTGGAGTCGTAGCGCTTGTCTATCCAACATTTACTCCTCTTCAATGGGACACTCTCCCGCAGATTTTCAATGTTGGATATGATGTGATAGAGCATGCATTACTGAATCAAACTACCCTGGTAGTAGTGCTGCTGCTCCTGGTTCTCAAGCTGTTAGCCACAGCGCTTACTCTGGGCTCCGGCGGTTCTGGTGGCGTTTTTGCACCAGGGCTGTTTATGGGGGCTATGCTCGGTGCAGGTTTTGGCATTGTAATGAATGCGCTTTTCCCGGGAATTCCTGCTCCACCAGGCGCTTATGCACTAGTTGGTATGGCTGCTGTTTTCAGTGCTTCTGCGCATGC
>Ga0272441_10005810_pt1 | contig 21140 bp, 18 predicted proteins | sample SSMProp6N_FD_193582 | JGI IMG/M metagenome (GOLD analysis project Ga0272441, IMG submission 193582) | Marine sediment archaeal communities from Little Sippewissett salt marsh, Falmouth, MA, United States - SSM-Prop-6N | ecosystem: Environmental > Aquatic > Marine > Wetlands > Sediment ...
CAAGGACGATTTGGGCAAAGAACTCCTTTCTTCCCGTTTCTTTTCCGTAGGCTGAATAACTGTTGTCGGCCTCTTCTTCAATTCCGTTATCTCTTTGCGCATGCGTAAAATTTCTTGTTTCAAGGGCTTGAGACTCTTTGCTTCAATTTGCTCGGCAAGCTTCTTTCTTTCGCCCTGTATGCTTTTGTTAATATAATTGCCGGTCAAAACAGAAGCAACAAGCCCCAGGCCGATCGCAAGCAAAATAATAGCGATCTGTTTTTTGTTTTCAATGTTCATCATATTTCTTACTCCTCTAGCAACTTCAGGTTAATATCCACTTTTATTTCTTTTCTTAGCTTTTCCAGTGTCGTCATTATTGTCTGTTGCTGTTTGATCATGGTCAGGCCGTTGATAATTTCTTCTTTGACCTCAGAAAATTCCTGCTGATCCCCGCCTCTTTTGTCTTCAACTTTGACAATATAAAAACCCTCAGGTCCCTGAAAAGAGCGGCTGATATCTCCTTTTTCTAAAGTAAAAACAACTTCTGCCATTTTGGGAAAAGTAAAACCATTGATAGAGACATAACCCAGGTCGCCGCCCTGGTCTTTGGTTTCGCCTGTCGATTTCGCCTTGGCCGTTTCGGCAAAATCAGCCCCTTGGAAAAGATCAACAAGGATGGCTTTTGCCTCCTCCTCGGTTGCAACGACAATCTCTCGAAGCTTCCATTCGGCTTGAGCAACAAATTCCTGCTGGTTTTGATCATAAAATGTTTTTGCTTCTTCTTCCGTTACCTTAATGTCCTCCACTATCTGTGTCACCATCTCTCTGACCAAAAGAGTATTTTTGAATTCTTCGACAGCCGTCATGATTTCTTTTTTATCGGCAATGCCTTGTTTTTGGGCGGCCTGCGCCAAAAGCTGCTGATTAACGACTTCTTCTATAATGGCCCTGTTTTGTTCCAAATTGTTGGGATCATATTGAGGAACCACTTCTTGGAGGGATTTGAGCCTCTCGCGAAATTCCTCTATGGTTAACTCCCAGTTTCCCACCCTTACCAAAACATTTTTCTTGGACGATTGAGATGCGGGAGCCTTTTCTGTCGACGAGACATCTTTTTTCTTGGAAGCAGAAACAGCTTCTTTCTGCACAGCTTGTTTTTGTTGTCCTTTTTGAGGAGAAAAATAATTAACTAATTGGGAAACTTTATCACAGCCCTGCAGCCCCAAAACAATTATCAGAGAACCTGTTAATATACTAATACTATATTTTTTACTAAAAATCATATAACCCTCCTTTTAATATTACAAATTTAAGTATACATTGCGAAAAAGCAAAAAACAAGTGAATTTGGGTTTTTTTACAAAAAATTTTTTATTTTGGGGAAAAAGATGGCTGGTGACTATGGCTAAGCATTGTGCAGGAGGGAAGCAATGCACTCTTTTTCCTGTAAAAGTTCTTTTCGCGATCTTTCGATACCTTCTTTGGCAAAATCGGAAAGCTGGATTCCCTGAACAATTTTATGTTTCCGGCCATCGCTGACAACGGGAAAGCTGAAAATCAGGCCTTTGTTAATGCCATAGCTTCCATCCGAACAAACCGCCAAAGAAAAACATTCGCCTTGGGGCGTCGGCGTTGTCATCTTTCTGGCCGTATCAATAACAGCATTGGCCGCAGAAGCTGCCGAAGATGCCCCGCGTGCCTGAATAATGGCTGCCCCTCTTTTTTGAACTGTTTCCATAAATGTCGTTTTAAGCCAGGCTTTATCCTCGATAACGTCTTCTGCTTTCTTCCCGCCAATCATGGCATTGCCGAAATCAGGGAATTGGGCCAAAGAATGATTTCCCCAAATAATCATATTCTTAACATCCCTTGCCGACACTCCTGCTTTTTGGGCCAACTGGGCAACCGCCCTGTTTTGGTCAAGCATCGTAAGAGCAAAAAAATTGTTATCCGGAATATTTTTCGCCGTTTCTTTTGCTATATAAGCATTTGTATTGCAAGGATTTCCAACAACCAAAACGCGCGTCGAGGGATGCGCATTTTTATTTAAAGCACGCCCCTGTTCAATAAAAATATTGGCATTGATTTTAAGAAGGTCGGCTCTTTCCATCCCCTTCCTTCGCGGAACGCTTCCCACCAAAAGAGCCCAATCCACATCCTTGAAGGCCACCCCAGGGCTTGAGGTGGCATGAACCGTCTTCAAAAGAGGAAACGCACAATCACTAAGCTCCATAACAACCCCTTGGAGGGCAGGCATGGCTTTTTCCAGTTCCAAAAGGTTAAGATGAATGTCCGTATCTTTTCCAAACATGTCTCCAGCGGCAATGCGAAAAACAAGGGCATAGCCAATTTGCCCTGCTGCCCCGGTAACGGCAACCTTTACGCTTTTTCCCATGTGCTTCTCCTTAGTTTTCCCTCTTTCCTTTTGCAAAAATATTTTTTATTTCCTCTATTTTCTTTTTGTTAATTTGTGCATAAATGATTTCTTCTCTTTTCGGGGAGGCCTTTGCTAAAATCGTTCCCCAGGGATCAACAATCATGCTGTTGCCGTATGACAAAATGCCAGATGCATTTCTTCCAACCTGGTTGGGGGCAATGATAAAGACATGGTTTTCAATGGCACGCGAGCGAAGGAGAACCTCCCAGTGCGCTTCCCCTGTCTTTTTCGTAAACGCCGACGGGACAAAAATCAGATGGCATTTCTTTTTTGCATACTGCTGATAAATTTCAGGGAACCTCAGGTCATAACAAATACTTAACCCTGCCTGAAAGCCTTTAATCCTTGCCATGGAAGCCGTTTTGCCTGCGACAAAAAATTCAGGCTCACGGGCATTGCGTCTTCCGATTCTCGCCGCAAAAAGATGCTGTTTCCTGTACTTGGCAATGATTCTTCCTTTCTCGTCAATCAAAACAGATGTATTGTAGGCCTTGCCTTTTATCGGCGAACGTTCACAAACAGACCCTGCCAAAATAAAAATTTTCTTAGCTCGGGCTATTTTCAAAAACGGCTTTGTGGATTCTCCGGGAATGCTTTCTATGGCCTCTCTTTGAAATACCTTCTTGTCAAGGCCCCCCCTATAATTAAAAACTTCGGGCAAACAAATAAGTTTGGCCTTGTTTCTAGTCGCCCTCTTCACAAGACGGATGGCTTTTGCCAGATTCTTTTTTTTATTGGAAGTAGCATTTAGTTGAATAACGGCAACTTTCATTTTTTTGCTCCCTGTAAATTTTTTAAGCTTGCTTTTGAAAAACGCGTTTTTCACAACCGCTAAAAACCTGTGCAAAAACCCTTTTCTTCTAAGGATAAGCTTCTCGTCGGGACTCTTGCCGATACAAAAAAACGATTGCTTTATGAAAGACCCCCATCTCCATGGCTTTCCCTATTCTTGAGGCACGAGCGCCGGAAAAGTTTTCTTTTCTAAAAACATCCGAATAGCCGCAATGCTTTGTTCTGCTTTCTTGTAAACCGCTTCCTGCGTATTAAATGCATTGTGAGGTGTAAAAATCACATTGTCTCTTTTCTCAAGCTCCAGAATCATTTTGGTTTTTGCATCCGCGCCTTTTTTGGAATTGCGCATATTGTCGGCAATGTCTTTTTCGCCTTCATAAACATCCATCCCCAGGCCGAAAAGGATTCCTTCGCCCAAAAGTTTTCTTAAATCTTTTGTCGGCGAAATTTCTCCTCGAGAAATGTTCACAAAAATGACACTCCTTTCTGCCCGCCGGAAACAATCATAATTCAACATGCCTCTTGTCTCTTTGGTCAAAGGAAGAGCGCAAACAACAACATCCGCCCAAGGCATCCCCTCTTTTAATTCGACATGCTCCATCTCTTTAACTTTTGGCTCAATGTCAACCCCCTTAACGTTCATCCCTAAGCCTTGTCCGATTTTTATGATTTGGCTTCCGATGCGGCCTACGCCAACAACCAAAAGGTTTTTGCCTTCGCACTCATAGCCTGTTATACTGTCCCTCTTGAAATGAATGAAGTTTTGCATCTGAAGCTTTGTTTTCCGTAAAAGAAAAAGCATCATCAAAATCGCTTGCTCAGCAACCGCTCTCGCACAATAATCCGGCAGATACCCTAAAATCGCTTTTGTCTTTGTTTTCTCTTGATAAGCCAAAAGATGATCATAGCCCGTGCTGCGTGTCAAAATGCCTGAAAGTTGATCGCTCCAGCTTTCGGGGATCACCGATTGTGTGCGCAGGCTGATGACGTCCGATGGACAGATGCTTTCCTGTTTTTCCTGTATCGTTTGGGAAGTAAATTTTACGCTTATCTCTTTTGGCAAAAATTGCCTCAAGAGCCCTTCTTCCTCCTTAAAGGCCTCGTAAAAAACTACGTTAATCATAGTTCCTCTTCCTTGAATTGGGACTTATTCTAGCAGATAGGGTTATTCCAGGCAAGCAATTGCTCCAAGGAATGTGAGAAATTAAATGGCCGCCTTTTGGCGGCCTTTTAATTTTGGCGACCCCAGCGGGATTTGAACCCGCGCTGCGAGCTTGAAAAGCTCGTGTCCTGACCAGGCTAGACGATGGGGTCGAGATCTCTTTTTTGCCTCGCCGTCTTATCGCCCGGCTCAGCCCTCTTTAAAAGAGGGTGTCTTGACCAGGCTAGACGATGGGGTCGATTTTTACTTTCTCTTTAGCCCCTGAACCTCCCGGTGTTCAAGGGTGATCTTGGCTAATGCTTGCGTTCGTTTTCTCTCCGCAAGCATAAACCAATATCAACGATGGGGTCGATTTTTGCTTTCTCTTTGGCGATGGGGTCGATTTTTGCTTCGCAAAAATCGCTCCCGAGGTTTTTATAAACCCGAGGGAGCTTCCACATTCGCTTTAAAATTTTCCTTATTATAAAGAATTTCTTTCTTCGGTCAAGCAAAAATTAGTGTCCCTATTACTCGTCTTTGGCAACCACATTGGCAACGGAACTGACCACGTCCTCCTTGCTCATCGAAATAAGCCGAACACCCTGTGTGCTCCTTGCCGATTTTCGGATATCTTTTGTCGGGCACCTGACAATCATGCCTTTTTTGGTAACCGCCATGATCTCGTCCTCGAGCATAACCGCCAAGACCCCAACCACAAGGCCATTTTTCTGCGTAACTTTTAAATTAATGATCCCCTTGCCCCCTCGGGATTGAATGCGATAATCAGAAAAATCGGATCGCTTGGCATACCCGAGTGTGGTTACCGTAAGAAGTGTGCTTCCTGTTTTTCCCACATCCGACGGAAAGACTTGCATGCTGACAACAATATCGTTTTTGGCTAATTTGATGCCTCTTACCCCTCGTGCCGTACGCCCCATATCGCGGATCTGCTTTTCAGAAAACCGCAAAGACTTTCCTTCGCGGGTTGCAAGAAGAATTTCATTTTTGCCGTTGCTAATGGCCGTTCCAATTAAATTATCCCCTTTATCTACCGTAATTCCGACAATGCCTCCTTTGCGTGGATTGCTGAATGCAGATAATTTTGTCTTCTTGACGTTGCCTTTCGCTGTTGCCATCACGACCGAGCTGTCTTCGGAGAATTCCTTAACCGCGACGATCGCACTTATATGTTCGTCATTATTCAAAGACAATAAATTAACGATTGCTTTTCCTTTTGCGCTTTTGGCCGCGATCGGAATTTCATAAACTTTAAGCCAGCGAACGATTCCTTTGTTAGAAAAAATCAAAAGATAGTCTTTGGAGGAAGCAACGAAAATCTGCTTGACAAAATCTTCCTCCTTTGTCGTCATGGCGGTGACCCCTTTGCCGCCCCGTCTTTGCTTGCGGTAGGAACTGGCAGCAAGACGTTTGATGTAGCCGGAATTGCTGATGGTTATTGCCATATCTTCTTCTGCTATCAAGTCTTCGATCTCAATATCGTCGGCTTTGGCTGCAATCTCTGTCCGTCTTTCGTCGCCATATTTTTTCTGAGCCTCATCCAGTTCATCTTTGATAATTTCATCCATCATCTTGGGAGAGGCAAGAATGGCTTGCAGCTTTTTAATCTGCTCCAGAAGCGTTTTGTATTCCTGCTCGATTTTATCTCTTTCCAGGGCGGTGAGTCGTTGAAGCTGCATCTCAAGAATCGCCTGAGCCTGAATCTCGGTGAGCTTAAATCGGCTCATCAATTTGACTTTGGCCTCAGGAGTGCTTTTGGAGGCACGAATGGTTTTTATAATCTGGTCTATAAATTTGATTGCCGTGCGCAAGCCTTCTAAAATATGCGCCCTTTTAAGCGCACGGTCCAGATCGAACTGCGTTCTTCGACGGACAACGATGCGCCTGTGGTCGATGTATTCGTTCATCAATTGTTTGAGGCTTAAAATCCTGGGGCTGTTGTGAACCAATGCCAGATTAATGATGCCAAAGGTGGTCTCCATCTGGGTGCGCTTATAGAGCCTGTTTAAAACAATTTGTGGCTGGATATCACGCCTCAGCTCAATAACAATGCGAATTCCTTCTTTGTCCGATTCATCTCTAATGTCTGTTATGCCGTCTATACTTTTGCTGGAAACCAACCCGGCTATCGTTGCAATCAGGTTGGCTTTATTGACTTGATAAGGAAGCTCGGTAACAATAATCGTATCTTTGCTTCCTTTTTGCCTTTCTATGGCAGCTTTGGCCCGTAAGGTCACTTTTCCCCGGCCTGAATCATAAGCACTTTTGATGCCGTCGCGCCCACAAATGATTCCTCCTGTAGGAAAATCAGGGCCTTTTACGTATTTCATTAAGTCCTTGGTCGTCGCTTCAGGATTGTCAATAAGGTAGCTGATCCCGTTGCACACCTCCCCTAAATTGTGCGGTGCCATATTGGTCGCCATGCCAACTGCAATTCCGCTGGAGCCATTGACCAAAAGATTGGGAATGGTGGATGGCAAAACCTGGGGTTCCTTTAAGGTCGCATCAAAATTGGGGCTAAAATCTACCGTATCTTTATCCAGATCTGAAAGGATATGCTCCGAAATGGCTGCCAGCCGCGCTTCCGTGTAGCGCATGGCTGCAGCCGAATCCCCGTCAATCGAGCCGAAATTTCCCTGGCCGTCGACGAGAGGATATCGAAGAGAAAACTCTTGCACCATGCGGACCATCGTGTCATAGACAGCTGTATCGCCATGCGGATGATATTTTCCCAAAACCTCTCCGACGATGCGCGCGCTCTTCTTATATGGTTTTGTGTGCTCTAAATTCAAGTCCTTCATCGCAAAAAGAACCCTGCGATGAACCGGCTTTAACCCGTCTCTGACATCCGGAAGCGCGCGACCTACGATAACGCTCATTGAATAGGCCATATAAGATTTCTTCATTTCCTCTTCAAGAAAAACAGGGATGATTTTTTCTCTGATGGATAAACTATTCATAAACTATGCTTGCCTTTCTTTTTATATATCCAAATCTTTTACATCATGCGCATGGGTTTCAATGAACTCCCGGCGCGGGGCGACCTCGTCGCCCATCAAAATAGAAAAAGTGTTGTCCACCTCAACGGCATCCTCAAGGGCCACCTTTAAAATTGTTCGCCTTACCGGATCCATGGTGGTTTCCCACAATTGCAAAGGATTCATTTCTCCCAAACCTTTATAGCGCTGAATATGCATGCCCTTTTGGGCCTGGGTGCGGACAAAAGATAAAACTTCTTTTAAAGAATAAAATTCGTTCTTGTCTTTTTCGCTCTCCACTAAAAATAAGGGCTTTAATGTTTCCTGTTTAGAAACGGCTTTTCTTGTTGTCTTTTTCTTGGCTGTCCTCTTTTTTGAGGCAGCCGCGACCTTGGGCTCCATTTTGTAGTATTGTTCAAGCGTTAAGCCCATTTTTTCAAAATTTTTTTGAATCTGCTCTATGTCTTCTGCCTCAAAAATCTCGGTATATTCTGCTTCTTCATGATTTTTTGTAAGTTTAGCAAGCTTTTCGTCAGTATAGACAAATTGGGATTCCTGGCCCACTTCTACCTTATATTTTGGCATTTTGTGGGTTTTGGGATTATAGCTCTCTATATATTTTACAAAATTTACTCCCCTTTTACGCAAAATAGAAGTTAAGTGCTCCAGCTCGGTCAAAGATCCCAAAATATCCTTAAATTGAGAGTTTGTATAGGTCTTTTTGCCCTTTAATTGGGTGAATTTGAGGCCTTCAATTCCTAAATCTAAAATCAATTCATTCATTTCTTCTTCGGTTTCAATATACTCTTCTCTTTTTCCTCTTTTGACCTTATATAAAGGCGGCTGGGCAATATAAACATAGCCCGCTTCTATCAATGGACGCATCTGGCGATAAAGAAGCGTCAAAAGAAGTGTTCGGATATGTGACCCATCAACGTCGGCATCGCACATAATGATAATCTTGTGGTACCTCAGCTTTTCAATATCAAAATCCTTGCCCACCCCTGTCCCAAAGGCAGAGATAATTGTGCGAATTTCCTCGTTCCCCAGGACTTTATCTAGTCGGGATTTTTCAACATTCAAAATTTTACCTTTTAAAGGAAGAATTGCTTGAAAAGTTCTGTCCCTCCCCTGTTTGGCCGAACCACCCGCAGAGTCTCCCTCAACCAGATAAATTTCTGATAAAGCAGGATCTTTCTGAGAGCAATCCGCCAATTTGCCCGGAAGGCCCCCGCTGTCAAGAGCCCCTTTTCTTCGGGTAAGCTCTCTGGCTTTGCGGGCAGCCTCTCTTGCCCGGGAAGCAACAATCACCTTATTAATAATTTTATTGGCAACGGCAGGGGTTTCTTCAAAAAAACTGCTTAAGGCCTCAAAAGTTGCCGAGGAAACAATGCCCTCAACTTCTGAATTCCCTAATTTTGTCTTTGTTTGCCCCTCAAACTGAGGATTAGCAAGCTTAATGCTGATGACCGCGGTCAAGCCTTCGCGCGTATCGTCCCCCACAATGGCCATTTTGTCCTTTAGAACTTTTTTGTTTTTGGCATAACTATTGATGGCACGTGTTAAAGCAGCTCGAAACCCACTTAAATGCGGCCCGCCTTCGGTGGTGTTAATATTATTGGCAAACGTAAAAACACTTTCGGCATAGCTGTCGTTATATTGAAGGGCCACTTCTATATCAATGTCATCCTTTTTTCTTGTAAAATAAACAACTTTTTTGTGAAGAATCTCTTTTTTGGCATTTAGATATTCTACAAATGACTGTATTCCTCCCTTGAAATGAAAAATAGATTGTTTCTCTTGGGCACCCCGTTTGTCTAATAGTTCTATCGTAAGCCCGCTGTTCAAAAAAGCAAGTTCTCTTAAGCGCTTAGCCAGAGTATCAAAAGAAAATTTATGGCTTTCTTTAAAAATCGTTTTGTCCGGCTTAAACGTAACTTTGGTTCCGGTCGACTTGGTCTTGCCCACAACGGTCAATTTGGATGCGGTTTTTCCCCGCTCGTATCTCTGGTGATAGATTTTTCCGTTTCTTTTAATGTCCACTTCCAGCCAGTCCGAAAGAGCGTTGACGCAGCTGACACCCACCCCATGAAGCCCTCCGGAAACTTTATAGCTGTTCTTGTCAAATTTGCCTCCTGCATGAAGGGTCGTCATGACAACCTCAACCGCCGGTTTTTTCTCTGTCTTGTGTTGGTCAACGGGGATTCCCCGCCCATTATCAATGACCGTCAAAGTTTCGTTTTCGTTGACAATAACATTAATCTTGTTGCAGTAACCCGCCAGTGCCTCATCGATAGCATTGTCTACGACCTCGTAAACCAAATGATGAAGCCCGCGTGCAAAGGTATCCCCAATATACATGGCCGGCCGCATCCGGACGGCTTCGGTGCCCTCTAAAATCTGAATATTGGTCGCATCATAAGTTCCCTTTTTCTGGGGCCTAATTTCTTTCTCTTTCGTTCTTCCCTTGTTGTTTTGCCCTTTTGCTTTTGTCATTTCACTTTCCCTATCTTAAAATATATTTTTTTTATTTCTGCAATCTCTTTTTGGAGTTCTTTTAAAATCTTGCCCTTTTGCAGATTGCATTGAAACAACCATGCGGGTGTATCCACATGAACAACCAGCGTTCCTTCCTTAAACCCAAAAATGTGTATGTGTTGGAATGTCTTTTTGTTTTTAAAATTTTCCTGCAAAATATCTTTGATTCTTGGATGATTGTGTATCTTTTTAGAAGATATGTCCTGAATAACCGAACTTACAATATCCCTTATCTCTTCCATAATACATAATATAATCAAATTCTCATGGGTAATGCAAGATAAAGATAATCTTTAAAACGGATAACGCCCGCCTTGTCCGATCCCAAAAGTTCCAAATTGAGCTTCTCTTCATTGATGTTTTTAAGCGCATCGATCAAAAACGACGGATTAAACCCGACGATAAGTTCGCTCCCGCCATATTCGATGGACACCTCTTCTCGGGATTCTCCTACATCCGGCGTTGTTTTAGAAATCACCAGTTTATCTGAAAAAACTTCCACCTTAATGGCTTGAAAATCAGGGGTGGTCAACAAATTAGCCCTTTTGAGTGCACTTAAAAAATCCTGGGTTGCCATCTTAATTTTTGTCGGGGCCGGCTTAGGGATAACGCGGGTATAGTCAGGAAAGTCTCCCTCAATAAGCCTTGTCGCAATCAAAATCCCATCAATATCAAATAAAACCTGGTTGGTTCCCGTTATAAAGGAAACCTGCCCTTCTTCGTCATTTAAATTTCTATAAATTTCCTGTATCGCCTTAAAAGGAATAATAACGGCTATTTCCTTTTTTGTGGGTGTTGCACATTTGCGTTCAATTTTAGCCAATCGCCTGCCGTCTGTTGCCACCATGCGGAGGGTATCCTCTGCGATTTCAAAAAGGATTCCATTTAATAGATGCCTGGACTCTTCATGGGAAACCGCAAAAGACGTCATGCGGATCATATCTTTTAAATCGCTCTGCGCAATTTTAATCACTTCTTTATCTTTAAACTCCGGGAATTTAGGAAATTCCTCTTTGGGTAAACCAATCAACTTAAACCGGCAACGGTCTCCTTCAATATCCACTTGATTGTTTCTCTTGGTTGTAATGGTCACATCCCCTGCGGGGAGCTCTTTAATAATGTCACCGAATCTTTTTGTGGGAATGGTTATCGCCCCTTCTTCCAGGATATCAACAGGTATTTCACAAGATATCCCAATATCCAAATCGGTTGTGTTAAGTTTGATAGCGCTTGCCTGTGTCTCCATTAACATATTGGATAATATCGGTAATGTTGCTTTGGAAGATACTATATTTTGTACAACGGAAATTCCTTCGAGTAAACTATTTTTCGTGACTTTGATTTTCATTTTGGAGATCCTTTGGTTTTACATAGTAAATTTTAAATTCTATATTTAATTTAATGTAATAGTTGTAATATTAGGGTTTGTGGATAATTGGAACAAGCATAAAAAATGTTGCCAACCAATAAGTTATATAAAAAATAAATGTTAATTTTTCGTTGATAACTAATGAATTATTGTTGCAACTTTGTTATTAACCTTTCTACCGCGGACCGAACCTTCAAATCACTTGTTAAATGTTGGTCGATTTTTTTACATGAGTGCAAAACGGTTGTATGGTCTTTCCCCCCAAAAGCCCCGCCGATTTCCGGCAGAGATAAATTTGTCAGCCTTCTTCCCAAATACATGGCGATCTGCCTGGGTAAAATAATATTTTTGGTGCGCCTTTTGGCCTTAAGTTCTGAAGAGGAAATATTAAAGTGCTCTGCGACTTCTTTCTGGATCATTTCGATGCTGATGATTTTGTTGGAGGTTTCTACCATATCTTTAAGGACGATTTTTGTCATTTCTAAAGAAATGGGGGTTTCTTCCAATAAAGAATAGGCCACGACGCGAATAAGGGCTCCCTCCAGCTCTCGGATGTTGGTTTTGATCTCGCTGGCGATAAAAGCGATGACTTCATCGGGAACGGTTACGGGTTCTCGCTCGCTTTTTTTCCTGAGAATAGCCACTCTTGTTTCGTAATCCGGGGGCTGGATATCCGTAATCAAACCCCAGGCAAAGCGCGAGCTTAGCCTCTCTTCCAGCTTTGTGATTTCTTTGGGCGGCCTGTCCGATGAAAAGATGATTTGTTTTCGGTTGTTGTGCAGCGCGTTAAATGTATGAAAAAATTCTTCCTGGGTAGACTCCTTGCCGGCGATGAAGTGAATGTCATCGATCAACAGGACATCGATATTCCGATACTTTTGGCGAAATTGCGACGTTGAGCGATGCCGAATGGCATCGATTAATTCATTTGTAAATTTTTCACTGGAAAGATAACGGATGTTCAAATCGGGGTGGTTGGCTTTAATCAAGTGCGTAATGGCCTGCATTAGGTGTGTTTTGCCCAAGCCCACGTGTCCGTAAAGAAAAAGAGGATTGTAGGCTTTTGCCGGCGACTCTGCAACGGCCAGACATGCGGCATACGCAAACCGGTTGGATGGCCCGATGACAAAAGTATCAAAAGTAAAGCGCGGGTTGAGGCTGTCTGTCTGTTTTTTTTCGGGAATTCTCGTCGAAGATGAAGGTGCGGAAGGTTTTCTTATGTCTTCTGTCAGGAGAGACGGGTTAACCGATATCTCGATTTTCACGTTTTTATCCTCTGAGTTCTCGACGAGGTTTTTTTCCAGGCAAGAAAAGTAGTGCTCGACAATCCAACTTTTAAAAAACTCGTCGGGAGTTTCGATCATCAAGGTTTGTGTGTCTTTTTCGAAAACATGGATGAAAGAAAACCATGTCTCAAAAGTGGTTTGACCTAACTCTTGTTCTATGGCGGGACGGGCTTTTTCCCAGATTTTCAATAAGCTCATTTTCTTTGAAGGAAGCAAAGGCTAATAACAACGACAAAAACAGGTTATTAATCGGTTTATTAACAAGCCAAAAAACTTACAACTATTTGAAAACAAACAAGTTACAAGATGTTAAAAAAATAATTCACAGGTTTTCCACAGATGACAATTTTGTAAAATTTTTTGTCCTGAGTATATTTTCTCGAAGAGAACAACATGTTTCAAGACCGTGAAAGAAAAAAAGAACAGGACCTTTCAAAAGCTTCCCTATTATAGCAAACAAATTTTTTATTTCAACTCAAAATTATTTAAAGGAAGCCGTCTAAAGCTGTTTTTTTCTTCAAGCGTACCAGATGCCTCAAAGCCTGCCCCCCCCCTTCTCTCTTTCCCAAAGCGCCGAAGAGGGCCTTTGCTGGAGAGAGAAATTTATCTAAGTGGTTGACCTGTAAAAATTTTAGCCTCTCTTGAGGCGCAAAAAACCTTGACTACTTTCTTGCCTATGCTATAATTACCCAATTATGAAAAAGAAACTGAAAACTCCAACCAAATTAAAAGGCAAAAGAAAGCACGGTTTTCGAAAAAGAAGGTCAACGGCTGACGGACGAAAGGTCCTGAAACGTCGTCGCGCTAAAGGGAGAAAAAGGCTTACCAAATAAATTTTTTGGGGCTTTTTTATTTGCATATTTATGGCCCAAACACTCATTTTTTTAATAAAAATATATCAAAGGATAAGCCGCCTCTTTTTGCCAAGAACCTGCCGGTTTTATCCTTCCTGTTCTTCCTATGCTCTTGAAGCCATTGGCAAGTATGGGGCCTGCAAGGGGTCCTGGAAAGCAATTTTACGAATTATAAGATGCTCTCCCCTTTCATCCGGAGGCTATGATCCACTGAAATAATATTATGGAAAAACGGTTAGTAATAGCAATATTATTATCATATATAGTACTTTTATTCTGGAGCAAGTCGGGAACTCCTCCTTCTTCTTCCCCGTCTTCTTCGACGGAAAAACAGGTACGGTCACTGGAAACAAAAGAAGAAAAATCTTTACAAACAAGCAAGGATGTTGTGGCTGTTGCCAAAGCGCTTCCCCCTCCAAAGGTCCTGAAAGAAAAGATTAGTATTTTGGAAAACGATAAGATTGCGGTCCATTTATCCAATATTGGCGGTACGGTTGTTAAAGCTATGGTCAAGGAGTTTGGGGAGACTCTTCCCTTGGATCAAATAATTGGCTTAGAAGATTTTGATGGGGTTTCCTTTATTCCGGAAACGATGGCCTTTAATACAATCAAGTATACGGCTTTGGCGGAAGGATTAAAGATTATTAAAACATACGAGCTTTCGGATAATGATTATATTCTGAAAAGCACGATTGAAATTATAAATGTTTCGAAAATGTCCAAAAATATTAAAATAAACACTTTCACTTTGGACATTTCCAGATTGGACAAAAACATACAAAAAAATCGTGACAGAGGCCTTATAGAATATTCTGTTGGTTATGACGACGAGGTATTAAGAAAAACAGGGGCGGTCAAATTTACAGAAAAAGAAAGGAAGTCAAAGGACAAAAATATAAATTTTGCTGGTTTTCGCAACCGATATTTTTGTGCAGTTATCAAGCCGGAATTTTTGACCGAAAGCTTTTTAATCAATCCGATTTCAGAGTCGAAATTAAGCATAATTATTAACCCGCAAGATGCTAAAATAAAACAAAACGAAAGCAGAGAATATTCTTTTATTTCTTACTTCGGGCCGCAAAAATTAAAGGTTTTAAAAGAATATGACCTTGGATTTGAAAAAATTATGGTATTTTTTAGATGGGGATTTTTTGATGCCATCGCAAAGCTTATCTATCTCTTCTTATTATTTTTGTTCAATATTTTTAAAAATTGGGGCATTTGTATTATTATTGTCAGCCTTTCCATCTACTTTGCCATGTATCCTTTGACAATGAAAGGCATGAAGTCAATGAAGAGAATGCAGTCATTACAGCCTCAAATAAATAAGCTAAGGGAGCAGCATAAAAATAATCCTCAAAAATTAAACAAAGAAATGATGGAGCTTTATAAGGAGCACAAAATTAATCCTCTGGGGGGGTGCTTTCCTTTATTCTTGCAATTACCCGTTTTTATAGGACTTTATCAGGTATTATGGCGATCTGTGTATTTTAAAGGAGCAAAATTTCTTTGGATAAAAGATTTATCTGAGCCGGACAGGCTTTGGAAGTTTCCGGGAACCATACCTCTTTTAGGGGATTATTTAAATATTCTTCCAATACTGATGGTTATTATTATGGTTTTTCAACAAAAGCTTTCTGCTAAGAATATGGTTGTTACGGACCCAGCTCAAATAGCCCAGCAAAAAATGATGATGACCATTTTCCCTTTATTTTTAGGTTTTATTTTCTACAATTTTGCCAGTGGCTTGTCACTCTATTTTACGATTTTTTATATTTTATCCACGTTTACACAGTGGAAGATATCAAAAAGCACAAAGGTGGCATAAAAAATGGAAAAGAAGAAAAAAAGTATTGATGTCGAAGGAGCTAACGTAGAGGAGGCCATTAAAAAGGCCTTGGCGTTACTGAAAGTATCTAGAGACGAAATTAACGTTAAGGTTGTTTGTGAAGAAAAGAAAGGGCTTTTTGGTATGGAAGGGGCAAAGGCGGCAAAAATTAAAGTTACCCTCAAAGACAGCTAATTTGCTAATTTTTAATATAGAAGGGGGGAGGCTTTAATTTCCTCAAAAAGTGCTTGATTTCTCCTTTAAAAATAGGAAAATAGTAATAAGAACGAAATAGGTGTTTCACGTGAAACGCCTATTTGTTTGACGAATTTAATGATTGTTTCACGTGAAACATCTTTAGGTAAAAAATGGCACAGATAATTTCTATATGTAATCAAAAGGGTGGGACAGGAAAAACAACGACAGCCGTCAATTTATCTTTTGCCATTGCACAGCTTGGGAAAAAAGTTCTTATTGTTGATACGGATCCGCAAGGGAACGCAACCAGCGGAGTCGGAGTCAACAAGAGTGTTATTGAAATATCTGCCTACGATGTATTGCTTAACAAATGTTCCGCGCAAGAGGCAACCATTCAAAATGTTTTTTTTAACTTAGATATTATTCCATGCAATATCAATCTTACCGGGGCAGAGATAGAGCTTGTGGGCGTTTTGTCTCGGGAGACACGTCTTAAGAGGGCGCTGGAGGAAGTAGAGGACAACTACGATTATATTTTTATCGACTCGCCGCCGTCCTTAGGCTTGCTGACATTAAACTCTCTTGTGGCAGCCCATTCTTTGATCATTCCTATTCAGTGTGAGTTTTATGCCCTGGAGGGAGTATCGCAACTGCTTAATACCATTAATCTTGTTAGAGAAGGATTAAATACGGGTTTGTTCATCGAGGGGGTATTGCTGACGATGGCCGATTTTCGCACCAACTTGACGTCGGAAGTTATCGGCGAGATCAGATCTTTTTTTAAAGACAAAGTATATAAAACGATCATTACAAGGAATATCAAATTGAGCGAGGCGCCCAGTTTTGGCAAGCCGATTATGCTTTATGATGCCCATTCTGTGGGAGCCAGGCGCTATGTTGAATTTGCAAGGGAATTTTTAGAGAGAAGAAACGATTTTGCAGAAGAACGTAACCCATTGACAACAAATGAGTTACAAAAAACTGAGGGCGAAAAAACAACGAACAGGGAACAACAACAAAGGATTTCTCAAGAAAGCTTTCAGGGCGAAAACATCCAATAAAAAAACAATCATATGATGGAGAGAAAAAAATGGAACATCGTGCGTTAGGAAAAGGGTTATCTGCGCTTATTCCTGATAATCTCAAATTATCCGACGAGAAAGAGGCAAAAGAAAACATTGCCTATGTCCCGATTGAAAAAATCAAAGAGAGTTCGTTTCAGCCCAGGATCAATTATGACGACCAGAAATTAAAAGACCTTGTTGCCTCGATCAAAGAGAAAGGCGTTCTGCAGCCCTTGGTTGTAAGAAAACAAGACGACGGGTATGAAATTGTCGCCGGAGAAAGACGCCTGAAAGCAGCGCGCATACTCAATTTACAAAAAGTTCCTGTTATGATCAAACAGGTTTCTTCCGAAGAAGCCCTGGTTTTGGCACTGGTGGAAAACATTCAGCGGGAAGATTTAAACCCCATTGAAGAGGCCAAGGCATTTCAGCAATTGATTGAAGAGTTTACGCTCACCCAGGAAGACGTGGCACAGTCCGTCGGCAAAGACCGCTCAACCATCAGCAATGCGCTAAGGCTTCTTAAGTTGCCGGAAGATATTCAGCAGGCGGTTTTTTCCGGAGAAATTTCAACAGGGCACGCCAGAGCACTTTTGAGCATTGAGAACGCACAAAAACAAAGACAATATTTTGAACAGACCAAGAAAAAAGGTTTTTCCGTACGAGAACTTGAAACAAAGATCAAGGCAGGGGAGAAGTCACCCTTCCGACAGAAAAAGGCCAAAAGTCAAGAATTGGTCGTCCTGGAAAATGCTCTTCAAGAAAGGCTGGGGACAAAGGTTCGTATTCAAGCTCAGAAAAAACGAGGGAAAATCGTAATCGAATATTATTCTCTCAAAGATTTAGAGAGAATTCTTGATATATTAAAGAGATAAGTTTATTTATGCGAGAACATGTTCTTGTTGTTATCAAGCCTGATTGTCTTCAAAGAGGCTTAACGGGTCATGTCATTCAGATGTTTTCTCATTTGGGACTCAAACTGACTGCCGCAAAAGCGCTTCGCGTCACAGAGGAGCTTGCAAAAAAGCACTACCAGCATCTTCAAGACGAGCCTTTCTTTTCAGATCTGATCGCTCTTATTACGGGAAAAATGCACGGGACAGACAAAGTCTTGGCTTTTATTTATTCAGGGGAGGATGCGATTGCCAAGTGCAGGGAATTGGCAGGGGCAACAAATCCGGAGGAAGCACACCCAAGAAGCATACGCGGTTGTTTCGGGAGGATCACGACTAAAGGCATATTCGAAAATGTTGTTCATGTGTCTTCTGACAAAGAAGAAGCGGCAAGAGAAATTAAGCTTTGGTTTTCGCCCGAACAGATAGAAGAAGAGATCTTGCCGACAAAAGAAGGGACTTTAGAGAAAAAAACCAAAACAATTTGGGCATAAATGTAAGCTCAACAAGGAAGGGAAAAAACATGATAAAAGGCATGACAGGATTTGGAAACGCTCCTTTGTCGTTGGGAAAAGTAAAGGGGGCATTGGAAATAAAAAGCCAGAATCATCGGTACTTTGACATTGTTTTTTATTTGCCGGCGGGGTTTTCTTCCATTGAGGAAAATATTCGCCAGAACATCGCCCGGAAGGTCAAAAGAGGGAGGGTGTCGGTGTCTTTGAAGATTACCGACAAGCCGATGCAAAAATTGACCTTCAATAAAGAGGCGGTCCGGGAATATTTAAAATATGCCCGTATTCTTAAAAAAGAATATCGCCTTAATAGTGATTTGGCTTTATCCGACTTGATCAAACTGCCGGGAGTGGTTTCTGCCAAGGACACCATTTTGCAGGTGGAAAAACTTTGGCCGGCCATCAACAAAAGCTTGAACGGGGCAACAGCAAGCCTTATGAAAATGCGCGAGCGGGAAGGCAGAAGCCTGGCGCAGGATATTTCCAGAATATGCACCAAGATGAAAGAAAAAACCCGCAACATTAAAATGCGCGCTAAAAGAATATTGCAGGATAAGCGCAAAAAAATTGCGGATGAAGAATTTTCTTCCTTTCAAAAAAGCGCGGACATTAACGAAGAAATCTCGCGTCTGTCACACTATATTGATGAATTCAAATTGCTGCTAAGATCGAAAGCCAGCGTCGGCAAAAAGCTCGACTTTATTGCCCAGGAGATGCAACGGGAAACCAACACGATCGGGGCCAAACTGCAGGACAAACTGGTCTCAGGGGCGGTGATTGCCTTAAAAAGCAATATTGAAAAATTGCGTGAACAAGCGCAAAACATAGAATGAGTCGCATCACGCATATCGTATGTCGTAGCTGTCAAAAGACAAACGTCCTTAAGAACCACGGTATGCGATATGCCAACGGCGATATACGATGGAGTTGAAAATAAAAACATTATGAAAAAAGGTCGCCTGGTTATTCTTTCGGGGCCTTCGGGATCTGGAAAGACAACGCTGCATGAAAAACTTCTTAAAAGCGCTAAGCTGAAAAGCAGGCTCGTCAAGTCTGTTTCTGTTACGACGCGCACCCCGCGCGGCAGGGAAAAAGATGGCCGCGATTATTGGTTTATCAGCAAAAAGATGTTTATGGATAAAAGAAGAGCCGGACATTTTTTAGAGTCAGAAAAAGTTTTTGGCAATTATTACGGGACTCCCAGTCGAAATGTTGGAAATCTTCTTAAAAAAGGGAAAAACGTTTTGTTGTGCATTGATGTGAAAGGAGCCAAAACAGTTTCCAGGAAACATCCCGGGGCGCTTAAAATATTTGTCAAAACACCTTCTCTTTCGGTGCTTAAAAAGAGGCTGGACAAAAGAGCAACGGAAAAAGAAGTTGCTTTAAAAATCAGGCTGAGCATAGCCAAAAAGGAGCTTCAAGAAGCCAAGCATTATGACTATGTGGTCATTAATGATCATCTTAAAAAAACCCATAGAAAGCTAGAGCGGATTCTTTGCAAAGAGCTTGAAATAAAATGATTTTTTAAAGAAGTTGCGGATTTTTGAATGGTTGACAATAAGTTCCGGGTATGATATATATAAAAACTCAAATTTTCTTATATATTATTAGTATTTATTAAATAGATAGAACCAAGGCCGTTAGAAAAAGCATTTTAATCAATGGAGGTTTGTTTTATGGGGTATCAACCTATTGAAGATTTGTTGCCAAAGGCAGGGGGAAGTGTTTATAAATTGGTGCGCTTGGCTTCGGACCGCGCGATTGAACTTGCAGACGGGAAAAAAGCATTAGTGGATCTTCCTTTGGAAACGAAAACAGCGACAGCTGCGCTTGAGGAGATCAGGGAGGCAAAGGTTGTTTTAAAAGACGTTGCAGATGAATTTGCGCCGGAACCGAAAGAAGAGGGAAAAAGAAAAAAGCAAGAAGAGCCGGAAGCCCGGGAAGAAGAGGAATAAGAGGAACAGAAAAAAGAAGCGCTGGCTTTAGCGTTGAGCGAAAGGAGGACAGGTGAAAGAGAGGCAAGTTGTTTTAGGGGTGACAGGAAGCATCGCTGCGTATAAAGCGGCCGATATTATCCGTCGGCTCAGGGAAAAGAATATCCAGGTGTCGGTTGTCATGACAGCTTGCGCGGAAAAGTTTATCTCGCCTCTGACTTTAGCAGCCCTTTCGTGCCAGAAAGTTTATCGAGAGATGTTTGATGAGACAGGCGCAGAAAGGAATATCGACCATATTCAACTTGCCAAGAAAGCGGATGCTTTATTGATTGCGCCGGCGACAGCCAATATCATTGGCAAAATAGCCAATGGCCTTGCAGACGATCTTCTTTCGTGTGCGGCATTGGCAACCAAAGCGCCCATTCTGATTGCCCCTGCGATGAACGAAGGGATGTATACGAATCGGATTTTTCAGGACAATTGTGATAAATTAAAAAAATTTGGCGTTACGTTTATTGATGCGGAAAAAGGCAAGCTGGCCTGCGGGGACGAGGGGCCGGGACATCTTGCGAATGTTGCGGATATTGTGGATGCGGTTCTTTGTAAACTCTAAAATTGAATTCCTAAAATCTAAACAATATCGAAATTTCAATGCTTCCATGTTTCAAGTCTTTTATATTATTGGGGTTTCAAATTTGTTTAGGATTTAGAGTTTAGCGTTTAGGATTTGAAAAAAATTATGGCGTGGTAGCCAAGTGGTAAGGCAGTGGTCTGCAAAACCATTATTCACCGGTTCGAGTCCGGTCCACGCCTCTCTTAAAGCTATAAGCTTTAAGCGGTAAGTTATAAGTTGCAAAACAAGGAAAGATAGTAAAAGCTAAGTTCAAAGACGCCTAATGAAGGACAGAAAAACAGGCTATTTCTATAATTAGTATTTGTTCTTTTGGGATTTTACTTACGACGTACAACTTACAGCTTAAAACTTTATTTGGGCAAGTGGTGGAATGGCATACACGCAGGACTTAAAATCCTGTGGCCGAAAGGCTATGTGGGTTCGACTCCCACCTTGCCCACAATAACAGAGACAAGAGGCAAGGGCTAAGTGGCAAGAAAAATAAGCTAAGGGGAAACAACAAAAACAAAGTTTGTTAACAGGATATTTGACGAAATAATGGCTTTTTGATTTGTTGCTCTTTTTCAGTTTAATGGATTTCGGTTTTAAAGTTTTTTGTTTTTTCATCTTGTCCCGTACCCCTTGCTACTTAAAACTTAAAATGGGCCCATAGCTCAGTTGGTTAGAGTGCTTCCTTGACATG